>Ga0209611_10011419_pt1 | contig 12797 bp, 7 predicted proteins | sample S1TSphgellanicum_3_FD_187693 | JGI IMG/M metagenome (GOLD analysis project Ga0209611, IMG submission 187693) | Host-associated microbial communities from peat moss isolated from Minnesota, USA - S1T2_Fc - Sphagnum magellanicum MG (SPAdes) (version 2) | ecosystem: Host-associated > Plants > Peat...
GGCCGCGTGGTTCACGGGCGACTCGAACGCACTCGGCGTGAAGCTCGACAAGGCGACGTATCGTCCGGGCGACGTCGCCCACGTTCTCGTGCAGTCGCCCTATCCGCAAGCCGAGATGTATCTCGCCGTGGTGCGGCACGGTGCGTTCCTCGAACGCACGGCGGTGGTGAGTGGTGCGGCTCCCGAGGCGAGCTTCACCGTCACGAAAGACATGCTTCCCAACGCCGCCGTGCAGGTCGTTCTCGTGCGCCGCGGGCGACCGCTTTCGAGCGGTGTGCCGACGGGCCTCGACAAACTCGAGCGCACGGGCTTCGCGCCGTTCGAGGTCGCGCTCGACGGCAAATATCTGCGCGTCGACGTCGCGCCCGCGCATGCGACGGTCTCGCCTGGCGGGCACGAGCATCTCGCCTTGCGGCTGCGCGCGGCCGATGGTTCGCCTGTCCGCGGCGAACTGACGGTCGCCGTCGTGAACGACGCGATCTTACAACTGAGTGGCTATCGTTTTCCGGATCTCGTGAAGAGCGTCTACGCGGACGAGCCGATCTCCACGCGACTCGCCGACAATTACGGCTCCGTCGAGTTACGTCCGGAGAGTACGATGCTCGACAAGGGCTTCGGCTACGGGGGCGGCGTCATGGCCGGGCCCGCGAGCACGCGCGTGCGAACCAAGTTTCTGCCGCTCGCGTATTGGAACGCCGCGATCAGAACCGATGCGAATGGGAATGCGAGCGTCGACGTTCCGCTGCCGGACGATCTGACGACGTGGCGCGTGATGGCGCTCGCGCTCACGGGCGACGCGCGATTCGGCAACGGTGAGGCGACGTTCGTCGCCACGAAGCCGCTCGTGACGGACCCGATTCTCCCGCAGTTCGCGCGCGTCGGCGATCGCTTCGATGCCGGGGTTTCCGTGACGAACGTCTGGCATGCGAGCGGCGCGCTCGACGTGCACGCCTCCGTGAGCGGCGGTGCGGCCCTCGCATCGGGTGCGGCGTCGGCGGCGACGAGCGCGCCCGCGAGTGCCGCCGGCTCTCCCACGCAAGCCTACCGCTTCGCGGTCGTCGCGAACGGCGCGCGCGACGCATCGTTCACGTTTCGTTCGACGCTCGGCCCCAATGCCGACGCGTTCACGTTCGGCGTTCCGGTGATAACGGACGACGTGCTCGAGAGCGCGATCACCACGGGCACGACGGAAAGCAACGCGACCGTTCCCGTCGACGTCGCCGCTGCGCTGCACGGCCCGCTCGGCGGCCTCGACGTAACGCTCGCGAGTACGTTACTCGCCGAAGCGCTCGAACCGACGAATACGCTCGCGATCCCGCACATCGGATTCGGCACGGAGCTCGCGAGCCGGATCGCGGTCGCGTCGGATGCGATCCTACTCGATCGCCGCTACGGGCGCACGGATGCGATTCCGCGGCTGACCGCGAGCGTCGCGACCGACCTCGCGGCGCTCCGCGCGCTCGCGCTTCCCGACGGTGGGTTCGCGCAGTGGCCGGGCGCCGAGAAGAGCGACGTCTTCAACACGGCGTTCGACGTGGTGCAACTGGTGCAGGCCCGCGATGCGGGCTTCGCCGTGCAGCCCGATCTCGCGCACGCGATGGGTTATCTCCGCAAGGCGCTCGCGGATCCGTATTCCGTCGCGGGCGTCGCGAAGAACGATCCGGTCGGTGCGGCGGACGTGCGTCTCGAAGCGCTCGAGACGCTCGGGACCGCGGGCGAGGTGCGGAACGACTTCCTCGACGACGTTTGGAAGAATCGTGAGAAGTTCGAATATTACGAGCGCGTCGAACTCGCGCGCTTCCTCTTGCGGCTGCCCGCATGGCACGCGCTCGGCATTTCGCTTCGCGACGAACTCTTCACGCAAGTCGCACTCGGCGCGCGGCACGCGACGGTCGACGTGCGCGGCGCGTTCGGCGAAAGCGAGGCTGCCGGTCAGGCACAGATGCTCGGGCTCGCGATCGAGAGTGGAACGCCGAAAGAAGACGTGGATCGGCTCCTCGAGTCGCTCCTCGCGCTGCGCCACAACGGAACGTGGGGATGCGTGTGCGACGATGCGGAAGCGATGAACGGAGTCGTGCTCTACGCGGGGCAGGACGCGCAGCCGCCGGACTTCGTCGTCACGGCGACGCTGCCGGCGAATCCGCCGCGCACGGAACGACGCACGTTCCGCGGCTACGCGGTCACGACCGTGACCGATAGCATTCCGATGAACGATCTCGCGCGCGGCGCCGGTCGCGTGACGCTCGTGAAGACGGGACGCGGCACCTTGCATTACGTGGTCGGACTTCGCTATCGGGTACCCGACGAGTCGCCGGGGATCTATCAAGGTCTGCGCATCGATCGCATCGTCCGCGCACCGGGCGATCCCACGATCGTCGCGATGTTTGGGCTGCCGCTACCGCCCACGCCGACGAGCTTGGCGGCCGCGCGCGTCTTCGACGTCGAGGATCGCATCATCACGGATCACCCCGTCGAGAACGTCCTCGTGACCGACCCGCTACCGGCGGGATTCGAGGCGGTCGATCAAAGCTTCCGCACCTCGGCACCGGCGATCGGCGAGACGGACGATGCGTTTACGCCCGACTATACCTCGATCTATCGGAGCCGCGTCGTCTCGTTCGTAAGCCACCTCGATCCGGGTGAGTACGCGATACACTATCTCGTGCGTTCCGTCACGCCGGGCACATTCTCGTGGCCGGGCGCGGTCGTGCAATTGCAATACGAACCCGAGGAGTTCGGACGCACCGCCGTGACGCAGTTGATCGTGACGCCGTAGCGCCGCGTCGCCCGTTATGGCGCGACGGGCGCCTTCGCGCGGTAGCGTTCCGCGAACGCGACGTACCAATCGAGCGCCGTCGGGTCCATCATCGCATCGCGGCTCGCGACCTTTTGCGGGACGGCGCCCGCGAGGATCCGGCGGATCGGGACTTCCATTTTCTTGCCGGTTAGCGTGTAAGGAATCGCATCGACCGCGTGCATTTCGTCCGGCACGTGACGTGGGCTGCAATCCGTGCGTAGCTTCGTCGCGATGCGCGCGCGGAGTGCGTCGTCGAGCACGACGCCGGGTGCCGTCTTTACGAACAGCGGCATGTAGAATCCGCCGCCGGGAAGTTCGAGACACACGACGAGGCTATCGGCAACTTCGTCGAGTCCGTCGACCGCGCGATAAATTTCCGCGGAACCGATCCGCACGCCGTAGCGATTGAGCGTCGAATCGGAGCGACCGTAAATGTACGCACCGCCGCGTTCGTTGATACGGATGAAGTCGCCGTGGCGCCACACGCCGGGAAACTGCTCGAAGTACGTTTCGCGATAGCGCACGTCGCCGGGATCGTTCCAAAACCGTAGCGGCATCGAGGGCGCAGGACTCGTGACCACGAGTTCGCCGACCTCGTTCGTCACGTCGTTCCCAGCCTCGTCCCACGCGTGCACGTCCATGCCGAGCGTACGCGTTTGGATCTCGCCCGCATACACGGGTAAGGTCGGCGAACCACCGACCCAGGCCGCCACGACCTCGGTGCCGCCGGATGGCGAGTTGACCCACAGATCCGTCTTGACGTTCTCGTAGAACCATGCCGTCGTTTCGGGCGATACGGGCGAGCCCGTCAAGAGCACGCCTTGCAAGTGCGAAACGTCGACGATATCGCGCGGCACGATCCCCGCCTTCACCATCATCTGCACGAAGGTCGGGCTCGCGCCGAACGTCGTCGCTTTCGCGTCGGCGGCGAGGTGCCACAAGAGCGCGGGCGTCGGATGCGCCGGGTGGCCGTCGTACAGCACGACGCTCGCGCCCGCGAGGAGCGCGGAGAGCAGCGCGTTCCACATCATCCAGCCGGTCGTCGAGTAGAAGAACATCCGCTTCGATTGATCGAGATCTTGCCCGAGGCCCGTCGACTTGAGCAGCTCCACGAGAATGCCGACGTGACCGTGCACGATCGCCTTCGGGAGGCCCGTCGTTCCGGACGAGAACAAAATCCAGAGCGGGTGATCCTCGGCGACGTATTCGTAGCGGAAGTCATCCGGCGCGACGCGCGGGCCGTCTGCGAGCTGCGTCCACGGGATCGATCCGGGCAGCGGCGAGGGCCGGTCCGGAAAGAGATAGGGAAACCACACGACGTTCTTCGCCGTCGGTAGCGCCGCCAGAATTTCTTGAATGACGGGCGTGCGATCGTAGTCTTTCCCCGCGAATCGATACCCGTCGCCGACGATCACGAGCGTCGGTTCGATCTGGGCGAACCGATCGATCACCGTTCGCGCGCCGAACTCCGGCGCGGCGGCCGACCAGATCGCGCCGATCGCCTGGACGGCGAGCATCGCGATCGCGGTCTCCGGAATGTTCGGCATGTAGGCGACGACGCGGTCGCCCGGTACGATGCCGAGCTCGCGTAGCGAGGTCGCGAAGGTACGTACCGCATCACCGAGTTCGTGCCACGTCATGCGCGCGAGCGGCCGCGTCTCCGACGAATGGAGGAACACCGCTTCGTCCGGATCCGCGACGCGCTCGTGGCGCAGCATGTGCTCGGCGAAGTTGACGCGCGACCCGACGAACCAGCGCGCGCCCGGCATCTCGCGACCCTCGATGATTTGGTCGTACGGACGTTCCGCATGTACGTCGTAGAACGCCCAGATCGCGCTCCAGAAGCCTTCGAGATCGGCGACCGACCACTGCCGCAACGCCTCGTAGTCGGCGAACGTGAGTCCGCGCTCGCGCTCGAGCCACGCGATGAAGCGCGTGACGTGCGATTTTTCCACGGTGCCGGCACTCGGTGTCCAGAGCAGTTGGCCTTCGGTCATGCGCGGGTGTTCTCGCCAAACGAGCCGGGCCCCGCGACCGGTGCATACGCGCCGGTCGAATCGCGGCGGTACGTCGTGGTACCGAAGCCACGCTCCGCATCCCACACGTGGACGGCGAAGCCGGGCAGCTCGCGGCGCAGGGCGAACGCTCGCCGTTCGAAGAGCTCCGGTACGACTTGCGGCGCGGTACTCGGCGCGCTGAGCGCGCGGGCCGCTCCGACGTGCCCGGCGCGTACGCAGTGGATGTGGCCCGAGATCACGCGGCCCACGTTCGGATAGCGCGCGAGCGTGCGCCGCAAACGCGCGAGGCCACCGAAGCCGAGCATGTCCATGTAGCGGAGCCCCGTACGAAACGGAGGTTGATGCACGCAGAGGATCGTCGGAACCCCGGGCCGACTCGCGAGCGTCTCCTCGAGCCACGATAGGGACGCGTCGTCGAGCGATGCGCCCGGCCAGGTCGGGCCGGTCGCGTCGAGGCCGATCAATCGTACGTCGAAATCGTCGATCGCATACCGGACGCGCTCGTCCCGCGACGCACCGTACGTCGCCTCCGGTAAGGCCGCGCGCATGCGATCGCGGTCGTCGTGGTTGCCCGGTACCACGAAGTACGGCATCCGTATGGCGGAGACGATGCCGAGAAACCGCGCGTACTCATCGTCGCGTCCGAGGTTGACGAGATCGCCCGTGATGACGACGGCGTCGGGAGCGGGATCGAGGCGATGGATCGCATCGATCGCATCGGTGAGATACGCCGTGGTGTCGACACCGAAATACGTGGAACCCGGCCGCACGACGTGCGTGTCGGTGAGTTGCGCGAGGATCACGCTCGGATCAAATCGCGGGGGAGGCGAGTGCGGTGCCGCGTTCGCGTTCCAAGCGTCCCGCGGCGAGCAATCGATAGCGGACGAAGAAGAGCGCGCTCGCGAGCAGGATCAAGAGCGCGGCGTTCAACGCTTCGCCCCAGTGTGTGTAGCGTGACGGATCGGAGAGAAACGGTATGCGCGCGACGAGACGGAGCGCGAGCGCCGCGAGCCAGATCGCGACCGTCGCGGCGGAACCGCGTACGTACAACACGGTCGGATCGTCCGTCACGCGCACGGTCGTATTTCGCGCGACGCCGTAGCCGATCACCGCGCCGAGCACGAGCGCGGCGACGCACGCGACGGCGATCACGGGCGTCGTATCGGGATGTGCGATGCCCGCGAAGACGACGAGAACGATGCCGATAACCCCGAGAACCGCGGGCACGAGATAGATTCGCGAAATGAGGAAGCGCCGCTCGCGCAGCTCGCGCATCAGGAAGCGGCCGATAACGAGCGCGCCGACGACGAGTCCGATCCCGAGGTTCTGTTCCGTGCCGCCGCTCACGTTCAGAGCCCGTCCACGAAGCGTTCGATCAACTCCGCGACGCGTTCGGGGCGCTCGAGCGGAACGTAGTGTCCGGCTTCCTCGATCACGACGAAGCGGCTATGCGGGATCACGTTCGCGACGCGTTCTTGCGTGAACGCGGGCGTCATCGGACGGTCCGCCGCCGGCGCGAGAACGAGCGTCGGCGTCTCGATCGTCGCCGCTTCGTCGGCGAAATCGACGTGCGACCACGAGTCGAAACTTTCGAGCGCCACGGCGGCGGGCGTCGCCGCCGCGGCCGCGCGCATGATCGTTCGCGCCTCGGGTGTCGGCTCTTCGTACGTCAGTGCGGCGAGCCACGCGTTCGCGTGTTCCGGGCTGCCGGCCGTGGCGCGGAACATCGCGTCGACCTTCGGTGAGAACGGTACGCCGCTCGCCGGAACGGGCGCGACGAGCACGAGTCCTTCGACCGCATCGGGGCGATCGATTGCGAAACGTTGCGCGACGGCGGCGCCCATCGAATGACCGACGACGACGAGCGGATCGAGGTCGAGCGCGGCGACGAGCGCGCTGAGGTCGTCCGAGAACGTCTCGACGCGAAACGGTCCGGGCGCGCCGTTCGATTCGCCGAAGCCGCGAATGTCGAGCGCGATCGTGCGATGTCGCTCGGCGAGCCGCTCGACGATCGGCGCCCACACGGCCGCCGCACCTTGCCAGCCGTGGAGGAAGAGGATTCCGGTGCCTCCGCGCGGTCCGCGTTCGAAGTAACTGAGTTCGGCGCCGTCGGCGGTCACGAAGGTCGGCATTGCGAGAGGCCCTACGAGCTTTCGACCGCGTTTTCCCGGGTGCGGTGACGGGCGAGCTCGCTCAGGAAAACGTCGCCGTAGTCTGCCAACTTCTTGTCACCGACGCCGGGGATGCGGCGCAACTCGGCGAGGGTCGTCGGCACGTCGCGCGCCATCGCGCGTAAGGTGGTATCGGGAAAGATCACGTAGGCCGGAACGTCGCGCTGGTCGGCGATGTGTTTGCGAAGCGCGCGGAGCGCATCGAAGAGCGACTCGTCGCCATCGTCGTCGCGCTCGACCTCGCGGCTACCGCGCTCGGTGCGCCGCGCCGTGCTCGCGGGAAGCGCTGCCGTTAACTCGACGGGTCGGCGATCGAGCAGCGTGCGTCGCCCGTCGTCGGTCAACTCGAGGACGCTGCGCAGACCGGGTGTTTGCCGCACGAGCCCGAGGCGCGTCAACTCGCGGCCGATCGCGATCCACTGCGGACGCGCGGTCTCCTTTCCGATGCCGTAGGTCGTGAGCGCGTCGTGATTCCAGCTGCGAACTTTTTCGGTATCGCGCCCGGTCAACACGTCGACGAGATGGTTGAGCCCGACGGCGAAGCCGCTCGCTTGCCGCACGCGGACGACGTTCGAAAGAAACTTCTGGGCGACGATCGTGCCGTCGAAGCGCGCGCGCGGTGCGAGGCAGTTGTCGCAGCCCGTGCAGGTGCCGGGCTCGAGCGTCTCACCGAAATAGTCGAGGAGCGTCGCGCGGCGGCAATCGGGTCCCTCAGCATAGTGTTGCATGATCCGCAGGGACGCAAGCGCGCGTTCGCGCTCTTCGCCATCCTTTTCTTCGATGAATCCGAGCAGCTTCGCCGTATCGCTCGCGCCGTAGTAGAGCACGCACTCGGCGGGCAAGCCATCGCGACCGGCGCGGCCCGTTTCCTGATAGTAGCTTTCGAGGTTCTTCGGCAAATCGTAGTGGACGACGTAGCGCACGTTCGATTTGTTGATGCCCATGCCGAACGCGACGGTCGCGCAGATGACCGGGACGTCGTCGCGGACGAACCGTTCCTGATTGTACGAGCGTTCGCTCGGATCGAGTCCGGCGTGATATGGGAGCGCGCCGATGCCCGCTTGCCGTAACTTCTCCGCGAGCGTCTCGACTTGGCGGCGGCTCGCGGCGTAAATGATGCCGCTTTCTTTGCGGCGCGCGCGAACGAACGCGAGCAACTGCTTCTGTGCGTTGTCCTTGGGCTCGACGCGATACGTGAGGTTCGGCCGGTTGAAGCTCGCGACGTAGCGCCGTGGTTCGCGCAGGTGTAAGGACTGCACGATGTCCTCGCGCACGCGCGTCGTCGCCGTTGCCGTGAGCGCGAGAACGGGGACGCTCGGAAACGCGCGGCGCAACTCGGCGAGTCGCCGATAGTCCGGGCGGAAGTCGTGACCCCACTCGCTGATGCAGTGCGCCTCATCGATCGCGAAACGCGTGACGTTCCACGCTTCGAGATCGCGATAGACGTGAGGGAGCGCCAAGCGTTCGGGCGCGAGATAGAGCAGCCGATAGCCGCCTTCGTGGAGCGTGCGAAGACGAAGGCGTGCTTCCTGCGCGTCGAGCGACGAGTTGAGGAACGTTGCGGGAATGCCCGCGGCCGTCAGCGCGTCGACCTGGTCTTTCATCAGCGCGATCAGCGGTGACACGACGACCGTGAGCCCGGGACGCATGACGGCCGGCAACTGGAAGCACAGCGATTTTCCGCCGCCGGTCGGCAGGAGGGCGAACACGTCGCGGCCGGCGAGCACGTCGTCGACGATTTCCGCTTGCAGCGGGCGGAACGCATCGAAGCCGAAGTGGTGCTTGAGCGCGGCCTTCGGATCCGTATCGAAAAGCGTGGACACGTCGTCCTCGCATTCGCGACCGGGCTGCTGGCTCATGCGCGATTCGGAAACGATCACTCCCGGTTATCGCGACGCGCGGTCACCGCGGCAAGGGAAGCCGACTCAGTATCCGATATGCGGTCGCCACCCGTGAGGGGATCGGGTACGATCTATTCGCAAGCAGAACGATCCCGATCTTTCTGCGCGGAACGAACGCGACGTACGCCGAGAACCCGTTCGTCGAACCTGTTTTGTCGATCCACACGTCGTTCGTCGGGCGCGACGGCGGTTCGATCGGCCGAACGCTCTTCTCGTCGAAGATCATGCTCTCTGAATTGCCTTGCAGCAACGTGCCGAGCGATACGGGGTACCGGTACTGCTCCCAGATCAGATCCTGCGTCATCGCCCCGACGCGGTAGTAGCCGGAATGCGTCGCAGCGATCGCATGGCCGAGCCTATGGTCGATCTCGATGAGGTTCATGTTGGCGTCGACGAAGCGGAGCAGATCGGGCGCCGTGGTTCGGATACCGTACGCCTCGGGCGCGAGAGGTCCCGGAGACAATCGCTTCGGTGTATCGTCGTCGGCGTACCCCTGCGCGTAGCTCGACAGACGATCGGAGGGAATCACCAAGAACGTGTTTCGTAGCCCGAGCGGAGCGATCACGTCGCGCTGCATCAACGCCGTGAAGTCGTCGTGCATGGTCGCGGCAGCAATGAATCCCAACAGCATGATGCTGGGGTTGGAATAGAGTCGATACGTACCGGCGGCGTGCGACGGCTTCCATCGCTGATAGTATCGTAGCGCGTCTGCATCGGTCTTCACGTCGTCCGGAAACTGCAGCGGCAGGCCACCCGCCGTATGCGTGCCCAAGTTGACGAGACGGACGTGGTCGAAGCTCGTTCCGCGCAAGGACGGCAGGTCGGCACTCGCCACATCGGAGAGCGAGAGCGCACCCGTGAGTCGCGCGTACGACGCGAAGCTTGCCGTGAACGTTTTCGTGATCGAGCCGATCTCGAAGAGCGTCCCATCGTCGACAGGCGTTCCGGTTGCTTTCGATGCGACGCCGTAGTTGAAAACGTAATGGCGCCCTCCGACCGTCACTCCGACAGCCATTCCGGGGATGCCGTACTGTTTCATCAGCGGGCGAACGGCTCGCGTCACGATCCCCCGAACATCGTTCTGTTGGGCGCTCGCGGGAGACGGATGTAGGCACGCGCATGCTGCCAGGTACGCAGCCAGAACTACGAGGTGCATCGATTTCATAGAAATGCTACACGAGGCGGACGAGCGGCTTGCGCTTCCAGACGAGATAGTAATACACGAGTTGGAAGGAGATCCCGGCGATGAACGCTGCCGGATAGCCGTACCACACACCGTCGAGTCCGAGCGGCGTGCGCTGTGAGAGGTAGTAGGCGACGGGGACCTCGACGGCCCAGATCGAGAGCACCGAGATCAGCGTCGGCCACACGACCGTGCCGCTCGAGACCATGATCGCCGAGATGATGCGGGCGTTGCCGAAGAGCGCGTAACTCCAGAGGGTGATCGACAGTAACCGGTGCGCGATGTCGACGGTTTCGGGCGATTTGACGAACAGCGCGATCGCGGCGCGGCCGAACACGTAGACGATCGCGATCAGCGTACCTTCGATCGCGTAGTTGAGCACCACGGCCGAGCGCACGATGCGCGGGATGCGCTCCGTGCGGCCCGCGCCGATCGACTGCGCGCCGAAGATCGATGCCGCGATGCCGATCGAGATCGCGGGGAACTGCACGTAGCTCACGATCTGGTTCACGGCGCCGTACGCGGCGAGCGCGGTCGAGCCGAAATGGTTCACGAACGAGAGCACGGCGATCTCCGAGAGCGAGACCATCACGAGGTTGATGCTCGTCGGAATGCCGATGCGGCAGATCGTCGCGACGATGTGCGGACGCAGGCGTAGATTCGCGACCATGCGTGCGTCGAACGCGAGCGGATGCTTCACGATCGCGAGGTACGCGATCAACACGAGGAGCGAGATTCCATTCGCGACGATGTTCCCGAACGCCGCGCCGTTCGTGCCGAGCGCCGGGAGTCCGGCGAAACCAACGATGAACGCCGGCGTCAGCGCGAACGTAAGCGCGGTGCTCAAGATCAAGATGTAGAAGGGCGTCTTCGTATCGCCCGTTCCGCGCAAAAACGTCGTGTACGTGAGGTACGTGAAGAGCAGCGGGATCGAGAAGAAGGTGATGCGCGCGTAGGATGCCGACGCTTCGAGGACGTTCGACGGTGTGCCGAGCGCCCGCAGGATCGTTTCAGCGAACGTTCCGCCGAGCGCGCCGACGACGATTCCGAGCAGCACGGTGAGCGCGAGCGTCGTACCGGCGATCTCTTTGACTTTCTCTTCATCGCGCGCGCCGAAGGCCTGGCCGATGAGGACGCTGCTACCGGCGCCGAGCCCGATCAAGAACGAGATCAAGAAGAAGACCATCGGAAAGATCGCCGAGACGGCGGCGAGCGCGTCGACGCCGACGAGGCGCCCGAGGTAGATGCTGTTCGCCGTCTGACCGAGCGATTGCAAGAGGTTGCTCAGCATGAGCGGGATCAGGAACAGGCCGAGCGATTGCCAGATGGGCCGCGCGTCGTTCAGCGCGATCGACGGGCGGCGGCCGGCGCCGGGTGCGGCGGCGCTCATCGCGCGGCCTCCAGCTCGCGCGGCGCGACGACGAGGGTGCGCGCGTTCGTGTACCACACGAGGCCGGGCGGCGCGTTCTGCATGCGGCGCACGTATTTGCGTTCCGTGTAGTCTACGGCGACCTTTTCGGATGCGCGCGCCTTCGAATGGAACGCCGCGAGTTCGGCCGCGCGTTCCAGCTCCGCGGGTGCGGGTTCGCGCGCGGTATCGATGTGCAGCACCACGTGCGCGCCCGGCGTCTCTCGCGCGTGAAACCAAAAGTCGTCGGGGCGTGCGAGGCGGAACGTCAGGTCGGCATTTCCTTTGGGCGAGCGCCCGACATAGATTCGCGCATCGTCCGAGATGCGCACGTCGAGTGGTTTACGTTTGGTCGGCGCCGCTTTCGGCGCCGCGGCTTTTTTGCGTTCGAGGCGGCTCGCCGCGTCGGCCACGTCGTCGATCGTCTCCGGCTCGGCGCGATCCAACTCCCACGCGAGTTCCCGCGCGAACGCGAGGTCGGCATCGAGCGCCGCGAGGCGGCGCGAAATGTGGTCGAGTTTCGTGACCGCTTTACGGTACCGCTTGAAGATGGCGGCTGCGTTCGCCTTCGCGTCGAGATCCGGGTCGAGTGCGATCGTAACGTGCGGTGCGCTCGGTGGAACGAACGTCGTCGCGCGCGCGGGCACGTCGGAGACGTGCGCGTAAAGAAGTTCTCCCGCTTCACGCAGGCGGTCGCGCGCATCCGCATCGTCGCGTTCCGCCTCGAGCGCGCGGCGTTCCGCTTCGAGCGCGGCGCGCCGCTTCTCGATCCGCGCGCGCAGCGCAGCGCGGCGCGCGTCGAACGATGCGGATGCCCGCTCGTGCGTCGCGCGACCCACGACCTCTTCGACGAGCGCGACGAGCGAGGGTTCGCGCGACTCCGCGAGCGAGGCATACTGCACGAGGGGAACCACGTGCGCCGCGACGAGGGTGCCCGTGGCATCGCGATAGGCGAAGACGTCGCCGAGCCCCGACGGCTCTCCCTCGGTTGCGTCGAGCAGATTGCGCGCGCGCGTGCGGCACCGCTCGGCGAGGCCCGGCGCGGGGAGTGCGCGCGCGGCATCGGCGATCAGCGAGTCGGCGACGAGCCGCGGAACGAGCGGGATCTCGGCGCGTAGCGCGCGGCTCGCGCGATCGCGCGTCGATTCGTCGTCGTGGCGTGCGAGCTCGACGAATGCGAGATCGAGCGACTCCGCGTCGGCGGGAGCGCTCGGCAGCGGCGGCGGTTCGTACGAATCGCCGACGACGATCGAGCGGCGTGCGTTTCGATCGCCCGGGAATTCTTTGGCCGCGCTCACGATGGTATCGTCTTTAAGTAA
>Ga0209611_10011421_pt1 | contig 12795 bp, 12 predicted proteins | sample S1TSphgellanicum_3_FD_187693 | JGI IMG/M metagenome (GOLD analysis project Ga0209611, IMG submission 187693) | Host-associated microbial communities from peat moss isolated from Minnesota, USA - S1T2_Fc - Sphagnum magellanicum MG (SPAdes) (version 2) | ecosystem: Host-associated > Plants > Peat...
AGAATTTTTCAGTGGGCTGTTGCACTTGATTAGGTTCCTCATCTCTTCCACACATCATAGCCATTGCACTTCCATCACTAACTGATTTTTGGCAGATGACAGCTCTCTCATCTTAATTCTTTTTTTCTATTGTTATTTTCATTTCGTAGTCATCAATCCTCTTTGCATAAGGTATATTTGTTGATTGTTTGCTTTTGTTTTTTCTTTAGGTTGTGTGTATTTGTGTTCTCATTTTCCTGTACTTTTGCTGGATGGGTTCCCATCCTTGATTTATTTTTACAGGGTTTTTCTTCACTCTTAAGGAGTATGTGCAATATCCTGGAGGGATATTGACAAATATAAGGTGCCCTCCAAATCTAATAAAAAAATTCTCACAGTGCTTTAAGTGGTTAACATTGAACCCAGATTTGGACTCCAAGATCTTGAGTAGTTACCTCTTGGAACATTTATAACATTTAGAAGCAATCAAAAAACAAAGTATTTGTCAGTTTGTATCATAGTACCACTAAAGATGCTTGTTCACCCTATTGTCTGCATATCCGACTTTCAAGCCAACAAACAAACAATCAACAAGCCACAAGGTATGAATCATGCTTACAATGTAAAGGTGAGTGCTGATCTCACTAAGCTCGTCATAGGCCAGGCCCCACAAATTCGTAGAACCAGGGTGTGACATACTTAAGGCCCAGTGTTTCTTTGTCAATAGTGATGTAGCCAAAGTGACCATCAGCCATAGGAAGATTTGGCCAAATATAGCAAGCAAACAATAGCAAAGTAAGAAAGTTGAGCATCTTTCCTATGTTTGGTAGTTTACTAAAATCAAATATAAAAACTTTACAATTTCTTTTGAATATCAGAGATTCAAAACCAAAATAAATGACTTCATTTTCACAGTCTTAGTTTTTAGTTTAATTTTCTGGTGAGATTTGGCCAGTAAAGAAAACCCTCTTAGGACCATGACACACCACCAGCAGTAGCAGTGCAATGATAGGTAGAAAGAATCTTGTAAAGGTGATGGGTGAACAAATACTGGCTTTAATTATGGATCATGCAAATTGTATTTGTGGCACAAACAAGTGATATAAACCTAAACTTAAGCCTAAACCATTGTGGACGTCATAACCTTAACCTAAACCAAAACCATTGTTGGTGCAGTTTTCTGAAGTTATGGCACTTGTCTAGTTGTTGGACCATTCACATCATTTGAAATTTTCTTTTGAAGTTCTTTTGGCAACCAAGTGCCCATAGCCTAGAGTTAGCTTCCACATTGACAGAACGAATACTTCATTTTTCTCAAATATTAGTTCAATTTTTTCATTTAAATTTTTTTAATAAAAATTTTACATATATATATATATATATACTAGAGAACAGGCCATAAAATGCTGATTATACCAGGTAAGCAAACCCAGGGAGCTTTTGGAGGGCACGCTTGACAGGAGGACCTTCTATGGCCCGGGCCACAGAATGCCGCCCGGGCCACAGAATGCCGATTCTGTGGCCTAAGCTAACTCTCACAATGCTATTGCTCCATGCTCTTCTCTTGACTCTACAAATGGTCCATGCTCTTCGCACTTGCTTTCGAGCTTGTACTTCCCCCCTCCCAAAGGCAGAACACCTTTTAGAATGCTGATTTTGCCGGGTAAGCAATTCCCGGGAATCCTTGGGAGTGCACACCTGGCAAAATGCCTTGTAAAGTGCTGATTCTGCCCGGTAAGCCATCCCTCGTGAAGCCTTGGGAGGCCGCAACCTGGCAGACTGGCCTTCTCTGCTTGCTCACTGACGTCAATGGTAGGTAAGGCACCAAGAGTGACCACATGTAGTGACTCAAGAGCAGGTGAGTGACTGAATCAACTACCATCCATTCCTTTCTGCAGGGGCGGCTGATTTTGCAGCCGCCACCCATTCGACAGGGGCGGTCGATTTTCGTTGATCCTCCCTGCTAATATCTACGGGCTTCTCAAGTCTCGTCACCACTCATCACCAGGTTGCAATTGAAGGGTTGTTTGGTGTATGTGATGGAGAGCTCTAAGGGGACTATAATTGAAGGGTCTCTTGGTGTAATGTGATGGAGATGCTCTAAGAAGATTAGAAGGGGACTATTCTTCATTGAAGGGTTGCTTGGTGGACTGGGATGGAAGTGCTCTAAGAAGATTAGAAGCTGACTATTCCTGTCATTAAAATGAACTAGGGCTGCATCCTCTCAAATCCGTAGAAGGCCAAGGCTTTGAACATTTCGCAACCTCAGGAGGACACATGTCTTTTGACAATCTAATACCAGGGTTTCATCAATATCAACCCATGTTTCTTGTGACACACAAAGTTTTTTGTTTTTCCCTTAAAGTGTGACAGAGTCAGTGACAAGGATTGCATTGAATGCCCTTTCACAGCTTGACAAATTTTTTACCTTCCACTGTATAATAGTCTTTTCTTCCCCCAATTTTTTGATGTTGCTGAAGTGGCAATCATGCATAAGAAAAATTAATCAAATTTGTCTTATGAAAATAAAAATATGAAAGGAAAAGGTTTAAGAATTCCTTATATATTTTTGGCTATCTATTGTCCAACTTCATACAGAATCTGGTTTGCTTTGTATCTCATTGATGAAACGTTGATCTATAATGTTGGCCTTTCACTCCATGTTCTTGCACACTACCAACAATGATCAATTAGTTTAAAAAATGAATCGATTTCAATGTGAAAATTAAGTTTCATCTTGAATGAAAATATTGAATGACATTGCATGAAATTTGAATTGAAATTGAATTCCAATTCAACTTAATTCAAATCAACAATTGGATTACTATTCAATTGAATCAAATTCAAATTCAATTGTAGAGAAATGGGATGCAAATTGGTGGCTCAAAAGATATTCAAAATTTACTTGTGAACATGGTGTTGAAAATATATATATATATATATAACTCAAATCTAAAAAAACATAAGTTCATTTACATGGAAATGGGCTAAACATATTCCAATTTAGAATTGTCCAAGTGATGACTATGACTTATGAAATTTAAAGTTTCCCTACTTAAACGAGCCTCGAATCATCTTCATCATCACTACTAAAATTATGAAAATGCAACTTTTCGGAAGGAAAAGCATGTCCATTTGATTTTATATTTTGGCTTTAATCATTAAAAAAGGGCACATTCGCAATCAAAAGATTTAAAAGTTACTCTATCCACAAACTCCATGGGCCTTATGGCCTAATTTTGTTTTTTTGTCTATTTGGAATGTTTGAATCATTTTCTTTTTTAACATGATTTTACACAGCACCAAAACCCTAAGCCATGACTAAATGAATATGTAGTCAAATAGGACATGTCATATTTTAAATATCTTTTGCAACTATAGTCATGAAGCACAATGTCTTTTATGACTATATTTTTTGCAACTACAATCATGAAGAACATCAAAATATATATATTTTCCTAGCCTACTAGCCTAAGCTAGGTAAGCCTAGGGTATGATAGGCTAAAAACCTATCCTACATGTTAAAAATACATAGTCCCTAGCCTATCTAGGAATGTAGGAACTATTTAATAACTTAACATAACTTAGTTAGCCTTATAAGATGAGGTTGTAATTGTGAAGATTTGAACCCCTCACCTTCACATTGAAGGATGGTCCTTAATCATTCTAGCACGTTATTTTACATGATAAAAGTTGTCACAATATTATCATAAACAATTGTTTTTAACTTACTTACATAACCAACCCTAGCTACCTAACTAGGTACATACTTAATAATATATAACCTACGTAGTAACTTAATAAGTACCTTGGTAAGTTTAACCACCTAGCTAAAGTAGGTACCCACTACTTAATAACGATGTACAATAGCTACCTAGGTAGCTAGTAAATAGTTAATAACCAATACCAAAATAAGTTACTAACTTAAGTACAATAATCATGTAGTCTCAATGTAGTCATTATGTAGTCCCAAAGTAGTTGTAGTCATGTAATGGCAATGCAATTGTAGTCATGTAATCATAATGCAATCACAATGTAGTCACAAAATGATTAAATGTATATGAGTAAAGGACATATGACTACATAACTAAATTAAAACATAATTTCAAAATGTTTTGATCATGAAAGACAAATTTTGGCATTGTGTTACCTATGTTGAAGATCAATCCAATAATTCGTAGTTACATGATTATCATTGTTGAATATGCATTCATTTTCAAAATGTGCATGTCTTGTGGTGTATTTGAAAATTGATCAAATTACAATGTAAAATACATTCAATATATCTTGGTTCATTTTCATATATTATAATTTACAAAACAAATTTATACATCATGTGCATTATACCCCATTTACATGTGACAAAAGACTTTCAAAAAAAATTAAATATTCTTAAATTCAAATTATAATTTGTACCAATAGTTTTAATTTTTAATTCGGTTTGTAATTTTTAATCCCTAGACTTATTCTCTATATATGTCAACCCAAGAAGGAGGAAGTGGAGTCTCTTTGCTCCTTGCCATTATGTGTTTATGATCCCTAGACCTATCTCTCACGCTTGAAATCAAGAGCAACAAAGGAAGTCTAATTTTATTTTATAATTGCAAAATATATAATAAAATTCCATAATGCATGGGTGGGTGCCTTTTACAAAGGTAGGTAGGTAAAGTAGTTGTATTTTGCTTTTAACTTTCTCATTAACTCATTTCTTGTGATACATCTCCAATTTCTAGTTCTTTAGTTTCTTTACACTATCTTTGCTTGTTTGGTCTTATACTTTGCTTCTAATTAATTTAACCTAGCCTTCAAATATCTACATCTTACAACTAGGTCTTTCTTTCACTTTGACAACATTACTTCAAGATTTCTCTTTCTCAATTTCATGCGTTCATGAGCTCCAACATCAATTTTGTTCCCAATGGCTTGTCCCTCTTTATACATCTACTAGGTCATGTTGGGATTTTAAAAGATTATTGTCTTTTAACTTGGATAATTGATACTTCTTTTCATTTGATCTCTTTGAATTTACCTGAAGGGTCCAATTCAAGGCTTCAATTTGTTTCAAATTTGCTTCAAGTTGGTCCCTAGGATTTGAGACCTTGGATTGCCATCTAACATGACCCTTAAACTTTTACAGTCAATACCACAAACGTTGAATTTGGAACCTAAAGTTTTGTGTTATGGAGACAAGCGAACTAAAGCAATGTAAATTAAGTGTGTCAGGTAGTTGGATGAATTTTAGTATAGACATGTGTGTGGTCTTAGAGACATTTGTAAGTGGTACATATGTATGAACCCAAATGTTTTCCCTTTCTACACTCCACAACCCTACCAAGCAGTTTCCTTTGTCAAGTTTCTTCCACTTGGTGGTAATATGTTCTTCTTTAATGAAAACAATGTGCATAATGTGAAATGTTTTAGTGCTTTTATGTTGCTGACATTTTAGACCCAACAATATGTTCTTCAATCTAATGTTTGTGCCTGACTATGATTATGCAATTTTATTGAATTTAGAGACGAAATCTGATAATGACTCATGTCTTCACCTGAAGCTTTCAAGGCTTCAAATGTAAGCTGATTTAGTTGTTTTCTTCAAACTTTCCTTGTTTATTCTCCGCTTGGTTGTGGTGATTTATTTAATTAACATGTTGCAACATTAAGGGCGATGTTGCAGTAGTGTTGGCTATAGGCACATTGTTGCAACAATTGATAAGGTGCATGCATATGCCTGACAATTCAACATGAAGATCTCTGAAGGAATTATGACTCAACTGAATTTTGCATAATTTATGAGCACTCATATGGTTTAGACTTTAGACCAGCGCTGGTTTTGTATATAAGCTTACACATGGGATCAAGAATGGTATCAACCCTGGCATTGAACACCTGGCCAGCATGGTCCCTTATTTGTAGGGAGCTTAACATGAGATTACTCCAGTTTTAAGGTCCACAGGAAATGGGGAGAGCCCACACAGGTCTGGTATTAGGGTTTAGATTCGAATCTTCCTTCTCAATACCATAAAGATCTCCTTCTCACTCCTATTGTAGAAATTTGTGTAGCCTCTTTGTGAGTTACAGCAACCCTTTCCCCATAGAAGTGGTTTGTAAATTATGAAAGCAAATTTGATCCTCCTGTAACATAATAACTTGATCTGGAATTGAAAGGGCAAAGTACTTTCAGAAAGTCCATAATTATAGGAGAAAGGCCCTATCTTTCAAACCTTCCAAGATTTGATGTACCTGTTATGAGGTCATAGACCAATAGGCAGAGTGGACCATATTGAAAATCTCAGAAGGTTTTCAAAGATGGAGCCCTTCTCCTACTTGAAAACCTGTCAAATTTTGACAACACCCTTGCTGAGACTTTACAAATTATGTAAGGTCCTGTACAGCCTAACATGGACCTTATGCTATATGAAAATGTCCTCATATGCACTCCACAAATTCTTACAGATTCTCAAGCCATCCATAAACACTCCATCCATCCCTGTGAACAACTCTAATCCTGCCTCACATCTGACATTGAGGAAACATGAGGGACAAATTAGTTTCATCCATTTGGAAAGCATAACATCCACTTGGAAAGCATAACATCCACATTTCCTTTTATTAGTTTGCACATAAATAACTCAATGCATTTCCTCTGAGATATTGACCTGCTCAAAGGATGAGATTTCACCTAAAACCTTGTTGAGCATCATTTGAACATGAACCACTGAAGAAGTCCGGCTTTCTTCTTTGGCTACAAACATATCTGACGCACAACAAATCTACTGCATTCATAAGATACTGCATCAAACTGAGGAACTGAAGCCTGTGAAAGAGAGAGCAGCTGTAAACTAATCAATTCCTGAAGCGATAACTGCTGAAGAAGATTAGTCCACATGGCTAATTCTCGGGCCCCATGAGTTGCATTAAAGCAAACAATCGGAGACCCAGGAGAACAGTCAAGGCAGATATCCAGATTTTATAGATTAGAAAGCATATACATATGGCAGTAGAAATAACCATTTTGATGAAGTCATCATTAAGCAAATGGCTTCAACTTTGACAATATAGTCCAGGAGATGATTAGTTGAATATTGCCTCCCCTTGCTGAGATGGAAATGGAAAGCCAGTCTCTGGTGTCCATGATATATATACTGTACAGTGTAGGCCATGCATCACCAATCAGTGTATCAACTCACCTCCTCTGTTTCAAACACAGCTGCAGAAGTAAGGTTATACCACAAGCAAGACATGCGAGAGGTCAGAGATGCTGGAAACTCTGGATCCACATGACCCTCCACATGAAATCAACCCAGAAAATATGACATCTGTGCAATATTGAGATATACTTGAATGGCCTCCAAATGTAAAGGAAACCTCATGATGAAATGTTACCAAGACAAACCTCCATGCTAAGCTCTCAACTTTCCAAGTTTCCAAAACCTTTCACTGACTTCACTAACAAATAAGCTTCACCACAAAGACAACTTGTGAGCATTAACACTCATGTGATGCACAAAGTCCTGTCCCGAACAGAAAAATCCTAGGTAGACAAAGATAAGCAACAGAAAGAACAGAAATGCAGATTTTTAAGCATCTCAAAAGGCAAGTTTTTCCTTCCATGGCAACATGAACTTAAGCTATTACCTGCACTTATGCTATTAGTTTAGCCTATATACCCTCTCATACCCTCCCTTACAACTAAGAGACCTGACCTAACCTCGGATAGCCAATGCAAAAATTCAATATGTACATTCCTCGATGAATGGGAACTTCTAGCTGCTATTAAGAGTAGACAGTGTTGGTCGCAGCCTACAGAACCTGCACCAATGACAAGTAATGATCTACAGGTTTCCTGTGAATGGTGTAATCAGGCACAGATTTATTGTGCATAATGTCCAACACAAAAGCCCCTTTGCCACCCAAGCCAACTGCAAGCACAGCCTCCACATGTTCTTCTAGCCAGAAAACCCTCAGATACACAAGCCACTGGCCACCGATGTTAGTCACCATTCATTCACACGCTAGCTTTGTGTCAAAGCTGCTTAGGCAAATGGCAAAGGCCTGGAAAGCTGAGAGTGGATAGCGATAATCCATAGTAAACATGTCCTTCCCAATCTTTCCAAACTGGAGCAAAACTTTGTCATGGTCACTTTGAGCAACTGGTTGAGCTGGTTCAGTGGCAGCCACAAGCTGGAAATTCTTCACTGAGGCCACTGTGACCCGCCCTCGAAAGTTTAGGCACCAGCACTGCAATTGCTCATGCCATCGGGGTGCCTTATTCTTCAGCACAAGGGGCCCATCTTTTGTCAAGGGACCACTTGCAAATTCACAGTCAATGGTGCTACAATCAGCCACAGCTGCTCTAGATCTTGGCGAAGAGAGGACACTAGAATGTGGGATTGAGATTTCCTCTAGTGTGCCTGCAGAGAACTCTGTTGGTGTTGGGGCTGAGCCTCCTGACTCCATACAGGAGGCTGGAATAGTATGGAGAGTACATTGCATGCGACGGGGACCTCTTGTGCCTAAGACATTCAGCTCATAAGCAATGTGCGCAATGTTGTAGCTCCCAGTAGGCATTCGAGGAGCCACTTGTTTAGACCCAATACGCCGGCTAGAACGGCTTGTTGAAACAATGGCCCCACTGTTGGGAGATTGGCTATCATGAATGGTGAACTTTGTGCCCAGAAAGTTGGACCTGAAAACACACAAGCATCTGAGATGACTCATCATAGCATTGCAATTCCAAGTGAATCAGAAGACTGGTCAGGAGACAGGAAATGCAGTTGTGAACTGAATGTACAGTTGAGCTCAAAATGATGTCACCCTGAACCGAAAAGTGTGGTTCATGTTCTAGCATTGAACGACTAAGAAGATGACACTCCTTCAGTGAAGAAAGGATCAAGGTGCACGAGATCAAGAGAAAGGTGGCATACAGAGGGAGATGTGCAAACATGTCTTACCTCAACTTGCCCAGGTAAGTGTTGCTTCCCCGTGACATATCATCAGCATTGAGGGATATGACATAGTCAGTGCTGGTGGTCCGACGAAACTTTCGAGCGGCCAACATGAACTTCCCATTCTCAACTAGGGCTGCATTGACAAAAGGAAATCAAGGTCAGAAATTTACCTCTCAAAAACGCAGGAACCAGAGGCACATGTACATAGACAATTGGCAAAACTCCATTGAAGTCATGCTACCCATAATAGGAACACTATTTTACTGATGCTGTGTGATTGACCAACAGTTAAGGCTCTGTAATGAGCCTACAAACATCACTGACACACACATCAGCAGATACAGACTCTAGCAGCCATCTCAAGAATCCTACTTCTATTCAACCAACAGGAGACAGAAGCCAATATTGGCGGACCATAAGAATAACAAAAATGAACATCTAAATATGCACAAGCATAGAGTACACTGCTGCCACACTAACAAACAAGAATTTAAGGCCATAGAGATCAACCAGGAAAAGACCTTTCTCTGCCACTCCCCCCCCCCAACAACAAATCCAAAACCAAACAAACAAACCAGATACAAGAGCCCAAAAGAATTAAAACAAAGGCCCACTCCTTGCTAAGAAACATCATTAGGATGACAATGAAAGCTGGCTTTGTAAGTTTCCAACACAGGGACCAATTGTTTCCCCAATCTCCCAACAGTGTTCAAAGGGAATAAGAGACATACTGGGAGGCAAACCCAAAAAAAGCTGGTATGTAGATGTTGTTCTGTCCCGCTTTATGAAACATTGCACAGTATTATCCCGAGGTCCAGGCTGTAGACAAGATTAACAACTGGAACAATCAAGAGTCTGTCTTTACAGAATTAATCAAAATGATACCTGCAACAGTTCCCTTCATTCCAATGGTTAAAGTAGATAACGGACAATGACACATATGTGCTATGGCTCAGAAAAACTCCTCCTCAGAATTCTGCATTCCCCTTGTCTCATCAGGCTTTACCCATCCACAGCTCTCACCCCTTATCATCCAAATCTTGTATAACAGCATCATACCAGATCTAGGATGGCCACTCATGATGTTAGTGAGGAGGCCAATGACCTCTACAGCACAGGAGTCTAGCTGTAACAAGAGCCATGCTGAGACAGAACTGACAAAGAAAGAAGAAACTCTCATGTACAACAGGAGGCCCAAATGATCTATTTCTTCAATCCAATTGCCAATTTAGATAAGAGTGAGACGAGATCCTGACCTGTTTCAAAGAGATTGGGAATGTCAATTTGCCTGATCGTTCAGGGGTGTCAACAAGCTCTTTTGTAATCTCTCTCCAGGTGCTGCAAACAGCAGCACATGCAACAACATGTTTTCGGATGGGCCAAACATTCTCACTAGCTTCTATACGCTGAATTACATCTCTCAAGAGCTCTGGTGGCATGTTAGCCCAACAACTCTGCTGCTGTTCTTGAGAGTCAGCCCTAAGCTGTGTTTCATCCAGCACCACACCGCTTGATCGACCCTTGAGGTGGTGCTTGATTTCAAAACTTCGCCTTGAAATACTCCCTATTCCTCCTTTCATCTCCTGAAACTCTCGAATCAAGCTCTTCAGGGGCATCAGTGATGACTTTTGACCTGACATGCTGGAGGGAGGTACTTGGTCACACACTTAGAAATCTGCCTTATGAAGTCGTCTGGAGCTCTGCCCTCTTTGGCAGAGTGAGAACTAAATCTTCGTAAACCACCAAGCGGAGTTAACTGATTGTCAATCAAAGAGATCTGTCAAATAGGCCACCACTCAAGTGAGCTCCTTTCAGCAGCAACACAATCAGTGTGGAGAGACAGCCTTCTGTATCTCCAGGAGATCCTTAAAGCATTGATGCAGCTATCCAAGAGGACCCCAAAGCTCTCTAAGACCTACTCCACAACTGCACTCCTAACAGTGACCTCCCTCCTCCATGAAGTGTGTACTTGTGTGTCTAGCTTATCTGATGGTCACTGCAAAGAACACTAAAGTTCTGACCAGTCCTTCAGTCCAGCTTCAAAATGTTTCATGTTGTGATCCTCAATGTCAACTTTTAGTAAACAGCATCGGATATAGGCAAGCAGCACTCCTCCAAAGCTGTCTTAAATCCCCAAGATCAGGTTCCATGGCTACACATGCTTGCCCAGCTTAGAGACCTGAACTAAGAGCTCTTCTAATCTGTTCAACAAGCCTTTCAGCTGCTTATTGCAGGTCTACACTTGGACCCTTAACTTACCACCCCAAGAAAGGAGCTTTGACAGCAGCCTTCTCTTAGCAGACTAAACAGACAAGCTGCATCCAATGCCACAAAGCCTTGCTATAGGAACTGAGAACCAGGTGGTGGCTTGCACTGTTCTTCTGCCGTCCGTCGATTTGACCTTCCTCTTAGACTTCACCTTCGTTCCAGCAACAAATATCCGTGTATTCCAGAAGTTGTTCCACTGCAGACTGAGACTCTACCTATACTACCTGCATACAAAGAGGTGCTCAGCTTTCAGACTCGAAAAAAAGAAGGAAGGCTTCAGGAAAAGAGCAGCAGACGGCACAGAACTAAAAAAGCAGAACAACCACACATAAGGATATATCAAGCTCGTGTGAGGCATGAAAGCTTCAACACCTTCACAACAACAGAGCCCCGTGAAACCTCGAAAAGGATCAACAAAAATAAAAAGGGACTATCTGAGACAGAGAGAAAGATAGAACAGAACTCTCCCTAAGGTTCTACGGTTAAGGTCGTGGTCAACAACCAAAGCAGCGACCAAACCGCACCTACTTCACACAAGAAAACACCCTCCTGTATCCCTCCTACACGACCTTGACCTCTCTCATCCGAGAATGAAAGACTCCAAAAAGAAAACCTCAACACATCAAAATCCCGAAAACACACAGACAGACACATAGACACGCAGCAAAAAAAACGGATTAACCTAGAAACCAGACAAAACGACCAAAAAATCTCCAGAGAACAACATAACAGCAAACAGAAAAGAAAGACACAAAACTTGTCCCTCTCATTCCTGTTACAACCCTCAGAACACACCGAAAGTCAAGCCCTCTCTGCGTTCTCGAGAAACACAATACGAAAACACATACAGACACAAAAGAAAATACTACAGTCGCTACTACATACTTTACATACCTGGCCAAAAGAGGAGTCAATAAGCTTCCACACACGAGCAGAGGCGGAACTACTACAACAAGAAGCAAACCAGCATGGTGCGCCAGAAGAGCCTCCTCCTTCTCCTCCAAAGCAAGCCGACTTGCTCCGATGTTCCAATAAGCGATATACGACATCGGGAAAACAACAGCACAAGTTGGTGCAACAACGGCGACAAAATAAGAGAGGATTTTTTTTCTCTCTCTGTCTCTTTCTCCCTCTCTTGTGTCTCTCTCCCTGCCTCCCTCCCTCCCTCTCTCTCGCCGCTTGAGTTCTGCTGTGCATGTGTCCGCGCGAGTGCGTGGATTTGGGAAAAGACTTCCGTGTTTAGACCACCCTGCCTACTTTCCGGACCTATGACCTAGCCTATCCAAGTCGTCTTCCGAACCAATTTCCGAGCCTCACATTGGCTTGAGAACTTCAAGCCCAGTCGAGTTCCAAACCTATCTACTGACCCATCCTCCGAACCTGGTTCCCAAACCTGTTCCGAACTTGAGTCCGGAGCTTTGGCTTGGTCTTCTTCCACGTGTGAGGTTCCCTCTGGGTGTGTTTAGGTACCTATCATCTGAGGAAGGTACCTACCTTTTCTCTGTACGGTGTCAATGTATGTACCTACTACCTACTCACCTAGACGTTCTCCCCCCCCATTTTTTTTTCCTTTTTTTATTTTTTTTCGGGGGGCTGGGGG
>Ga0209611_10011426_pt1 | contig 12785 bp, 10 predicted proteins | sample S1TSphgellanicum_3_FD_187693 | JGI IMG/M metagenome (GOLD analysis project Ga0209611, IMG submission 187693) | Host-associated microbial communities from peat moss isolated from Minnesota, USA - S1T2_Fc - Sphagnum magellanicum MG (SPAdes) (version 2) | ecosystem: Host-associated > Plants > Peat...
CCCCCCCACACACATGCATACTCGCACGCCCCCAACAACCCACCATGTTGAAGAAAGGCGGGAAATACACAACGATGACGGACGAGGTCCGCATTGTTTTGTGCAACCACAAAAAACGCAACCCTACACTTTCGCAGGCTGAGCTTCAATGCTGGCTCAAGTCAAAGCACAACATTAACGTCAGCCAACCTACAATTTCTCAGACCTTGAAGCGTTCATCTGAGCTACTCAGACGTGATGAGGATCCCAACATTCAGAGCAAGTGCCAGCGGACTGTCAAGTTCCCTACGATGGAAGAAACACTCACTGAATGGATCTTGGCAAACCAAGAACGCATCCCAATCTCTGGGGATCTCATCAAGGAGAATGCCACAAAGATCTTGGATCGCCTGGATCCTGGCCATGAATTGTTTGAATTCTCAAACGGTTGGCTGGAAGCATTCAAGTTTTGCCACGGAATCAAATCTTTCTGCGATTTTGGTGAGAGTGGCTCCGTAGACATGAATGCCATCAACCTAGCCTTCCCAGGAATCCGCCAACTACTAGACTAGTATGCGTGGAAAGACATCTACAATATGGATGAAACTGGCCTTTTCTTCCGCATGCAAGTTTGGGACATCTGCTGTCTAATTGTGATTTGCGTCTAAGTCTTCACCTTTTTCTGATGCTGACCTTGGCTAAACATTTTCAATTCCAGGCTGATAATTCCCTCGCAACAAAACAACTTGAAGGGCGCAAACAGAACAAAAAGTGGCTCACCTTGGTTCTTTGCTATAATGGAGACAATTCTGACAAGCTCCCCTTTTGGGTCATCGAAAAATACAAAAATCTTCGTTGTTTCAAAAACGTTAACCTTGGCAACTTGGCTGCACTTATCGAAGCAATGCAAAGGCTTGGATGACGCAGATCATCTTCTTGGAGTGGCTGAACACATTTGACCTTCATGTTGCCAACCGTAAAGTCCTTTTGGTTCTCGACAACTACAGAACACATGTCCCCTTTGAGGAACTCCCTGCCCGCATCCAGCTGAGAAACACACATGTCTTGTACCTTCCTCCCAATATGACGTCCAAGATCCAGCCCTGTGATGTCGACATCATCCGCAATTTTAAGGCCTATTACCACCGTCGCTTTAATCGTCTCCTGCTGCAGCGCCTTAAGGATGGCGTTGACCAAGCAGAAAAAATTGACGTGCTACAGGCCATCCGGCTTGCTGTTCCTATCTGGGCAACAGATGTCAAGATTGCTACCATCCAGAATTGCTACTAGCACTGCCAGATCCGCACGACAAAGGGCCTTGGGCAGGCAGCACCGATTGAGGATTGACAAGGACGTCATTGACAAGCTAGTGTCGCAGATTATCAGGCTATGCTACAAAAATCCAATGGACATTAGGAACCTTCTCACCTATCCGAATGAGGATATTATCTCCTACATACTAACGATTGACGAAATCATTGATGGTCGTCTCCCTTAGTTGGAAGGCATTCAGGCTGATGATGCTAACGAGGAGGATGATAGTCAAGAAGTCGCTCCAATGTCAACTAAGGAAACCAACAACATGTTGCAATCCCTAGAGACTTTCTGGCTCCAGCAAGACGGCGATAATGCCGTGTTTATCTCGTCATTGAAGCGCATGCAAGAAAAGGTCAGCATGTTTATGACCCGCCAAATGGTGCAGAAGAGCATCAATGACTTTTTCCAACTAGTTTAGGGAGGTTTGTAGCGATTTTGTAGCTTATTTTTTTGTGTTTTGTAGGTTGTATTGAATTACAAAATTTTCGAAACCGCAAAAAGTTATCGAATATTGAATTAAACTCATAGGGATTGAATTATTTTAGTGCAATTTACTTAATGTCTGAGATGATGAAGTATTATATCATGTATCCAAATTACATCTTATACAGTTTTGTAAACTAGTTTTGAGACATTTTATTGTTGGCAATGTTTTAGCAAATCGACAAATACAACATTAAAGGTTCAAACCTCAAACCTCAAAACCTCATTTACCTTCATTACATATGACATATACATAGATTGTCCAAAATTATAATGCAATGACATAACAAAACATGAAACACAATTGTACTTATATCATGAGTGACAACGAAACCGTTGCTCCAAAGGTGCAAATTCATTATTACTCCTTAATTTCTTTTGATTTTCCAACTTGATCAACTAAGCAATTCCCAACATGAATTGACCATCCAACTAAAGTCATCCCATCATGGGGCCCATCACAACATGAACCACCAAGTGTATGTGGGCAAGTATTATTCCATGGTACTTACACACTTCAATGATGATATGAATCTTGATGGGCTAAGTGGGTTTGACAATTTGTATCTAGTGGTCATTAAACTTCGCCAACTTTCATTCTTGCCTTCACACACTTGTAATACACCCTTGTTTTCAGTCATTTCCAAATGTGTTAGATTCCACTAAGGTTTGCATGGCTTGGATGTTGGTAAAAATGGGAACCTTTCTCACACCCCCACAATTTTCTTACCTGATGAATATTTTCAAACCTACCTTTCTAGCATTTGGTTTTGAATTAGGAGTTTAGAAATGTTGAAAGTGCATATCATGTGTAAGCATGAGTGTTTTTTGAATATATATATAGATAGTTCAAATTTCCAATTTCAATGTGCAAAAGTGGCAAATTTTCTCTGAACACACACATTTTAAGATTTTTTTTTTGAAATCACAAAATAGTGAAATTATATAAGGTACAATAAAACCATTGTTAAGCATAGGGTTGACATTTTCAATTGACCCCATGTTCCTATGTATTTCAAACACATGGGAACAAAACTGAAATGATTTGATAAAATTTACTTATTAAGAACATAGGAAAAGGGATTAATGCAGCTTGAAATATTGCCCATTATGGTATATATACACACATCCACATACAACAAAATCAACATTACTAAGAGCTTGTCTCTAAGTCACAACAGCAACCTCTAGGACCTTATATGGACTATAAAGACCACCCAAACATCAACCAGATAACCAAAGTAGTTGGGATTCATTCCCACTTGAAATTAGTCATGGGATGTGCCACTACAAATTTAATCTTTCCATGTTATGTTTCAAATTTGTTTCTAAAAGCATATAAGTTTCAATTACAAATGACCTTAGTAAATTTATCTATTTACCCAAATGTATCCCATGCAAATATATCACAAGATCAACCCAAATAGTCTCAAGAGGGATTTTTTGGGGGGATTATACAATAAATTCTTCATTGAAATAGTCGGTAAGTTTTCTGACAGTTTTGTTGAATTTGTTGGTGCCATTTGGTTCTAATCCTATGATTCTTTTGTGGACTTTGTTGGTGGTGTTTTTATAACTTGTAAGTACTTAGCTATACAAGCACCATTCTCTTGAATGCTCTTGTGAACGTTAGAAGTTAGAAGTCTAAACTTTGGATCATGGCTAGACATTGGACTCTAGGTCGTAGGGCGATAGGTTTGAATTGGGTGACAAGTTTGAACTTTGAAGAACTTAGACAAGGATGGTGGACACTGGACTATAAACCTAAAGAGTCAAGTCTCAAAAGAATTAAATTCAACGATTTGGATTAAGGAGTTTGGGATTTTGGACATTGGAACTTGAGATGCAAGATATTAGATTTTGGAATTGATTGTTGGAATCAAGATCAAGTTGTTGCTATGCAACGAAAATCAAGATACATTTTTGATTCCTAAGCTTTCTTAAATCATCCAAAGCCCAGTGCCCACAAAGCTTAGAGTCTTGGATAGTGGAGTTCACAATGCACATTTGGTAAACATCTTGTCTTCTTGTTTATCATTTGCATTTTGGGCTTGTAATAGTTAGTGCACTTGTTTTTTCTTTGGAATTGTAACATCTTTGCAACATTTGGACTTGAGTTTATATAGTTGTGGCAACAACAAGTTTTGCACTTGTTTTTTGTTTAAGGTTTGCAACATCCAAACTTAGGCTTGTAAGTTGTGGTAGTAGCAAGCTTGTGTGCAAGCACTTTTTGTTCAAGGTTTGTAGCAATTGAACTTGGGCATGACAACAACAAGCTTTTCCACTTGCTTTTTGTTACAAGTTTGCAACTTTGCAACATTCAAACTCAAGCTTTTAAGCTGTGGCGACAAGCAATTTTTGCACTTGCTTTTTGTTTAAAATCAAACTTGTGTGCAACATTTTTTTGTTTAAGGTTTGCAACAATCAGACTTGGGCATGGCAGTAGCAAGTTTGTGTGCTTGTTTTTTTTGGCAAGTTTACAACTTTGCAATCATTGGACTTAGGCTTGTAAATTCTAGTAATAACAAGTTCTGCACTTGTTTTTTGTTTAACAACAAGCTTGAGTGCAAGCATTTTTTTTATTAAGGTCTACATCAATTGGACTTGGGCATGGTAACAGCAAGTTTTTGTGCTTGCTTTTTGTTGCAGGTTTGCAACATTGCAACAATCAAACCCAAACTTGTAAGTTGTGGTAATAACAACTTTGTACACTTGCTTTTTGTTTAAGGTTTATAACATTCAAACTTGGGTTCATGGCAACAACAAGGTTGTTGTGCACTTATTTTCTATTGTGGGTGAAAGGTTGGGCTTGTGGTAGCAACAAGCTTCTGCACTTACTTGGGCTTGTGGCAACAACAAGCTTAAGCACTTACTTGGGCTTGTGGCAATAACAAGTTTCCCCACGTATTTAGGCTTGATGCAACAACAAGCTTTTACAATTACTTTCTATTGTGGGTTAAAGGTGTGAAACATTCAAACTAGGACTTATGCACAAGCTTTCTTTTTGTTTCTTTAGGGTTTGCAACATTTATTTGTTTTTGTGTTGTTCATCACTTGTGCTTACATCAATAGCTTGCGGGTTTTGCATCTTAGGGTTTAGTAGAAGATCTAATGTTTGCCACATTTTGAAGCTACTAGCATTTTATTGTTATTCACTTGTTCACCTATAAGTTATGTGCATTGGGTACATTGGTTATTTTCACGCTCCAACATTGCGTACAACAAATTATGTGCAATTGTCCTATCAAATCTCCAGTTTGTGTGCATATTGTCCTATTCTCTACAACTTATAGTTTTGCAAACACTTCACTTCTATTCATGGCACCCATATAACTTCCTAAAGATTTCAAACATAATTTGTTTTTCCTAACCGTGTTCTTGTGGTTCTTACCTTAGGTGCTAGTTCTAGCTAAATCCATGAAGTTGATTGCATCATGTTTGATCCAACCCAAGTAGAAGCTAATGTAAAGGCTAGTACAAAATGAAAATAGGTTTATGAGATGAATTGTTGATTCCAAGACACTTGGGCTATTAAATTGCCTTAAGCAAAATTTGTTGTGGGTGATGATGGGAGGGTGAATCAAGTGAAGTGTAAAGTCTATTCAATGATTGGTGGGTGTGATAAACTTCTTGTGCCAAAATTAAACTCATTGTGGAAACATGCTAGTCAAAGGAAGGTTATTATAGTTATGCCATGTGTGTGGCTATGGGAGAATATTACACATTGAAAACAAATCAACATGTGACCAATGAACAAACATTTATATGTGGCAAGGGGGAGACAATATGTGATGCAGCAGGTGGTTATGAGTGTTGTGGTAGAAAGGAAGAAAAAACTTGTTTAATTTGCATTGATTTTCCACTTGCTTTCTCAAGGCAGTCCCATGACTAAATATGAGTAGATGCAATTTTTGTTTACATTCCTTAAAATGCCTAACTAATCGTTGAAACATTAGAGTGATTATGTAGGTTGGGAGATTACTGAAAACATACATAATGTGGTGTTGAATGCCACTGAGAAAGCATATTTGGCTTCAACCTTCTTTCAATTTCAACATTTGAAGTGACAACAATCAATAATCAAAGTTAGATTTCCATCCATTGTTATATGGTGGAAGGTTGGAGGCAAATGTTTATTTTGCTCACATTTGAATAACTTGTTGAAGGTGGGATTCTTATTAATATCAAAGTTGTAATTATTACAGTGTTACTGAAGTTTGGTGGCTTGTCTTGTGATATTGACATGATCCTTGGCTTGCCATGTATTTTTCCCATGTTAGAATTTGTGAATGGTCTAATGAAATTTGTACAAAGTAGAGATGTTTTTGTGTGTGATTACATTGTAGCTATCAAAATTTTCCAAGGAGATTTGTACAAAATTTCCAATGATTTCAACACCTTTTTCTAGCTTGATAACTTTCCTAAGTTCATAGATGTGGTTACAAACACATATTGTAGGATTGCCCAAGATTTGATGATTCACTTGAATGATGGGACAAAACATTTGAGTTTTTGCATTATGGGATAGTCCCATTTGGTTCATTATTTTGATCCCCTAACTAGTCTTTGTTCTACAATTATTCATGATGGTTTTGAAGTAGTTATCAAAGTTGTGAAAGCCCAATGCATTATTGCATGTGGTTTGTTGGTCACTAAGTTGGAGCGAAGGTTTCCAAACCATGAACTCATGAATGCACTTGGGGTCATATACCCACAATAATGGTTACAACCAGGTTGTGAATTGACCTTTGCAATTCATTTGAATGTGATCAAACAATATTATTGTACACCCAAACGACTTGATGCATTTGGTTCATGGGTCTATGAATCACTTTCAAGGGAGACATTGGATTTACAGTCATCCTTTTCAAGATGACTATAAAGACACAAGCTTCTAAAGCCATGGAAGAGTCTAAGATGAGAACCTAGTCACCAAATTGTGGCACAAATTTGCCACAAATAGTTTGTTGGTTGTTTTTTTTTCTAAGTTCATGAAACTTGTTGAATTAGCCATTATCCAAATCATCGACAACATAGAAGATGAAAGGACATTTTCTATTCTCACATTCATGAAGTCTAAGCTTTGGAATCAATTAGTGGGGCATTTGAACATTATTATACGCATGTTCACACAAGATTTCTTCATTAAAGACTCTTTCTTTTTCTAGGCTACTATTACATATTAGAATGATGGAGACAAGGTAAGGGTAGGAATTGATGCATGATTGCTAACATTTTAATCACAATTTAGGTTTTTATGTTTTTGGTTGCAATTATTTATGACATGTAAGTTTTTCTCACTATTTTTACTAACTATGTCGAATGTTATAAGTACTTTGTGCTGTAATGGGTAAGGTCCTTGGGATTGGGTTTTAAATCCCCTACAAGTTGTTCAATGTTAAAGATTAATAGGTTGTTTGTTTTGTACTTATAAATGATCCAAGTAGCCTTGTACCCAAAAAGAAGGGTGTAAAAAGAAAACACTCTTGTGCAAAAACAACTCATAGTAGAAACACCATTCTTGGAAATCCAAACACCATTAATTCTAACAAATTACACCATCAAGGTTATAGACCTGATGCTACCAAAATTCCACTACTATTGCAAACTTGTTGGAACAAAATTCAATGTTCTATGTGTGAATTGTTAATTGGTACACACGTGGTGCTTGTTTCCTAACTTGATATAACAATAGTTAATTGATTGGACCATATATAGACCCATACAAAGATGTTCAAAAATTTAAATCTACCAAGGTATAACTTGAGGTTAGAACCCATAATGTTTAATCAATCAACGTGAGCTACTAACCCATCTCCAACAAATACAACAATGGAAAAAAACATTGAATCCCCTGACTAAAAAAACCCTAATCATAGAGACTTTTGAATTCAATGTCTGAACCCAAGTACTAGTGATATACACTAGGTTGATTAAAACCACTCATGAATGGCAAATTTTTATGTAGATTTGGACTATAAATATGTCTATGTTAACTTCCCAATTATGTTTTCATTTTTCTCATTCTACCCAACCTAAGAACACCCCAACTAAGGCTTCTAGTGTTCACTCAAATACCTAACCTATGACATGGATTAAAGAGAAACTAAATAAGTATCTATAGCACCCAATGAAAATGCATATTGATCCTCTACATGCCCTTTTAACTATAGCTCAAACTTCTTCCTTTTTTGTCATCAATCCTCAGCATCAACCCTTTCTAAAAAACATTCCTACAAAGAGTACATTGCTTGCCACAGTGTAGTTATTAGTGCAATGAAAACCAAATACAATAGGGTGAATGCATGGTATGGTGGCTCATTTTCGACAAATGCTCCACTCCATAGGAGTCCAAAAAAGTTTATTAAAGAACATGGTTATTTGTTTATCATAACTTATGATTATAATCATTTATAAGTTGATGTTCATACATTTGTGAACATTCATATTCTATTTTAAAACTTAAATAAAATGATGATGATGTTAGCTATTTTGATGGATGCAATTTTTTAAAAATCATAATTCTTGGAAAAATGTTTTATAAAGTCCATATGAATAATGGCCACTTTAGATATTTCATAATCAAACATTTTTAAAACAAAAAAAACAAAAAAAAACAAAAAAAACTTGTAATTCACAAGGATTTATGAAAATAAGGTCAAATTTTAACCATTTTAAAAATGCCATACAAAAATATTTGCTAAGGTTTTCAAAACAGTGGTCCCATATGTATGTTATTTATTCCATTCTTAAACATATTCTCAATCATTAAAAATCAATTAAATTAAAATTTACTATGAATACATTGATGTTATACCATTGCAGTTAGGAAATTAGTCCATATGTTGTCTTTCCAAAAGTCTATTATTAATAATAGGGGTGACATTTTCAAAAAAAATTATACTTTTAGTTTCATAATCAAGTTAGGAATTTAAAATCAATTATTAATTAACAAATTGAAACATATATTTATCATCGCATCCATTTAAACAAAACGTACCCTTTAGAAATATGAATGTGATTCCATAAGTGAGCCACCATACCATGAATTCACCCCACAAGTACCAATCAAAACAAGAGAAACCCATTATCTTTTGAAACTGATTATGCAAGAAGAAAAACCTACTCGCATTGCTTCTGAATTCCCCTTCTTATCCTGCCTTCCATCATCCAATGCTCCAAGCCTCCTTTCAATGCCACACCCTCCTCAGCCATCAATAGTTTTGTGTTGATAAGCCCTACATAATACACAAACAAACAAATTCTCTTACCCAACTTCACAAGCTTTCTTGAAACTGTTATTATTGTAGCTATCTTTATAAAAAAAAACAATGATGAAATAATTTATGTTGTTGACATGCATAAAGTTGATGGCCATTGAAAACAAAAATTAAAGCCCTAAAAACTTGCTATGTTCACACTAAAATATTATCCAGTTCACTTCCTTTCAGATCACAACCTAATTGCATTAAAAAAAAATATGTTGGAAGCCTAAAAACTTAATGCCTCTCCATGCTTGGAGCCTTCTTGTGTACAAGAAGATGTGCAAGAAGGAGCCAGAATAACCTTTCCATTTCAAGACTCTTTGCCAAAATTTGACTTATGTTATTGCATTTTAGCCATATACATCAAACTAATTTTTTTGAGAACTAGCCGTAAAGGCTCTACATTCACACATGCCTTTGCCATTCGTGCTACAAATTAAAAGTATAAAAAAAAACCCTGAGCCAGACTTAATTGTTGCACAAGTTTTTCAAAATTTCCCTTCCTTTACTCCTGAAGAAAGCCAAGGGAAAACAGAATCAGCCATACTTTATTGTTGCACGTTCATTTCCTCCTGGAGAAAGACAAGAGAACAGGAAATTAGCCGGGCTTTATTGTTGCACAGTAAATAACTATTTTGTGGAATTTTTTTTATATGTTTAGCAAACAGACATTTGAGAAGTACCCTACCTGGAAAAACGTGTTTTAAAAATAGTAACATGTGTTTTTCAGCAAAAGATTCTTGTGAAATGAATTTTTTTTGAAGAAAAACACTTTACAGAAATAAACAATAGGAACAAAAGGGGAAAAAACTATGTGACCATGTGACAATAGGTAAGTATTCTACCACCACCCACTTTCTCTTCTTTACCTATCCTTTTGCGTTTGTGAGAAAGACAAAATGATGACCCCATCTTCCAAAGTTTATTGCACTGCCAAAGGAGGAATAAAAGAGGAAAAACCCTGAATAGATAAGATGAAGAAAGTCTTTCATGCTAGGAGGAGATTCAAAAATCGGTATGCAATTCCGACCACCATCAACCAGCACAAGTTCGCACTGGTATCCTCACCTTTTTGACCTAGGCCTCTTAATGACCATATTTAGGCCTGGAAATCTTAAATCTAGACTTGGAGAGGTCCCTTATTTAGTCTTAAGTGGGCTATCCATAGTTTTTATGAACCACCATAAGGACCTTAGAAGAAATTTCTTAAGTGTATTCTGGAGGCCATCTTATGTCCACGAATAGCTCTCTTAGAAAAGACGAGGCATCTTACACCTACTCCTTGATAGGGGGAGAGATGTCACACCTACTGATGGGCAAAAGATCCCTCTTGCTCTTCACTAGTAGGCATAAGAACCCTCCCCCTCTTGCACCTTGTGCTCTGGCTCTGTTTCAGTTCATGATGACATTCACCTCAGGGGTAAAGGCCATGGGTGGGAGGCGACGTTCCCAAAATGCAGGACTTGTTCCCAATACTCATCCTAGGCTTTGGAATGCCCCACCATCTGGCTTTACCCTACACAGGAAAGAGGGGGAGTTTTCACCCTGTAGTGGTACATAAGGCCCAGGGCCTCGGAATAAGGGACTATGTGAGATGGAGCTGACCGCAGTCATGACTCCAGTAAACCTGCAGCAGCTTTGAGCTTTAAACTGGACATCAAACCTTGTGGATGCCATTTCCTGTGGTGCCCGCCGGGTATCACAGGACAAAAGTCACAAATTGAGAAAAGTGGGGTTTCGAGACGTACTGTACTCGACGCTTGGTTTTCTCTGGAGGGCGACCTTGAACAACCTCGAAATATGCTTGTCAGAAATTGGAGAAAACCCCCCTATCAATGGAGGGGCGTTATGAAAAATAATTGCATTGTGCTGGTTGCAATGCCCATAATGCGTTATGCTCCTGGTTTGACACAACTTGAAGCATTGAAAAATAAAGAAATCAGGCCCATTTCTTTATGCAAAGGAAAGGCCAGGGTAGGGGGCATTCTTTAATTTTTGTCCCATTTTGGGGCATTCCTTAATTTTCAGTCTTGGGCTCTAGCTACCGCCCTTGGCTGCAGGCCCTTAAATTACAGAATGCTGTGACCCTGGGGCTTTCCTTTATACGTAAAGGAATCAAAGAAATTTCCTTGTGTATTTGGAGGGCACCTTACATTCATAAATGTCACTCCTATAAACAAGGAGAGATTTTATGGCTACTCCAGAAGAATGGGAGGAAAAATTTATGCCTGCTTATAGATGTAAGATGGTACCTTACTCTCACAAAGAAGTTGGAAGAACTCTTTTCCTTAGAGAACTGATGATCTACCAAATGTTGAGGCTTAGGATGGCATTTGACTTCCTGCATCATGATGGGTAAAGTCCATGGGTGGGGGAAATTTCCAAAATGCAGGCTGGACTCAGGCTATCACCTCATGCTAAGCCCCTTTTTTTTTGGAATACCGCATCCCCTAGGGCTTTACCTTACATCCTAAGGCTTTTACCCTACACCAACGACATTCCTAAACAAAATAAAATAATTGCATGCTTGAAACATGTTCCAACAGTAACTACGTGTCTAAATCCACCCTTTCCACTCTCACCCCCAAATTTATTATTCCAAGAAGAAAATATATAATTAAAAAGGATTTTTTTCAAAAAATAACATGTCTACCCCAGCTGGAGTTCTATTTTTTTAAAAGTAATTGCTTAATTTTAAAATTTTGAATTCCAGTGACGAGTAATCAAAACTGATATATGAGGGATTTTGTACGGTCCTTTGTATGGTCGTCCATGGACCATTCCAAAGATAACGATTATCTCATTTTCAAGTCTAACTACTTCATTTCTTTCTTAATAGCTACTTCATTTTCTCATTAACTTTTGAAATAATTATCTCCCACCTTTTCTAATAATTACCTCCATTTTATAACTATCTCACTCTTTTTTCCTATCCACCAGCATGGATACCAAAAAATAAATCAACATGTATCTTTTCATGTCCATGAAATGTATACTAATTTAAATCAAATTTGACATTGACATAAATAATGATGAATTATTGAAAACCATATGAAAACAAAAGAAAAAAAAAATAAAATTGATGGTCACTGGTAATGTGCAGCAACGCAGCACTCAAATTAATTATGAATTGGAATCTATACTAAACGAGTTTGGGGGTTAGGTTTGGGTCTAGTTCTAGTTCTTGAGTCTAGGTGTGAGTATGGTCTGGGGACTCGATACTTGGACATATATATCAAAACATTAGCATGTCGTACAGATATCCAGACTCCAGACCAGGAATTTGGGGGTGTAATTTGCATTTTAAAACCATGGGAACATGCTTCCATTTTTATTTAGTGTCCATGAGGCTCTTTGGAATTAGTGTCATCAGTCCTTGCTCAATAGCACTTCAGCACATTTTAATACAATTTCTTTACTCCCCTCCAATTGAATTATAATAACTTTATTTAACATTTATATTTCTATTTGTTGTGCATCAGAATTTGCAAAAAAGGATGTGCAACCTAGAATGTATGCATACAAAGATTTACAAAAAGCCACAAATAATTTCTACAACAATATGAAGTTAGGCCAAGGTGCCTTTGGAGCTGTGTACAAGGTATTTCTAACATATTTGTATGGTTAGACTCCTTGCACTAAATCACAAGTCATCAATTTTCTCAAGTCAATTATATATCACTAGCTTGAACCCCATGCCTAATGCACAGGTGTTTGTAAATTATAGTTTATGGATATTAA
>Ga0209611_10011427_pt1 | contig 12785 bp, 9 predicted proteins | sample S1TSphgellanicum_3_FD_187693 | JGI IMG/M metagenome (GOLD analysis project Ga0209611, IMG submission 187693) | Host-associated microbial communities from peat moss isolated from Minnesota, USA - S1T2_Fc - Sphagnum magellanicum MG (SPAdes) (version 2) | ecosystem: Host-associated > Plants > Peat...
AGCTGCATCCTTTGCTTTCTGGGAAACCCATGAAGAGGGAGAGGGAAAGAGATGAGTATGTGAGAGACCGGGATTCTGTAGGAGGAGAGCTTGCCAAGGACTTGAGCCATGAGCTGGGCTCTGAAGCTGCAGGCAGAGAGAAGGACTATAGTGATGGAGGGAAGCGAGGAGAAGGGTTGAAGTATGAGGAGGATGATGAGGAGGAAGAAGGTGATGCAAGAGGAGCACGAGCAAGGAAAAAGAAATGGGCTCAAAAGTACATGGCAATCACAGATGTTGCTGCTGTGCAGTATGTGCTGGAGACCATGATCACACGACAGCAAAAGCTCTTTAGGGAACTGCTTGAGTCCATGGAGAGAAAGGAGATGGTGCGGGAGCAGATGAGGCAGGAGAAGGAGGAGAAATGGCAGGCTGAAGAACGGGCACACCGGAGTGTCTTCCATAATGCAATGATAATTCTGACACAAAAGCTGGTGGGTGAGAGCATTGGTGGTGGTGGTGCCACTGCCACCACCACCACCACCACCACCACTGCAGCAGCAGGAATCATGACAGCAGCAGCAGCAACAACAACAACAGCCCCAACCATCATGGTGGTGGGTAGCCCTGAAGCAACGCAAGGACCAAAGCGGCGGTCTAAAAATTGGAAGCGAGCAGAGGTGCTCCAATTGATCAAACTGCGAGGGGAAATGGAAGGTCGGTTTGGGAAATCAACACGCCATGCTCCTCTGTGGGACGAACTTGCAGAGCTTCTGTCAGTGCAAGGGATCAAACGTGATGGGAAACAATGCCGTGAAAAATGGGACAAGCTCATGGCAGAGTACAAGGATGTATCAGGTGGAAAGCGCGATCAACGAGAGAGTCCTTACTTTGCTGAGCTTACAAGCATTCTTGGCCGCTTTTCTGAGGCTGGATAATAATCTTTCTTGGTACTCCACACCTACAAATGTGTGTATGTAGCTGCAAAAAATATTCATAGACAAACAGGAAGATAGAGGACCAGAAAGGTGGACATTGGAGGCAGAGGAAAACAGTGGACTGTATAGAAGTTGGAAAGTGGAACAGGGACTGTAACTGTTTTGAGGTTCATAACATAGAATGCAATGGCCTGGATCTCTGAGTTTGTTTGAGAATGTGAGATGGGGCGAATTGACATAAATGGCTGAATTCAGTTTAGAAGCAACAGACCAGCAAATGCGAGGGGGCAAATTGGCATGACAGCAATGTACAAGACCACTTTAGAAGAAGCAAGGGACTGGACATGCTCATGGGTTTGCAGCTGACCTCTTCCTTCTATTGCACACTAGGTCTCTTCTACAGCAGGGTTGACCATGCAGGATGAAGCCACAACAATTTGCAAAATGCTTGAGTTTTTAGTTAGGGTAGGTTGTTTTCAGATTAGCAAGACACAGTTTTCCAGTGGTTTTTGGTTTTGTCTTTTGCCTTGAAAGTGGACTGCTCAGTGTCCACATTTGAGTAGCCAGGAAGGAATTGTATAGCAAGGTTGGTGCTCATATGTTGCTGTTGCTGTTTCAGGTGCTGCTTAGGAAGGAGTGTTGAGAAAGGCAGTGGAAGTTGTAGGTTATTCAGACTGCTGAAGTGTCCTCTGAAGCTGGTTAATAATGGGTATCTTTAGAGTGTTACTGAGAGATTCATAAGTAGAAAATTATCTGTAGAATCACCCATCCTTTTATTGTGTGTTGTACTTTTACACCCTTTGCCTATTGGCGACACACATTTTCAAACACCATTTTGAGACAATCCATTTGCGTATTTAGTTGGAGAGGTTTTCTGCATCTTTGGGTACAACTTTTCATCCCTGGGAATTGAGAATTTAGTACATGCTGGCACAGTTGTTTCAATTGTGCTTATCTGGAGTTCCTTCACAATGTGGAGCAGGCATCCCTGTCTTGCCCACCATTGCATTGAATGAAAATCAAGTCTATATGTCAAAGGACCAAGTGAGGACCAAGTGCTGATAAATTCTGAAATGTCTTCTGGGTGAGAGGTGCTGTCAAACAAGGATCACTCTTCACAAGATTTTCACACAATAGGAGGATGTGGTTTCTCTACTTGTAGTGAATTCTTCAAAGTGGTTTGATTCTGAAGTTCTGATAACAAACAAAATGATTTGGGAGTTTTTCTTGAGTTTTCCTGAATGATCTCTTCACACTGGGATTAATATGAATATTGTGATGCACTTTCTGTGGGAACCGTTCTTATCACATTTCATGAAACCAAGGTAGAATCAAAGAGAAGTGAGATGTGTTGTTCAATCATGAGAAGTCCAAATAGGTCATCTGGTTTTCTTCAGGGACTCATCAAGTGCAAACAGATTCTCTGGATGCTCAACTTTTTACCATTCCTTTTGCTTATGCATGCTATGGTGATCAGCAACAAAGAACCAATGACACATAGCCATCAAATTAGATTCAAGCTAGTTAAGGTCAAAGTTCATGCCAATGACATGCTTCCTGCTAGAGAGCAATAAACCAGGATGTGTCAAGCTGGTCTCCAAACCACAAGACTACTTAACAGCTGTGATGCAAGTCCAACAGGTCAGAAGTCAGAACAGATGGCTTCATTGATCCTCGTATTTAGGTTGTCAAGTAGGTAAGGCTGAGTGCTTTTATCAGTGTCCATGCAGGGCCTACAAAAAAACAGGAACTTTCAAAGAAGGCTCCCATACTCAAGGACCCTCTTTCTCTGTTCCGAAGTCCTGCAATCTCCCAAAAATCCAGGTTTAGCCCCATATTGTGATTCTGACCTTCTCCCTGGGTTGGTTCAATAGAGTTCACCAAGAATATCAGCATCCATCAGTGCTCAGATTGCATCACCCTGAGGTTCTCTCATAAAGGATTACATTGGTTAGCTGAACACAGGCAGGAAGGGACATCATAATTCAATCAATAGGAAGGTACACTACATTGCCATAGCTGGACATGCATGTTACAGTCATAAGTACATTAGATGGAAACAGGATGCATTCTACATATCAATGGAGGCATAGTTCCATTGCTGCATTTTGACGACCAAATCTTGACATTGTCAATTTCTTCACAGCCAGAGAAACTTGTCTGCTAAGTGACTGGAGAATATTAGGTTCCATTGCACAAACTGGTTTGCTAAATACATGAGATCAGACCAGACTCTCCAGTCCCATTTTTTGGGGAAAGAGGCAATCCCTTATTCTGAAATGCCTGTGCAAAACAACCAAACAATTTTACACCAGAGGATCTACCTATCTTTAGTCCAAATGACATGAGTGTCATGTCCTTAACATTACCCCCAGCACTACCTGGCAGAAAAGAATCTATCCTATGCTGGCATACTCCTATGTCCTACAGCTCTCTTCTTTCCTGTAGTTTCAAGCAAGTAGTCAGGTCCTCCCTGCCCACAAGCACAGGCCAAACCATTGCAATCAACTTCTGCTTTTATAAAATAATGCATGCTGGTTCTAACAATGAACATGGCAGGCACTTGGACCATTTGCTACTTGGATCAATGACACAGATCTGTGAAGCCAATTAAATCCCAGCATTGCTAGAAACTCTCATCAAACTCTTCCGCACCCTATACAGTGAGAGGAATGCTTGTGTGCAACAATTATGAATGCTATTTCTTCCAACATCCCTGTCTCAAGGTAAGCTACATAGCCCAGAGGTTGATTATAATGACACTTCAGTGAACCCACTTGTAAAACATCTGCTTCCAGAACACTTATGTTGCCCACTTGTGCTGTGATGATGTGAGTTTGCAACGAAGACCCAGTTTGCTTCTTGACTCTCTGCTTCATCTGGTGCTTCTCCTCCATGCTTGCAGCCAAGGACCTGGCAACCACCTGTGATAAATAAGTCACAATATCCAAACTTATATCACAGTCCAGAAACTCAGTGCTATAATACTGGGCTTGTTGAGGTCCTGACATATATGATGTGACATTCAACACCCTTAAGCAGTTCTCTAGCCATCTGTACTGCAAAGACTGTTGGATTCATCAGCAAAGTTCTGCACCAGATAGCTGATAGGCCTTGTGCATGTTATTGAAAGATGTTAGTCTAAAGGTTAACCAAATCTTCTAGACTTGCAGAGGGAAGTACTGTGATGCACAAACCAGTTGCACCCCTGGCCCTACAGATATATATAAAGGTTGCATCAAGAGACATTAAATGAAACCTACATCACCACATATCAGTGACAATATGGCTGTGAAAACCCCGTGAAACAGTATCAGCAATTGTTATTCCATATCTATGTGATTGGAGAGAAAATTCCACAATAACACTTCCAAGGTAGCCATTACATCAGTTCTGGCCAAACTAAAACAAACATGGCAAGAATGAGCAGTCATTTCTTGTGAGTCACTCACAAAGTATCATGAATGGCACTGACTTCATCAGCTCCAACAATGGACGTAGGTAAGTATATAATAATCTGGGCAAGAAATGATAAAGAAATCTGTGACCTGTGTCTGTTGCATTTTGAAAAGAATCACAAAGGCTGAATCACAATGTTGGCTACCACTTAAGAGACATAGCCAACCAAAAGATTCAAAGTATTCTCATTGGAGCTACAACAAGCTTGTGAGGGTAAGTCCATTGCCCCTGTACAACTAACATCTAAGCCTAAGGCATAGAGAGGCTTAAATAGAGGGTAGTGGTTGAGACTTGAGACCAACTGGACCCTGAAAATATTCTTTTAGTTGCAATTACTTGGGTATTACTCCAGCATCAAGAGTTACATAACTGTACCTGACAACTCCTGAGAATCTCATCAGCTCCTGTCAAGTCTCCTCCCTGCACAACTCAACTTAGGAATATCTGTGCTATGTGCATTTATGAAGCTAAACTGCTGCGTAGTACTCCCATGCCAGGACCCCGCACAGTTCGTTCCAGCCTGTCAACCAGCAGCAGTTCATTATCAGTCATCTGTGAAAAGCCACTTTCACATTCACAACGGCACCTATGTGTAAGGGGCAAATTCTGTTTGGCATATGCAGATATACCAAAATAAGCTTCCAGAACAATTGCACAGTGAAACATTAGCAGTCTTGCATGCAACCATGTGCAAGACTGCTGTAACCATATAACTGTGCTAGTTGCAGTCAGCCCAGACCAATTTCATGGTGTGCAAAACAAAGGAGATAGTGCAGATTTCATTGTGATGAACCGTGAACTTCAACATACGTTGGTGCAAGGTGGCCTAGACCCGGGAGCTCAGTGCCAGTTACTGCGTCAAAAAGGCAGCCGTCAATGTCCAAATTATATGACTTGCCAGGGATGCCTGGCAATCCACGCTGCTTCAACAATTCCAAATCTCTAAGGTGCAGCTCCCTTCTATTAACTAAAACACCAGTCTTGCCATTTGAACAGTGCCTTGCCAGTGGGTAGTTCAGGACTTCAATGAAAGGCTGCAAAAACACCATAAGGCCAATGAGTTCTAGAGGGAGAAGAAAGGTCAATAGTAAACTGGATTCAAAAGCATGATTGCAACTCACTTACAGGGATCATTCCAAGGCACGGTCCATCCATCAAACCCCAGAAACCTGCTCGTACATCATACCTGAAAGTTAAAGGACTCCACCCATTTAGTGAAAGTACAACTCCTCTTAGAATCACACACTGTACATGACAAGGGAAAAAATTTCAATACTATTTCTTGCAAAGCCCTCAACTTGATAATATGCCATCTGATGACCAATGTGAACAACTTCCTTCCTCATAACGGATGTTCACAATAATTTGATATTGTAAGTTCACCATAGTTCATATGCAACACAACTACCTCAACTCTCAAACCTAAACATGACTTCTCATTCTGGTCACACAAATGCTTTAAGACAATGTAGTACCAGAAGAGGCACAAACTCATACCAGTAAGAACCTGGATGGATTGGTCCAGCAAGATCCTCGGCCTTTTCCACTATTGCATCAGGCACAGCATGACCATTAACAATCACTTTGCGACGGAATTGATTGACATCCTTAGCTTTTGTTAGCTCCTTCATACTTCTTTTTAGGAAACCCCTGAGACCCTTGACCTCTGGAAGATCAACTGCTCGAGGTGCTGCCGTTGACATGGGTATGGAGGCCCTCTCATCATCCTCAGAGTCACTGGTTGACCCCAAATATTTCAGCAATTGCTGCCTATCTTGGTTGCTGCCAAGCCCATCTGTAGCTGCAATATCCAAGTCATGATCCACAGTTGACAATGCAGGTGTACATGACACATGAGTTCTAGTATCCTCAAGACTGTCAGCAGACCTGCCTTGGCCTTTCATGGTTGCCTCAGGTGAGCCCAGGTCCTCTGATGAGCTTGGGGTTGATCGATCAGATGTTGCAGGAGCGGTAAACATATGAGAGAGCTTGGATCCATGTGAACCCTGTAGTTGCTGTATTCCAGGTGGAAGGGGGAGCACAGAATGTGTCTGAACTTCTCTATCACAGAGACCTGTCTCATGATTTGAATCTGTATCTCTGTTTCTCCCACTCACTGATAACCCATCTGATACATGAGGGATGAATTGATCAGGCACGGCAGGTGAAAGATTCTCACTGCTTGCAGCTGGTGAATCTTCAGCAGATGAGTATGAAGGATACAACAGAAAACGAGAAATCTTCCGGCATGCACCACACCTCAGTTTCTGGTATCCTGTATCACTGTCTGGCATGTTTGGTGGAACTTGTAAATGCAAACTACAGTGTCGACACACAACACGAAGCTGTTCATTAGGTTCTGGCCATGTAGTGTTGATCCTTAGTCTTTGGTGGTAGATTGATTGGCCCCAAACAGGTGCCAAGGTATGCCCCCCTCCTTTTTGGTTGTCTTTGTGATACCCTTTGCTTGACCAGGTATAGGATGACTCAGGTGATTCCATAAGTAAAGGATGCTGAGAATATCCTGCATATTGCCCTTGAAAATGAGGGGGGTAACTCTTATGTACTTGGACCGAGTTTGGCCTTGAGGTTTCAGGTAGTGGTTGAGGAAAGTCATATGCTGTAGGATATAAAGCTGAGATTTGACCTCCATCTAATACTTGTGTTTCTATGATATCTTTACCATAGGAAGAACCAAACTGATAGGATACTGACTGTGACCTACTCTTTAAACCCATGCCTCCACATGGATCAACCTCACCCCACATTGAGGAGTACTTGCTTGTCTCAAAATCCAACAAATCTTGGCCACCATACATGTTTTGGCTTGAAGGCTCATCTGCATTAAATTGAAAAGCAAGCTTAGCAAGCCGCTGCATACTCAATTTCAAATTGGGTGGGAAAGGGAGCACTGATTGTGTTGCATGGGGGGTTTTGAGGTTTGCATCAACAGATAGCCCTTTGTGGGGAGTGGAAATCTGATCCTCCTCACTGGTAAAAACCTGCTGCTCCTGCTCTTGAAAAGAACTATCCTTCACCACTCTCACCTCTTTTGAATCAAATTGCCTGATTGTTGGAATTTCTCGGTGCCCAACATCACACCTCAAGGAAGCATCAGATAATCTGCCCACAATTGTCTCCTCTGAACATGAACTGTCGTCAGTTGGTGACCCCTTCTGTTCTCTAGGACGATTGAATGGCAGATCTTCAGAAAGAAACTTGGCACTGGAATCCAAAACCTTTTCTTCATGTGCCTTTCTAGTACCATTCGTCAGTTTCCAATGTCCAACACAATCAACAAGCACTGGGTCCTTTTCAGAAGATCTCTCATTGGTCCCTTCTACCTGTGGACTGAGAGGCCATTGCACAGGTTCTTGATGCAGTGAACTATTTGGCAGAGGAGCAGCTGCATCTGGTTTCTGCCCTCTTTTGGAAAGGGAGGCAGATTCCAACATCATCATCCCCATCCTTCCAGCAGCTCCTCCAAACTGCACCTGTGATCGAAGAGGGGAAACCCCATGTCCAGAATACTCATTATCCAAAATCTTTCCTCCTGTAGTAGCAGTTTCTTGTGATGAGACAGTAGCAGCAGAGGTGGTGGTGGTGGCGGTGGTGGTGGTCGCGTTGTACTGGTCTTCTTCAGTAGCAGTAGTACTAGTAGTAGTTATATGTTTGTTTGTTCTGTCAACATCTATGCGCTTCACTTCTGTTGCTCCATCATGTTCCATCCCTATTGTTGGAGATGATACTGGACTCTTGCGGTTCTTGCGGGGGCGTCCAACAGGAGGTGCAGCAGCAGCAGCAGCAGCAGCAGCAGTACTCTTTGCTACAGAATCATCATCATCATCAGGCACTAAAGCTGAATAAGATTCAATGACATGCCTTATTCAAGAAGACCAAGGGCATCAAAGATTTCGTGCTGAAAAACCTAGCTACTGGCATAGGGGAGGGAGGGAGGGACAAACAAACAAACAAACATAGATAGATAGCTTACCTTGCAGAATGGCGGAGCAGCTTCCACATCTGTATAGCAGAGGAGTCCCAGATGGAGGTTGTTGTAGAAGCGAGTGGCATTTTGAACACTCCGCGACACTGCAACGGCCGGTGTCCATTGCAGTCACAACAGTCCTCACAATGGTGGAAAAGCTCTGAAAAGCAGCACTACTGCTGCAGTCAGATCAGGACCGTTCTCGATTGCTTCACTGCACAGCACGGCAGCAACCGATTGCTAAGCAAACAGGAAGCCACAAAGACAGAGGAGGAAAAAAAAAAGAAAAACGGAGAAAAACCTCCACACACTCCGGAGCAAGCAACAGCCTCCATCTATCAGAAACCTGAAAAAGAAAAAAATATCCACAAAACAAACAAACCACAGCAAAATACACACAGACTCACGTACTTCCAGGGATTCGGCGACCGAGTGGTCTTTGGAATCGTGATACGTTGCTGCTGCTGCTTCTTCTGATCAATTCCGCACAAATTTTGCAAAACAAACTGGTGGAAGATGATCAGGAGATTTCAATCGTGGCTTCGATCAGCCAAGCGATGAACTTCTAATGCGGATCTAACAAATTTCTTCGCCAGAAATCGTTTCAGCGGATTGCAGGGAGGAGTAGATGGAGCGCGTCCGTGCGTGTGGAGGACTCCAATGGAGAGCAAACTTCTTGGGCAGAATCATCTGCGGAATGTCGCGTTTTGGTAGTTACGCATTCCACCAAAAATGTCGCGACCGCGTGGTGTTGTTCACACTCTGAGGCCCGCTTTACACTAGGAGTCAAGGCCAATGTTCAACTCAAATCAAGCATTCCTATTGGCGCAAAAGTTGAAATCAGCCCCAAGGGCTTCACACTTGGGATCAAGGCTGAAATAGAAAAAATCTTTTCAATCTGGCCCAAGCTACTAACAAATGCTGAACTTTAGGCCTTGTATTGGCCTCAAGGCTGAAAAAAGGATACCATCGAATTTGGGAAGTCAATTTGGAACCCTTGGGGCCAATGTTCCAGCATTTATTAGTAACTTGGGGCCAAACAACAACCCAAAACTGCTCAAAGTTGGCCTCAAGTTGTTTGGGGCCTGACCCCTAGTGTAAAGCGGGCCTAAGTCTGAACACGGTGTTCCTTTCCTGAAACCCAACCCATTTCGCTTGTGTAGGTACTAAGTAGTTACCAGTATTGATTAGGCGGGTACCAAGTTGGAACCCGGCATATAGTCTACTAGTATCTAAGAATCGATCAGACTGGTATGACTTCAGGCCATACCAGCATCATATCAGTACTTTCAGTCTTGCCCAGTAGGTACTTCAGGTAATACTAAATACCAAATTAATACCAAGGTAATCTATGTCTCAATACCATGTGTATTACCTGCTACATACGGCTAGCCAAAGTTCAGCCTTGGACCAGGCTGGTAGGAAATCTTTTTAAAAGACCCAGTACCAGTTCCAGGCTGGTGTGAATTTTTTTCAAAATATTTGATACTAGCATCAGGTGGTATGTTCAAAAGCTGATACCTACGCAACACTGGTACTTACCTGGCGCTTACAGCATTTCCACTTATACCCCCTTGGCCCCTATTTGGTCCTCTATCAGCGTTTACCACATCCAAAAAAGATGTTAATAATTATTCGTCCATTCCCACCGGGAAGCAAGAAAATGTGGACACTATAATGTGATAGACTATTTAAAATGTAGCCACCTCATACTAGTCATTATAGTTGACGAATCAAAATAGTTGTTTCCTTTTCCTGGCAGGTGGAGTGCACTGTACCCTCAACATGTTTACATCACCAAAGTGAGTATCACAGTTACTTCAAGGCTTTAATATTCCATCTAAATTAATAGTGCGACTGGGCCATTTTACTGCTGTAGGTGGATATGCTAGTCAAGGTTATGAACGTCTGCACCAGTGAATTTGGCCCATACAATATATGTTGGATGAAGTATCTCCACCCACAGCAGTGAAATGCCCCATAAAATAAATTTTTAATGAAGTAAATCCAGAACCAAATACAGCGAAACTCAGTTTGGGCCTCTAAAGTTACCCATGATACAGTGTCCTCCAAAAAGATAATCCACTACAAGAAAATGAGTGTTTTTGATTGGCCAACCATATGATCAGCCCAATTGATTACATTTAAGTTGTTTCTCACTTTATATTTTCCACTTTTTTCATGTTTATGAGTGAGGATGAGGGAACAATTGACACTGTATGTTGGATATGGTACAACCTGTTTATTTTATTAGTGAAATTTTTCTAGAAAGAAAAAATTTAAATATTTTTTTTGAAAATGAAGTGATTTTGAAGGTTTTCAGTTGCTAGAAATGAAAATATGCATATAATAAAAAATGCCAGATTCATAAATTTGGTTTTTATGGTAGCCAAATATATGAAAGGATGATTAAAGATTTGTATTTCATTTGTGACCTATAGCTAGATTTGGCTAAATCTTCATGGGGGGCAATTGCCACTTTTTTTACATCTTCCTATTTATGATTGCCACTTTGGTTGCATACTCAAATTCCTGATGTGATAGCTTAAACCATCGTTGGGTGTATATATGGTTTTAGACATACCCTTTGTGTAAGAGTAAATGAAATTTTGGAACTTATTTACACCCTGTTTACACAGTAAAAAAATTCATCCACATCCATTTGTGTAATTATAAAACCATGAAAATTATTTTAAGCCATGTAAAATGGTGTAAATGTAAATGATTTACACTTATTCATCCACTGTAGTGGAGGCATACAAGAAGCAATAGGTAGTTTTTTTTTCAAAAATCCAGTGGGGGAAGAAAAAAAGAGTAGAGGGGGAAAATTAAATATATAATTGAGTGAAATGTGCATGAGTTAATAACAAATAATGAGGTGGGAAGAGGGCAGGGTGGAAGAAAAAATGATGATGAACTAAGCTAAGAATGAAATTTTTAATAAGAAAATGAAGTGGGGCAAAATGCCGTCAAGAATGTTCACTCAAAATATTTCCCAATAGCATCACATTTTGTCCTTTATCCTTTGCTCAAAAGTGTGGACTTGAGCTAAAGCCAAAGTTTTCCAAAGCACCATAACTACTGATAATAAACTTCTACTTTGGAAAGCATTAAAATATTGAAGGTTTTTTGGTAAATTCAATCAAATTGGTCTATTGCAAATGAACATTGGGCTTTGGGATGCACCTACATCGGGATGCACCACAACTAATAAACATGGATGGCAAATAGATATCCCTAGTCATTAAGGGTATAAAATATATACACTTATCCTGCTAAAAACACTTACATGACAGGCCAGGGTAAATGCCAACAAATTGTAAATGCCAATACACTCCCTTTCGCCTATGAACATAGAGGAGAAATGCACGTGGTTAGACCATCTCCAGCGTCTCACTGGAAAATGGGCTGCACACCTCTTTTCGATGAAGCAATCCACCAAAGCGGTGTAAAAACGGGTATCGGTACACCAAATTAGTGCAGGATAGGGGGGTTTCTGAAGACACAGGATAACAAAATAAGACCGCTGCTTGTTGGGTATTTGCATTTATTATTCACACACTTGCTGCTACTGATTGGCTGGTCACACTAATTAACCCACGCGTGATGTTCACATGATTCCTCAGTGTTTAAACTTTTGGAATTTACTGTTTATGTTTATGGGTGCGGAGGGAAAAACTTTTAACACAAAATTTGGATGTGAAAACGTTGCGTGCTAGCTTAGCCGGAACCTTGCAGGCCTGCCAATTGGTTGGCGAACAGTTAACCAGCCAACACTGCCATGATAAAACATTCCTTGTTTACCTGAAGGGCCAGAGTGAACCAGCACCTACCAACGCACCAGTTGGCCACTCTGTACATTGGAGTGGGTTGCATATTTTCATCCAGCTTCAATCAGTCAACTATTCTTGGTTTTTGACCTATAAGTTTTGTTTTGGGGCTGTTTTTTTGCCTCAACACTGACTTTCAGACTACCCTCCGACCTAGTTACCCTACTGACCACCTATCTTATTGACTTAGCTACCCTACTCATCTACATCTTGACCCTACTTACCAATTGTGTGTAACTAGACAGAAAGTCATTCTGATAATGTGAACACAACGAGTTTTTAGGGTTTATTTTTTTGTTTGTTTGCTCTCAGTGGCTGTCAACTTTTTACATGTTGACGGCGAGAATGATTTTGTCATTGTTGCAAGGAACGCATGGGTAGGAAGTTTTATTTGTTTGTGTGTTATAGAAAACAAATCTGCATCGAACTATGGGTGATGGAAGGAGTTACAATATTGAATGGAAGTTTGGGTAATTGATAGTGGAAGGTAAGATAAGAGGCATAATGAAGGAATGATGCAAGTAGGTTTTTTTGGTATGAGTTTTTCTTCTTGCTAACAATTTTTGGAAAGATAGGAGGATGGATTACTAG
>Ga0209611_10011428_pt1 | contig 12784 bp, 12 predicted proteins | sample S1TSphgellanicum_3_FD_187693 | JGI IMG/M metagenome (GOLD analysis project Ga0209611, IMG submission 187693) | Host-associated microbial communities from peat moss isolated from Minnesota, USA - S1T2_Fc - Sphagnum magellanicum MG (SPAdes) (version 2) | ecosystem: Host-associated > Plants > Peat...
TTGCAACAAAAACATTGGTGGAGACTTCTAAGCGCCCTGATGACAACTACGTACAAAAATCCTCCCACGACAACAGGGAAACGGTGCGAAAGTGAAAGGGACTTTTTACGCCTATGAAGCAAAGAAGACATCGAAGTGATTCAACAGAAGTATCCACAGACCCAACAAATGATCCAGATGTGAGACAGTAGAGTGCACCGTGTCCTTCATCAATCTGCAGGAAATTTTGAAGAAGAAATCGTCTCATAGTAGTCGATGACTCTCGCTGGAGCTCTTGTATAGCAGGAGGGTAGCCCAAGGGGCCCTTCCATCCTTTTTGGGTGCCTAGGCACCAGGGTGGTATTACGAAAAGCACTGGCTGCTTTTTTTATTTTATCTTTTTCCTTTCATTTTCTTTCTAGTGATCAAGCCTTGCCAAGCTCCATTAAACAAAGCACCCAGCAAAGGGGGAAGGAAGAACAAAGAGAGAGGACCCAAGTCTCAGCCAGAAGAGCAAATTGGAAAGTGGGTCCAAAAAGGCAAAGGAACAAATTATGTTCCAAAGCCCCTGCCAACATAAAAAGCATTTCAAAAAAGGGAAGGGAAACATGAAAGATGAATAAGTTTAGAAAAGCCTTCACTTGCAACAATGGCATGCTTCAAAATAAAAGCAACTTGCACTCTCTACAAAGTTATTGACACCTTTTACCTATTGAAGGCACATAGAACCACTAGAGGAAAGCCATGGATGCCTTTTGCTAACAAAGTCATGTTAACACATCAATGAAAAAAACCATCTACATGTTGGTATAGACCATCAATGACCTTTTTAGCAAGGCAAAAAAATGTATCCGTTGAATGTTGATCGTGGTATAATCCTTCCTTTACCTGAATCACCATTTTCACAACCATCCCACGAAATGAAATAATATGTGAAATGAAATTTGTTCAAATGGGATTGGCAATGACCATGTTGACCAAGATGTGAATGCCATTAGTTGATAACATGATATCAACCCATTGACAATAAAAATGGAAGGGAAGATCCTAGAAAGACATGAATTTGCTTGCATGAAACATGAAATCTCATGTTTTTCGTGATGAAAGTGAAAGGCATTTCAAATAGCATCATGAAATGTAATTCATTCCCCACCATGGGAACAAGGAAGAAGGTGAGTCCCTATTAAATATAAAGTTAATCACAAATGTAACGAATCAACTCAAGAATTAAAGGATAGGGGAGGTCTAACCTAGTGTATAGTACATAAGGAAAAACATCAAAGGCCATATTGAAAAATGGATGACCAAATGAACAAAAAGTCATGCACCCACATGGCACCCATGGGCCCACACATGACCTCAAACATGCAAGATGCAAATCAAAAACCATGTCAAAAAAGATATTAAAAAAAGAATGATCATGTAATATGTTTGAAATGTTTTCTTGAAATCAATCTAATCCCCTCTCTACAAACTATACAAAAAAAGAACATCACATATGACGAAAGAACTTTCATGCCAATTTCAAATGAGCATAGACAAGGAGGAACCAAAATTATTGGCACCTATCACCTTTGATAAGAATGGGCAACAGTTCCATAAAATTTTGGTGGCAATGATATGTGCAACAAATGTTTAATTCCTCAATTAGGTCAATGGTGTAATGAATTATGTGGAATAAAGTTAATCACCCCACAAGAAATGAGGAAAGAAACTCATCATTGCATTCAAAAGGCTTATGGGCAATCCAAAAAGCCTAGGCCCAAAAGTTTCTTAAAAACTTACATGAGGGTCACATTAAATGAAACAAATTAGTACCAAAAGATTAATAAAAAGGAAAAGAACGAAACAAATAGGAAAGTCTTTGGGGAAAACATCAAAAGAAAATCCCAAAGGCTATTTGAACGTCCCCCAACCTTGGAAGCACATTTACATGGCAAACATCTTCATCCAATGTTGTGTTTTGTAGGAAGGAAGAAGGTGGAAAATATAGTCCAAATAGAACGCCCAAAACCCTAATACCATCCAAATGGCAACAAAAATTGGTAGAAAGAAAAAAGTTGAGAAGTGGCCTCGAAGGCAACCAAGTTGAACATTTGTCAAATTGAACCATGAACCCCCACAAAAATCAACTAAAAAATAAAATGGTTAAAAGTAATACAAACAATAAAAACCAAACCAATGACGTAAATGTCATTAGCAAAGGAATGGAAAATACAAAAGGGGAAAACCCCCACATAACACCATAATGCACAAAAGTGGGCTAATGTAAAAAAAGGCCCACCAAGCAGATCACCTTGGCACATGCCTCTTGAAAAATGGATGATGGACAAATTTCTCAAAGGGGATGATGGCTAAAAAAAAAAAGAACTTACTAAACATAAAAGATCGAACAATAAAAATGTTGATACAACTAGCCTTTTATTATGTGAAGTTGTTAAACAATGGTTTTCCACGAATTGATGTTGAAAACATTTGCGACGTCCACTTGTAACACCACTCAATTAGGATGGACATCTAAAACGACAACATGAACCATCACCTCACACCCACCTTTGAGTACCATACCAAACTAATGAAACAATAAGTGAACAAAAAAAATGTCATGAAACTACAAACATAAAGTTTTGTTCACCAACTAATACATGATTTCACCCACCAATGACCATAATTAATTGAATGCTTCCAAAAAGTTTAGTTGAAGCCAAAAGCCTAGGAATGCCAAGAACCCAAATGATGGACCTTAGGATATGACTTGCAATGACATTGGAACTCACTTAAAAAAGTTGTGTGAAGCCATTAGTTGAATCCTCAAAATAAAAAAGGTTTGAAAATGCTCAAAAACCATGCCTAAAAGACCACCAATTGAAAGATGTAACAATCGAATGAAGCTAATTTTAAAATATCCAAGGAAAATTCCAAATCCAAGTTGGTTTGAAAATCTAACAAGGAATCCAAGCAAGGAAAAGATAAACCCAAAGGGCGAAGTGGTTACAAAACATTAACAATCTCTGAGGAAGCTCGGGCTGAAGTAAGGGGGATAAGAACCCTAGTAACACAAACACACTCCCTAACATGCTCTAAAGTAGAAACTTCATCCGAATCAACATGACAAGGGTGGGACCAAACCAAAAAGGAGCTTAAAAAAAGGGTGTTGCCAAGGGGGCTTGAACTAAAAAAAGAACCACCACAAATGTTTGCACTCAAAAAACATGTTATGATTAAAAATCTTCCCAATTATTGGCTAAAAATTATTGTAGGCATATCATGGTCTCTCTATGACCATTTGAATCACCACAAGGGGGGGAGGAAAAGACACCATTCCATGAACAACAAGAAAAAATGCCAAGTAGCCATGTTGGATGGGCCATGAACCAAACAATCAAAAGGAAGCTAAAAAGATAGTTGAACCTCCCTCTTCAAAATTGAAGGGATGTGAAAATACAAATGAGAATAAGGAAAATTCAAATGAAAAGCTTTGAAAAGGGGTTCAAAGCCAAACCTAAGCCTAAGTCGAAGGCGTAGGAAAAAAAGTTCAAAAATAGTTGGAGGGTTATTGTTCACCAAGCAAGGAAATAACATGAAAACCCTAGTAATGTTTCAAATGACAAATCATATCACATTGCAAAAACAAAGTTTCACAACTAGAACACAAGATGTCGTGCCAAATGAAAAGCCCCAAAAAAAACCTTTAGAACCAGGTCCTACACGTTCAAATGAGAAGAAAATGAAATAAACCAAAGGCTAGGGTTTTACATTATCTAGGGGTCACATTCTAGCCTATGGCTAGTGGAAAGGCTCACAAACTAGCCAAGGGCATATGGTAGGGACCATAGTCTAAACTAGAAGCTACCATCTAAGATTTTAAGATCCAACTTTTTTCTATCCAAAGTTCAAAAATTACCCAACAACCTAGACCCCACTCAAATCATTCACAATGATCTCTATCATTAAACCCACATGATACCATATAATAGTGTCACCAAAAAGAGGGGGGAATGATTTCGTCATGGCACTCCCTAATAGATTTTATGTAGATTCACCAAGTTTTGCTGAATATTTTTAAGGAATAGAAATAAGGTTACAACAAGTGTTTGTCCTAAACTAAAGATCCTTCTACTTGAAAAACTTCACAATTCAAAAACAAGGACCTCAAGGGATCAAACCTCTCTTGATTTCTTCTCACAAAACCAACTAATTATGAGTGAATGTGGCAATTCATCATTCAACAACAAAACCTCACAAATGTTATCCCTTCATCAACATATCATTCCCATTCAGAAGTTGGACAGAGACTAAGAATAGTGTTGGTGATTGTGAAAACCCTTCATCTAAACCTTAAAATGCCCACTTGTTCTTCAATCCCTAGAGCTCCCACTATAACATAGGTATTCTTTTAAAAAACAAACCATATACCACTTTCACTTTAATGTCCCAAAACCCAAAAGTAGAATGATGGTTGCCACCATAATTGCTCTAAAAATCGCAAGACTCTTTCATCCCTTCCCTTGAATTGGTCCCTAACCACAAACTCTAGACCTCTTAATCTCCTCCTAATACTCATGGCACAACATAACACATGCACCAAGTCAGAGAAAAGGAGAACCTTAGAGGGGCATTCATGCCCCAATTGTTCATTATTCCTATTAAAAAATTTAGCAACTTCACAATTTGAAGATCGTAACTTAGCTTTTTTCCCGAAGAATGCCTACCTTTTGTCCTCCTCATCCCGCTTCATATAGTCCATCCTTCAACTCATCCTCCCGCTCCTTTGAAACAATGGTACCAATCATCTCCAAGAACTGTGACTCACACTCATCATAAAAACCATCAATTGAGCAGCAAAGATTTTGCTCCATCACTAAAACCAACTCGCCTAAACCACTCCATTAAAAAAATATATTAAACTTAGTATCCTGCAAAACAACAAAACAAAGCCAAATGCAGAAAAAAAAAATCAAGAAATTGGACTTTTGGCATCCTCAATTCCTAACCAAGCATAACTACTTTGTAATTTGGCATCATCTGCCACCCAACTGACTTAGGGTTCCCACTTCCATCCATGTTCATCCACATAAAATGCTTGACACTGTTTTAGGTTACAATAGATCAAATGAGTATCAATAAACTCCTTTTCAATTTTACCATCATCCCCATACCTACCAACTAATCCCTAAACTTAGAAAGCAAAAACAAAGAATATGTTCCATGAGTAGTTCAAGTATAATTTATTGTAGGAGCCGAGAATCCTCCTTCAAAACCTTAGTTAGGGTTTCCTATATTCAAAGGAGCACCCATAACATGTGACTATGTTTTCAGGAACTGTAATGAGACCAACTATTTTTGGACCAAATCGGGTTGATTATGGTAAGCTTGATGGATTTTGCAGTTCAGTTTTCGATCTTTGTTTCCTTGAGTTGTTCTATTGATTCTAGGATCTGCACCTGTTTCTTTCTGTGCTTTTGCTGGCATCATCTCTTTGTGAACTTGCAATGCAAATTATTGGTTGATGCAGGACTTCAAGAGAGTCAATGGTTGTTTTCTACGTGTGTGAAACTAGACAATACTCTGTGTCACAATCAACACTACAGGTCAAGGCTACATTAATCTTGGCTTCATAAAAAGAGTGCTGTTTGCACAAAGTGAGATCCAAATAGACCTGAGTCAGCATTTTGTGCAATTATGGATGTGGCTGGACATGCTGAAGCTGACAGAATTTTTCAAGCTTGTTGTTGAGGAGGGAAACGGGATATTTCATGTGCATCACCAGTGTACTCAGTCATTGGTGCCTAGCAATCTGGACAAGGTTTTGAAACAGGTCATTTGTGGAAATACACATTTATACAATATCTATTTTGAAATTGCTTCAAAGTTGACATATACTTTGGAGCCAATTCTCATGGCACAGAGAGCATAACAAAACGTATTTGGATTCAGACTGGTGCATTTCTTGATGCACTCAAAACATGGCCTTCAATATGAGCTGCAAAACACACTACCTTTCCAGCTCCATGAATGCATAATTCAAAAGGATGTGGCATAACTGAAGGCACCCCTAAGCATGCTCTATGGAGGTCCTGATCAGCACTTGGATATCTTCATTAGATTGAGGCTCACTTCTAAACAAGGCAACATCTTTCCACTATTATATGTATAGAATAGAAAAGATGTCCAGAATCACACAAAGAAAGGCAGCAAAAGCTTAAGTAGATTTCATCTCTTAACTTTCTAATATCTCACTTAATGAGATCAGAGTATATTCATGAAATATCATCACACCTTGGGGTAGATACAGAATGGTACCTTCATTTTCTTAAGAAGTGAATTACACCTTCACTAACCCCAATCAGGTGTACAAGATAAAAGGGTAATATAGAAGACGCCAATTTGTATTTGAGGACATATAATAGGCAGCTTGTTGTTGTCTTCAAAATGGCACAATAATGTGGCCCACTGTAATAGACTCTATGCAAAGCAGCAATCCTAAAAGAAAATGGACTATATTCCTAAGATGCCTTCTGTTTGCTTGATTCATCTGCAACAGATTCTTCCTGAGTTGCCCCCTTCGCTCTTCTTCTGACAGACCCATCAGCCTTGACTACTTCTGGCTTTTTGTCAATCTGCCCATTAGCAACAGCACCTCCCTTCTGGACAGGTCTCTTTGGTGGGAATAAAAGATTGAAGGCCCAAACAGACACAACTGTGCCCACCATAGGTCCAATCCAGTACACCGCAAAATGCTCCCACGATGTATGTTCATTGCTCACAAATGCCCATGCAAATGCCTGCCATCACCAATCCAAAAGACAAAATACATCATCTTCTCTGCTCAAAGTTTTTAAAGCAGAGAGAGACCCCGATGAACAGTTGGCATCAACAGCACAGCATAAACATTCAAATCTCCAAATTCAGCTCTGAACTTGAACCACAAAAACTTGACCAAAACCTATCCAATGCCTCATCTGAATCACTGAAGTCACTCAAGGAAATCAAATCAGCATCATTGCAATAGATGCAAGCAGTACATGATTGTCACATTAGTAGCCAACATATTGCAGGATGATTGCAGGGTTGTCTGAGACCAATGAGCTATTTTTGTAGCAGCAAGCCTGACCCACTCTGACCAATGAAACATTTGACTGTTAGTGCCCACATACATGTGAATCTCATCTACAATCCCTCAACCTCACCATGAAGTGAAACAAAGTGAATAAAAAGCTTACATTAGCTGGGTTCATGGCAGGGCCCGTGTAGGCTCCTCCTGCCATCACCAGGACAATGGTAGCCACAACAATTATTCCTGTCTTTACACTGGGGTTGCGTGGACCTCTCAAAATTGCCCACAAAACTGTGAGAGTAATTGCAAATGTCAAAACAGTTTCTGCCACCAATCCTACTGATAGAGACACCTTCAGCTTGGGGCCACCCAACATATGTGCATATTTCTTTGGCATCACCTCCAGTATAGCCAACGCTCCAGCCACAGCCCCAATCATCTGCAATGATACACCATCCATCTAACAGTTTGCTCGGCAATTGATCATCTAACATTTTGCTTGGCAATTGATCCATCAAGCAGTCAGATCGTTTCCATTTAGGGTTTGATTACTGAAACCAGTACACTTCAACTCTGCTTGTAATTTTCCATCTGCACACTATTGCAGCTAACTTCACTAGAGCTACCAGTGCATGAATTGTATTCCCCACATCAAACTGAACCAGACTACAGAAGAACAGTTCTCAATTGTGCACTATGGTGGTGTGGCACATGTTTTGATCACACAAAGATCGAGCACCATATTTGATCAGCTTCTACACGGTCTCACTTGTGACCAATTTGGTGCACAAGTGAGAATGTGTAGAAGCTTGATCATCAGTCAGCATCTTTTCTCTTTTAACCCTCAACTTTTGTCCTACTGATGAGAAAGATAGAGAACATACTTCACATCAATTCTGCAAATTTGCTTAGAAATAGTAAGAGCACTACGACATTCAAGCAGAGGAAGGAAAATGGGGAAGAAAGAAAAAAAATTGTGTTCTCGACGCTTTATGAGTAAAGAAAATAGAGGAATTTAAGGAATCTATACCTGGGCCGGCATGCGAACCCCAAGGGAGAAAAGCGTGTCCTTGCTGACCCCCGCATAAGCGAAAGCCACTAGCGCAGTGGGATTCCAGCTTGCACCTCCCAGTGCTTTCCCCAACGCCGAGAATCCGAAGATCAGGGCCGTAACTAGTCCCAAGACCACGTAAAGCTTCCCGGAGCCCTGAAGGCCGAGGAAGGGCGCGACAGCCGAGGACACAGCCCCTAAAGAGGCCATGGAAAACACCCACAGAAACGTAATGGAGGCATCTGCCGCAGCTGTCGTTGCCAAACCCATCCCTCAAGCAACAACAACACACAAACACAGTCTACTCCCCCTTCGTCAGACCCCCGAGAGACCACCAAAACCGTCCGCACAGACGCATAAAATTTCTACCAACAAAATGAATCTTAGCGGATAAATTTCTACCAAAAACGACCAACCAACAAGAAATATGAGCAAATGACCTTCTCAGACATAAATTATCTCGAATGCGATCAAATTCTACGAACAGTCGTGCGAAGAGCGGAAGGTGGAGCGCGAAAATTGACGCCAACAAACGGTCCAGTCAAATCACTGGAGATTTTGCTTGTCAAAGTCCAGAACCTAACGCTCGCTAGGAAAATCACCAAATACTTGGGTCTTCTCCGGGAGTCAAGATGTTGGCCCTTCTCGCGTAAATTAAGGGTCATGGGTGATGGAAGGAGCAAGACGGAAAAGGTAGTCAAGGAAGCCCACATGAAGGATGGATGGAAAGTGGTAAGAAACAGTTTTCTGTTAGGTTCCAGTTCCCTAGCTAACCATGGTGGTTAGCAAAGTGCTTCTTTTAACTACTTACCTACTAACAACCTGCTTGTGGGTCGGTAGTCAAGCAGGTTACTAGTAAGTAGGTAGGTAGCAAAAATAGCCCTTACCTATGTATAAACCAATTACTTACCTAATAATTACCTATTTTCTTACCTATCTACCTATATATATATATATATGAGACTTTTTTTTTGCAGAATTGGTTACCAAGGTGAAACTAAATATTAACTCAGTTGGGTTCATCCACAACTGAGTAATAACAGGCATCTAGTGGATGGTGTTTGCTGGTGGGTGCTGGTTTACTGTAGCCGTCAAGGGTCAAGGAGGACTTGTTTTTATTGCTGTCAACACAAGTCCCATCTTTTGGCCTAAAGATCCAAGTTGACCTATTATGGTAAAAATGGTTCTTCTATATAGTTCATCATTTGACCCAAAAGACCCACTTTAAAAGAAAAACAGCCCTTGCAATCCTCGAGAAGAGCCATATAAAATGTCAGATTTTGGAAAATTCAACCTGGTAGAGTTGTAAAGACTTCAAGATTGATCTTTCAGTACCCCCCAAAAAAATAAAAATTGGGGATTATTTCGTTGAGATATGAAAAACCCCCACTCTTGAAAGTGAAATCTTCTTGGTTTTGGGCAGCCTTGGAAATTCCAAGCTTTTTAAGAGATTTTGAACTAGCTACCATTCTTCAATGATTGCAAAATTTCCATAGAAGGCATCCATATGAAGTGGGCAGAAAAGAAATTGCACAAAAAGAGCTTTGGATGAGAAAGAAACTAACGATCAAAGATGCACATCCAATGTGCTTTCACACAATGTCGACAAAAGCAAACCTTGATGACTTCACTTGTTACATTTGGCTGTTGGTTTTGCCTTCTTTTTCTTTTCTTTGGGATGGGGCAAGTTGTGGGTGTGGTTGCAGTTTGGAACAAGAATTGGAACAGTCCATTTTTTTTTTATTGCAAAATTAAAAAGATTTGACAAAAGTTGACAAAGAATTGGAAACAATTGCCAATCTCTTAAACCCTCAAAATTTACAAGAATTGGAACATTCCATTTTTTTATTGCAAATTCAAAAAGACTTGACAAAAGTTGACAAAGAATTGGAAAAATTTGCTAATCTCTTAAACCCTCAAAATTTGCAAGAATTGGAACATTCCTTTTTTTACTGTAAATTCAAGAAGAATTGGACAACAAATTGGAAAAAAATGCCAATCTTTCAATACCACAAATTTGGATTATTTTTTTTGTAAAAAAATTTCCTGAAAATTTTGAATAAAAATTACATAAGATTGGAAATTTTCACCAAACTCTCAACACCCAAATTTTTGCACCCATTATGTATGTATAAGGCTCAACTAAATTCAATTTTTTTATAAAACTTTTGCCAAATTCTTAATATCACAAAATTAAAGAAAAAGCAAGGTTTGTAATTTTGAAACTTTATTTCTTTTAAAGAAAAAAAAGATCAGCCCAAACACAAGGGCTCGAGGGGTTGCCATGGGCTACTGCAGAGCAATGGTGTGACAAAACCACAACAACAGCACCAGCTCCATCATCAACTTCAGCTTGTTTTTTTTTTTGAAGTGCATGTTTGAGTTTCATCATGACCGTCATATGCATCGCACATTCACCTTTTGGATCATAATTGGTTGGTTGTTTGTTTTTTGAAAAATAGCACCCATAAGAGTGCCATCTAGGAGAAGACAACTGAAAGCTTTGGCATCGTTGACAGCTTCATGGTGTTCACTTTCTTTTTGAAAACCAACACCCATGCAGGTGTTGTTATAGAGAACAAAAGTGGGAGCTCAAACATCACCAAAAGCTTATCAATGTTTTTGTGTTTTTTTTGAGAAGCAACATGGAGGGGGGTGAATTGTTGATGCATTGCAAAGAGAATCCGGGATCTAGATTCTTGTTGATATCCTTGCTTGTGCCTTGTGACATTATTTTTTTTGCAAAATTCATTGTAGGGTGTGTAGGTTCTCTTGAACATTACAAAAGATGTCGCATCAATTTTCTCTAGTGCTACAAAGGATACCACCCAAAAAATCATTTACAAAATTTGTAATTAAGTAAGGTGTTCGTTGCCACAATGTGCTATTGTTCAAAGTCCTAATGTTACAAAAGTTTCAAGTGGAAAAGTTTGACATTTCTCCCACCCAACTATTTAGTCAACATAATAATAAGATTGCAACAATAAAAACACAATATGAACCAAAAAAACTAGCTAAATTGTTGGGAACATGATTTTTTTTTGTCTAGTTTTTGTATGTAGTCAATTTTTTCAATGTCTCAATATGTTTTGTAGATAGTTGTTATGAGCTTGGAGCTTCTTTTCAACAAGTTGTTTATCACAAGCGAAACTTTGTAACAATTCAAAAATTGGATTTTTTCACACAATTTTTTTTGGAAATGCATGATTGTTTCTTGCATGATTGCTTCTTGTGTTTCATAGTTCAATGCCACACATGTTAGTTTACAACGGTTTGTTAGGACCTACACACAATGGGGTGAAGGTGAACCAATTGGAAGGTGGACCAAAACTATATATTGTATTATAAAACTATGAAGATTTATATTCTTGTTTGCATAAATGTTTATTCACCTATCTATTTTATATAAATGATTATTATGTGACAACCATCTTCCTACCATAAATTCTACACATTAGCAAATTATGCCAAGACCTTCGAAGATTAATCTTTCAATTTTTTTCACAAATTTTTTTTATAAAACTTTGCCTTTTTACAACAATTTGTTCTTATAAAATGAAGGTGTATTTAAAGGTCCCAAACACCCACTTATATACATTATAATAAAAGGTGTCCCTGTACGTCAAATGATTTCACTAGATTTTGAGTGAATTCAGCGGTTGTATTAAATGGTGACCAGTGAAAAAACAATGAATTCACTAATCTAGTGAATGGGGACTAGTGAGCTACACCTATATTTTGTAATAGTGATACTAAATAAAAAAAACTAAACAAAAATTTCCTATAGTCTTACACGTCACATGGTGAACCATGTGATTTAACATGCACATTAATTTATGTAAAGATTTTTCTAATGAATCATTGTCATGGAATCATGTACATTAATTAAAGTCATGATTCATTGGTGATAGCTCACCAAAACATTATTAAATTATAAAAGCCCGCCACTTAATAAATTACCAAAGTTAACCCGTCGCAACCCTAGCCTTTGGCTTGCGACCAAGGCAAAGGGGTTGCAAAGTTGCAAGCTTAGTAATAGACCCGGGAGGCACATCACATGCTCCCAGGAATGCAAAGAGTGCAAAGAGTACAAAGAGTCCAGAGAGTGTGAGGGAGTGAACCCTCACACTCCCAAGTGAACTCCCACATTGGGAGTTGATGAGAGTTGGAGTCCCGGGGGAATTCCCGAAACTTCAGAGCGCGTTTTGAGAGGTCAAAACTCCATGGCTTGTTGCACTCTTTATATCAATGAAAAGCTCTGAAAGTGTAAATGTCCAAAATGAGTTCGCATTGCTCATTTGGACATCTGAAACACAAGTTATGGCCAAAAGAAGGGGCGGGAGTCGAATTCCCGGGAGTCTCCCAGTTTTGATTCCCGACCACTAAAAGTCGAGAATCGACCCAAAATACTTGGGTCCAGAAAACGTGCAACATACCATTGGAAAAGTCTCAACGAGATCTACAACTTTACTTCAGACGGCGAGTCAATCGGAGGTCTGCTCCGAAAGTTATGAAGCTTCAAAGTCGCGAGAGTCCCGAAGTTGCGCGATTTCGGGACTCCCACGCGAGAATCCTGGGAGTCCCGGGACAGAAAGGCCATTTGGATGCCACCCTCGCGGCGAGTCACAGAGTATACTATAAGGGGGAAGTGGTTGGCTTCCTCAAGGGGGAAGGTGCTGGCTTCCCCACCCAAGGGA
>Ga0209611_10011430_pt1 | contig 12783 bp, 6 predicted proteins | sample S1TSphgellanicum_3_FD_187693 | JGI IMG/M metagenome (GOLD analysis project Ga0209611, IMG submission 187693) | Host-associated microbial communities from peat moss isolated from Minnesota, USA - S1T2_Fc - Sphagnum magellanicum MG (SPAdes) (version 2) | ecosystem: Host-associated > Plants > Peat...
ATCCTGCTAAATGTCTGATCAGAGCTTGGTGTACCACTGTTAGCTGAGCAGGTTCTCAATTTCCTTGCCTCCTGGAAATTAATTGCAAACTTGCAGATCCCTGTTTGAATTACATTTGTGTAGATTAGAAGGTTGTGGGTTTGGGTTTAGAGCTGAATCAATCATTCACCTGTTTTTGTTTCTTTTGCTGCTATCTGCACTTGTCAGATGGTCACGTTGGAGATGAATGACTTCTTATTCTATGGCAAGTATGAGCCCATCTGGATCATCAACACCACCTTGAGGATAATGGCACCCTATAGCTAGCAGTATCTATCCTAGGGTGCCATGCCAAGGTTATCCTTATTCCAACAATAGTGATTGTTATGTCTTGATTCCCATACTGGAGCTAATGGTGCCCATGTGTTGTACCAGATGCAACAAGAAGGTGCATGAGCAGATTTTGGAGCTGGAGGGTGTCCACCGAGTCATATGTGATCAGAGCATGCACAAGGTGATCATCACTGGTTTCATTACAGAAAGTACTGAAGAAGGCCAGGCACATGAAGAGGAGATCTCAATTCTCGACTACATTTAGGTAGATAAGCATTTTGTTGGATTCCAATTACCCTTCTTCACCCAGGCGCATTGTTTTGCCTTTAGTATTAGCTCGAAGCACCACAGGAGAGAAAATTTGTCATACCTAGCACAGACATTCAGAAGATTGGTAGTCTTTGTTGCTTATAAGACTGCTTATTATTGTAGCTGTGATTTGTGTGAAAACATTTGTAGAAAACTACGAATTGGATCAAGAATGTGTCATCTGAGTAGGTTGTTGCAGACACTGTTTTCATGAACTTATAATCTTCTCCAACATTCCCCCCCCCCTTTTGCTCAGGGTAAACAATGAATGTGCTCAATGCTTTTTTCCAATGCTTTTTTGCACTGAGCAAGTACTCTGAATTCCTGACTGAAAAGGTGCACCCATTTGGGAGTTTTAAAATTTTGCAATATTGGTGAATTTTTTGTGTCTTGCAAAAAAGAATTTTACATTTTTGAAAACCATGTTTTTGGCAAGGTTTTTCACCAAATGGTGAAAATTCAGCAAAAGAATTTCACTGATTTGATTCCACCTGTAGCAATCTAGGACTTGCCTCACCCTTGTGTGCAAGTAATGCCTGTCTTTCTGGTGGATTTGTAGTGTAGAATGGTTGACATCCCATTCTGAACAAAGATGGACATTCACAAAATTTTAAACTGCTAACTCAGACCATTAAAAACAAAGATCCCAACTTTGACAAATTCTGGTATTAATCTGGCAAGGGAAGTGGCATGATAATCTAGGACAACTGGTTATGTACAAGAGAACAGGCCAGCCACGGCCAATCCCAGACACCAGCCAAGCCTGTACGTGAGCCTGGGAGAGCAAGCTCTTTGAGTCCAAAATCAGCTCTAGCTGGCCTGTTCCCTGGCATTAAGAACTCTGAGGAAAGAATTATGGAAATGCAGCACATTCCAGAAGCAACAGATCTGGCATATTCAGCATTCCGAATGTTCCACGTAGGAATGTGGTGGGCCTGGTGAGCAATGCCATCCAGTGATAACTGGTTATTCCAAGGCGTGTTCCAGAACATATCCACTGTACTGTTGCTTCAAGTCCGAAGCATGGTCTCCACTAGGGATTCAGTGTACAACTGAAAATTGGCCAACCAAAAGTGAAACTAGCAGATGGCTGCCCTTCAAAATCCTGATAAAGGGTTGGAATAGACACCGAATCCTGTTATTTATGGAGGATGGCAGAGCTAGCAGGCCTTTGTGGCCGCAGCACCCACCAGCACATCATCCACTGGATGTCTGTTATTACTCAGTCCTGGATGAACCTCAGCTGAGTTAATATTTGGTTTCATCTTGGTAACCAATTCTGTAGGATATAGGTCTCACATATTGGTAGATAAGTAGGAAAATAGGTAGCTACCAGGTAAGTAGATGGTTTATACATAGGAAATGGCTGTTTTTTTTTGTTACTTACCTTCTAACAACCTGCTTGTGGGGTGTTAGTAGGTAGGTAGAAAAAAAGGCAACTCGGCTAACCACCATTGGTTACCTAGATAGCAAACTGGAATGCGACAGAAAAAACTCTTTCTTGACCACTTACCATTCATCCTTCATGGTGCACTGGTGGGTGCTGGTTCACTGTGGCCTGCATTTGTATGTTTTCAGACAGAGGGAACTTGGAACCACACTTGTTTATTGTGCCTTCAAACAAAACAAATGGCCTCTGGCTCTGCACTTCCACTATGTTAACAAACTGACCTGACCCAAGTTTAGGTATGAATGTTCTGTGTCAGGAACGGACTTTCCAGGGAATCATACAGATTTGTAAGACGCAGCCCACTGCATCAACACTTAGGAAATATTTAGGTCAGGTCTTTACATGTAAGTTAAAGCCCTGGGGGAGCAGGCTTCGTGAGGGCCTTTATGGGAATAAGGACCTAACGAGGTGGAGCTGAGTGTGGGCCCGTTTCCCGTAAAGCCTGCCCCTGAGGACATTACACTGCATAAAAACCGCTCACACTTTTATCGGCCTTGCCTACCAAGGCAAGTATATTGTGTTTAGGTTCAGTATAGAGTATAGTAGCTTAACGGATTTTGACCCCTAGGTAAGAGGTCTATTTTTATATGAGGATTTTTGAAAAACAACGTTTTGGCTTGTGTTGAAAGTTGGGATTAGTTGTAGAGTTATAATATTTTGAAGGATTTTGGTTTCTGTTAGAGGATTTTTTTGAAGATTATATTTTTGCATACTGAAATATTTGAGAAACACACTACCATAGTACCTTGGCCATTTCAACACATGTCCATTGAACAATTAATTAATTTTGAAAAATTCATTTCAACAAATGAAATGTTCTTACAAATTCACTATTATCCTTCACAATATTTTTTGATTTGGAAGAAATATTTTTTGAAAATTTCAACAATTCTGAAAATCATGTTGCATTAAAAGCAGTTTTTTTTTGGGGTGAAAAATCACAAAAGAAAGACACTATAACAAAAGTGAATATTCTATGACATTTTTTTCTTTTTAATAAAGAAGTTGACAAATATTTCCCAAATTTCATACTAAGTTGCCATTTGATCTTGTAGATTGCCACATCATACATATTAATGGGTTTTTGTCAAAAAATTTATGTAGCCTAAGTGGCCATCATGCACACAAAGATTTAACCATATTTAAGGATTTTTTTGAAAATGCATGTTGCATAAAAAACATTGCACATAACAACCTTACAAGTATATTTCCATGCTTCACTTTCCCTCTCTATTGGGTTGTTTTTCTAATTTTCATGGAAGTAAGAATGAAAATGTATCAATCTTTTAAACCACATCATGTTTCACACATTAGACAATATGAGTTGGAGGTCGAGTCTTGTACCTTGAAAATCTTTTAAACATCTTGTCTTCCACATACTGGACACAACACATTATACTCAGAATCTAAATTTTTCTTTTTTTTATTTATTAAGTTTTAGATTATTACAAGACTTGTCTTTAATTACTTTAGACTAAGTCTCCATTACATCTTGATCCACATAATACATATTCATGTGTTTTGGTCAATTTTTTTATGTAATCAAAATGACAATCATGCATATGAAAATTTATTCAAATTTGAGCTTCATTTTATATTTGTGGCTACTTATTAGAACCAAATATTGATTTTTTTAATTGCTCCAAATGGAAAAACAAATTCAAAAATAAATCATTGGAATCTTGTTTCGAATCACTGTTTAACATTATGTTGTACAAATATTTGATTTTTAAAGAATTTTAAGTGGGTTGATTTGTCAAGCCTTCCACCATGATCCATGAAAATTAGGTTCAATTTCTTATTAAAGAGTTTAGTATGTTGTAACAGATGTTTGGCCTTTTCATGGGTGTCATTGATATTTTTAAAATATCACAAATGTCAATTGATTTGGTGAGAGGAAAATTACATTTCATGTGATAGATTCAAAAAAAACTTTTGCCTTCGAAATGAAGTGGTGAAAAATAACAATGATGATTTAAACCTCAATTCATGGATGTGTGATTGCACAATTCATTCATGTAATCATCCACTTTAACAACACTTTTTTTCTATTAGTTAAAAAATTGTTGGACAAAAAATCATTTTTTTTTATAGGAAGAAATCATATTTTTCAAGTTGAACTTGAAAATTCACTTGAAAACAAATCATTGCAAATGAATCAATTTTCATTTTTCACAAACAATTTAACAATTCTTACACATCCCACCTCTCAAATCACATAATGTTCCTATGTATTAATGTTGTCCAATTTCACATCATATTTTGGATTCTAATTTAATTGTGCGACCCATGGATCAAAGGGTTGCATTGGTAAAACATGAACCAAACCTCAAACCAACATCCTACTAGAACTAGACTTTGGCTACAAACTTATATTGGATGGGTATTTGGTTGGGTGAGTAAGATCCTTAAGTAAGGGTCTAGTTCCAAAAACCTTACCTAGAATTGAGTCCAACATTTTGGAATTGAATATAAACCTAAATTGGAGTTCAACCTAATTACAAGATTCCTTTTTAGAATAGATCCAAGAACTAACTAAAATATCATCATTGATTGAATCCAACACCTGTCAACCAATGTGTCTCACATTCAATTTTAGATCTTGTTAGGTTTAGGTTTTAAGCTATTGAGCTTTGGAACATTCTTCTTTTTATCCCTATTGAAATCGTTGCTTTCAATCAATTATGTGTTTTTTTACTTTTTAACAACCTTTGTTTATCATTCATTACAAGATCCAAGTAACCCACCAAAGGCATTTTTCTTCTTGTTTCTTGTTTATGTTGTTGTTGAGCTTGCTCAGGTTTGTGGTAAATCTCTAGAAAATTTCTTTTGGCAACTTTGACAACTTTTAGGTATGGTGTCACCCTTTTCTTCTTTTCTTTTTCATGTTTTGATTGTTTTCTCCCTTGCACCTTTTTTTGATAGAATGTATTTTCATTATTTCCGCTTATATAATGTTTTGCAATGAATGTCAATGTACACTAATAAAAATCATTGTCACAAAATTACTTATAGGGGAAAATAATCAAAGGTTAATTCTAGAATGAAATTCCAATAAATCTTCTTATTAATGGGGTGCAATCATACTAACATGTACCATTAGCAGTTGTAACCATTGTTTTATTTTTTGAACTTTGAATTGTAGTAGAATAATAATAATAATAATAATAATAGATTTTTTTAATAAAATGTTATCATGAATACATCATGTACATATCATAAAAATTTCGAATCAATCTAATGAGTGAAAAATACGTATCAAGACTTTTAAGGCTTTGGAACCATTGTTTAAAAGCTACCTAAAATAGCTTAAAAGAAGTTTTGACACTAAAAGCACAATTTGAAAATAAATTTTTATGACATATTTTGGGATTTTTAAAAAACATTTTAACATAATAATGCTAAGACTATTTTAAAGATTTTTTATTTATTCGAAAGACATATTAAACAATTTTTTTAAATCTTCAAAAAAAAATGGTCTAAGTGGGCACACGTGATTCTTAATAGTGCGGTTGGACCCAATGGGTAAATTTCTTAGTTTAGTTGGCTAACAAGGCCTATTCATACTTAATTTTTTTGTTACTAATGGTGGGTTTGGACTTATCATTTCCTATTTATTAAGAGATGAAACCACCACTTAGTTCTTAAGGATAGGGTGGTTGGCATTAATTTGCCAATAACTAGGGATTTATGCAAGAGATGGACATAAGTTGACCTTGAAAGATAAAATGAAATAATATATAAAAAAGACCCATGTGTATATGAGGGCTCAATTGGTCATTCTTTATGTTCATGTATTTTTGCAAATCAAGTTTTTGCATCATGCTTGGGTTTGCAATAAACCTTTAGAAAAGTAGTTTTAATAACCTTCCATTTTTTATTGTTATTGTGTCTATATTGTAATTAAAAGGACATTATTCTCTCACCCCTTCCACTTTTTTGTTGTTGTGTTTGTATTTGTGTTTAGTTGAAAAGGAACAATAGTTGTTTTGTATTCTTTCACCCCTTCCATTTTGTTGTTGTTGTTGTTGTTGTTGTTGTTGTGATCCTATTGTAGTTAAAATGATGCAATAACTTTTGATGGCATCTATAAGTGGCATTCACTTTAACACAATAGCATTTGAAAACAATGAGTAATATGGTGAATTTGTGTCTTTCGCTAAAAGCATTATTGAAGGATCACAAGAAGCATAAAATCTCGAAGGAGATTCATCTTGGGCACTTTTTATTTCACAACTTCTAGCCAACTAAAGTATATGATATCCTTGGCATTGCATTGCAAGTTATTACGGGTTTTTGGTTGTCAACATGATGGTGCACAAATTTAATTTTGTGATCCTCAAATCATACAATGTATTGTTTGTTAATACAATCCAATTGATATCAATGCTAAAAATGTTTCCCATGGGAGAAATAAGGGCCTTGTGAACTATAACAAAGATAATGGTACATATTTCAAAAAAACTGGTATTTCTTAAACATGTGAAAGAATGCAAAAGGTGGGAGTTGTTCTTAATGTAGAAAGCTCAAGGTGATGGAATTCAATGAAGAAAAACAAAATAAGGAAGAATATCCTTCCTTCTATGATTTCATCAAGTTTTTTAGCAACCAATAACCTTATAACAAAAATAACCTTGCACATCATGCCTTTTTTGAAAACTTGGTCTTATACATTTTGAAAGGTAACCATTTGTTGTCCTTCATTGAGAATCCACAACTAAGGTGCATGGTTTTAAAATGAATGGAAAACCTCCCACAAAAGGAGCTTCACATGTTGCGTTTCCATTTCAACATCAATTAATGACAAATGTGCTACCAAACATCGTGGAAAAAATTGAAAATATATATTCTACCCTCACATGTTTCATGCATTACTTGCATAATTTTTTTGATCTTTGGATGTCTTGTGATGGACATCAAACCTTTGCCATGGTTGTCAAATCTATTACCAATTTATGAAAGCCCACATGCCACAATGGGAATTTTGGGGTGCATAACAAAACAAGTGCAAGCATGGTAAACTAGGTATGGGTCTTATTTGATTCTTTTGATTTATTCAACAAAATCATTGTTTATGTCAAGGACAAAAGGTTGAATCTAAGTACCTTGACTTTGGCATTGACAAGTGTTGTTACTTGTTCTTTTCAATTATACAACCCATTTTTGAAGATCACGTTTTGGCCATTTCATGTCAAAAACATGTCAATATCCAATACTACAATTCATAGTTTTTTTTAATTGGCTTTTCTAGTCAAAATACCCAAAATGACAAGCATAAAAAAAAATCACCTTATCAATATAGGCAAATCAATTTGGACCTTTTCATTTCAACTAATAAAGTGACTGACAAAATGACTAACTATTTGACTAATAAGTAGTGGACCATTTGACTGGGTCAAATTTATACCTAAATTATAATTATTTTAGTTTACTATTTTTAAAATTAATAGTTAGGTAGGTAAGTAGGTAGTAAATAGGTCCAAGTAGATCGAAAAAAAACATTTCAAGAGGTAGGTGTTAGCCTAGCCTAGCCTAGCTTAATCTACCTAACTTAACCTAACCGGACCTCACTAAACTACCTTAGTCTAACCTACCTACCTTAGCCTTTTAAACATGCACATAGGTTGCAAATGTTAGGAATTGAATCCCAAACCTTCACAATAATAAACCAAGTCCCTACTAATGGACTACACCATCAAAAGTGTTTGACTTTTGTCAAGTTTTTTATTTCACGTATTTATTTCACATCACTTAACATAATAACTAAACTTAAGTGACAATTGGTGGCTAAAATTAAGCTAAACATAATGATTAAATCAAATGATTAAACATAATGGCTAAACTTGTTGACTTAATGTAATGGCTAAACATAATGGTTAAACTTTAGCTAAACCTAATAATTAAACATAATGACTAAACCTTAGTAAAACATAGGGATTATATACTTAAGTTGAATTTAATTGCTAAATTTAATGCTAAACATAATGACTAAAATTTGGTTAAACATAATGATTAAAATTAGGCTAAACTTAGTGGTTAAATATAATGGGCAAACTTAATTTAAACCTAATGAATAAATTTAATGATTAAACATAATGCCTAAATTTATGTTATACCTAATGATTATATCTAATGCATAAACATAGGTTATACATAATGCCAAATCTAATTATGGTTCAACTTAAGCTAAACTTAGTGCCAAATCTAATGGCTAAACATAATGGTTAAACCTAGTGGCTGAATTTAAGTTAAAGTTAATGGCTAAAATTTGGGTAAACCTTATGGTTAAACATAATGGTTAAACCCAATGGTTAAACTTAAATAGGTAAATGGGTGGATAAATAAATAGATAAAATATTTAAGTATATAGATAGGTAAACTTCGGTAAATTATACAAAAGTGCAACAATATAAGTAAGGGACAAAAACATGGTAAAGTATAGGAAAAAAACATTTTTCCATTTTTATCTTATGTCATCCATATAAATGCCATAAAATAACATCAAAATGGATGGAAATATGATATAATACCCTTGGTGCCCTTTATTACATTTGTAAGAATCTATTTCCAAAATTTTAAAAACAAATCAATTCTACAAGTAGGAAAAAAATATCCCCATTTATAGCATGGTAAATTTGTGATTTGGAAATCCTTAACACATCTAATTTAATGAAACATATTGATACTAGGTAACAATATAAAATAATTGTATTTTTAGAGTCTTCATAAAAAATAATTTTATTTTTTCTTTGTTAGAACCTACTTACCACATACTTTACAAAAGTCCATAGTGCAAAAAATAGATGAAAAGTAAATTGCAAAATCTACTTGTATGTTTAAAATCTACTTTCAACTTTTTTTTACAATGTGGAATTTGAAAATTAATGCACAATAGTGAAAATTTGTCTTGTTTTTGATCAATAAAGTGAAAATATTCCACATAAACATGGTTTATGATGAATTTTATTGTTATTTTTTTGTTACTTATCAAGTAAATTGCCAAGGGGATTTAGTTGACTACTTTACCATGCTTATGCCTTAGGTAGGTAGATATGTAGGTAAGTAAATAGTAGGTAGGTGAGTGGGTAATAAATAGGTAAATAATTAACTAAATAAATAGGTGAATGAATAGGTAGGAGGTAGATATATAGGGTAGTAAACTATGTCGCATTTAACTAAAAATCATTGGTCATCTTGATTAAATGTTCAACTTGATTAAAACCGTTGATCATTTTGATTAAAAACCATTGGCCATTTTGATTAAATGTTCAATTTGATTAAAGACAATAGCCATTTTGACATAGGTTATATAACTTGATTATATGTATCAAATTAAATAAATCACTATAGTCAAGGTGATCAATCAATAAATACATGTGTCATTGAAGCCCCTAGCCTTGTGTCAAAATGTACATGTCCACTATTCAAAATGACAAATTAATCAACTTGAACTTCTTTAAAAACCATGATTTGTGATAATGATGGTTGTGATGATTTCAAGGTGTGTGCTGAACTTTTAGAAATGAATTTGAAAAATGTTCAAACATCCTTGTAAAAAACTATAACTTGGATTTTAAAATCTAGGAATGGGAAACAATAATGAAAGGATCATTGTATTATTACAAGGCTATCGACAAGGATGTTTAAAACTTTTGTGAAAACACATTTGCACCACAAGTCATTATGTTCCAAGAGATATTAGAATATTGAAATGTAATCTTCATTTGCTATGGGTGACAACAATTTTTACATTTTTCATCACAAGTTGGAATGTGCAAAACTTGGGCTATTGTTCAAGCTATTACAAATACCTTGCTATCAATGGTCAAATAATGTGTATTAAACATTGTTAAATGCACGTGCATTTGCTTTCACCTTGTGTATTTTGATGAAATTTGAAATGGTCAAAATTCAAGCTTTTATTGAACCTTTGATTTGAGGCAACTTTGATTCAGAAGTGCTAGAATTCAAATTGAAGATGAATTCACATGTGATCGATGTATTAACACCATTTCTAACATTTTTTAGCTCTTACATTGATGCTAAGGCACATAATATGTTGGTCATCATGTTGGACCTTTGTTTTTAAAACATTAAAGTCATACAAGACTATGTGAACAATATAGTTGTTAGTGTTGTTGTTGAATATGATGTTAAAGTTGTGTACTTGTTATTGTTGTAGGTTTACTTGCATTTAAACCTTGTGAAAGAAACCCCAAACCTAACAACATTTGAAGATGTCAATTGTTTCTATGGGCAAATTGTTTTTATCGATAATGTTATCGTGTCAACATTGAAAAATGTATTGTAGATCTTCTAATAGTTATGTGTATGACTAATAGAAGCCAATAATCCTTTGGTTTGGTGGCACTACTACAAATATATGTTTTTACAATGGCTTTTATGATTGAAATTTCAATGAAAACAAACAAATTGGACAAAGTTGTCAATAGTTAAATTGACAAGTCAATTATGCCAAAAATTTAACTATTTTTTTATTGTCCAAAATGACAAATATGATCAAAACTACCGATTGACATGACTATTTGAAATGATTAAGATGACTAAAAGTAGTAATTGATGTGAAAATATTAATATATTTTTAAATATAAATTTTTATTCAAAATTTCCAAATTGAACTATGGAAAATTTATGATTATATTGTTGAAAAATAAATAAAATTTGAGTTTGATGAATAGGGTTTGTGATATGATGTCATGGACATAACATGTCAAAATTGCACTTTGAATCTTCACTTCCTCAACCACAATCCAAAGTTTTTACCACCCAACCACCAAATCATGTTGTAATATAATTGGTTATTGCAAAATATATGAAAATTTTATGGTTATTCTTAATATCATGCATTACAATTTTATTATATAAAATAACTAGTTTCATAATGAAATTGTTTACGCATGTACATCTTTAAATATCCATTTCTAATCCATAATTCATTTCTAATTTGATAATTCCATTGAAATGTATACTTTCTTTTAATTTCAAATTTTCAAAAAATAAAAAAATATATTAAACCATTATTTTATTTTATTTCACTTCTGAAATTGAATAATAAAAATCACATGTCTTTAGTTTTGTAAAATATCTTTACTAATTTAAATTACAAATTTGCAAAAATTACATTACTTCAAATTTCACATTTACCAATTATGTTTAAATGATAATGATTTCAGTTTGATCGTCCATTTTTTCACATGTCATTTTATTATATTTCAATTTTTGTTTCTTAATTTTTAGGTAAATATTTTTTATAAATGAAAACATGAAATTTGTAATCACTTTATTTTTTATTAATTCAATTACAAATAGTTAAATAATATGTTTCAAATTATTTTAATATTGCCACATCATAAAAATAGCATCATAATTATAATTGATTGATCATAGTTAGATTAGTGAAATTGGTCAAATTAGACAATTCCATGTGGGTGCCACATATGATGCCAACCCAACATAGTGGTGTCTATTTTGACTAAATAACTAGTTTTCAAAATTGAAACAAACATACCTAAATTTGATTTTAATGAAAGTAAACATCATCAATCATATTAAACAAATAATTTTTACCTTACAATCATCTTAGCCGCAATGTTACTAGTGGGAAAACCATGTTTTTATGATATTGTGAATTATAAATGCAATTTTAGCATGTGTTATTTTTGGCTCATCAAGTACTCAACATAGTAGGCCGAATCATTGATTGAGTTTGACAAAATTTTCATTGTCATTAGTGTTATCATAAATTTTCAACGGTTTCATGTTAGAATTAACAACTTGGACCACCTCATTCTTGTTATTAAAAATTGGTGTAATGATGCCCATTTTGTGTGTGAAGGAGCCAAGGAAAATTCTCCGGATCATTTTCTCACATGTGATGACATGTTGAATAAGGAACATATGAGATTCATTGAGGAACAAGGTCTTTTCAAAGAAGGTCAATTGATTTTGGCCATGCTTTTAAAATATCATGTGAGTAAGCATTAACTCAAAAGTTCTTTTGAACTTCTTTATAATTTGTAATATTTCTAAATTAAATTCATTTGTTGTAGTAATGTCTATTACAATCTCCTAGTGATAAGGTTGCTAAGAAGAAAGTTGAGTTTTCAAAATTGGTTAAATGACTTTAAACATCTTTGTGGTTCGATTGATGTGGGGGTAACAACTTAAAAGTGCTTTGATTTTCTTGTGGGTTTTATTCTTTTACCATTATGTTGATGCAAGGGGGCAACAATTCTAAAGTTGTGTTTCCTTTTTTGTTTTAGCTTTGCTAATGTTTGAAGATTTGACCCCAAAAAAAGAAATTGGATGGATTTGTTGATGCATGAGGGCAATAATTCAAAAAAATTTGTTGATGCTTTGAAATTTGAGATTTAATATCCAACAATTCCTCTTTTTTTTGGTATAGTTCGATTGAGGCATGAGCTAACAACTTGAAAGTACTATTGATTTTTTTGTTCCATTGATACATGGGGGTTTTAGTTTTAGAAGGCTTTGTATTTTTTTTGGATTATGTTATGCATGGGGATTTGACTTCACTATTCAAAATGTGACTTTCAAGGTTACAAAAATAGGAATGTAGTCAAATTGGACTTGTTGTTTATACCATTTTTGTAGTTGCTTATGTCAAAATCGAATTAACAATGGATGGATCTTATTTGAGTATGTAGTCATATGAATGTAGTCATGAAAAT
>Ga0209611_10011433_pt1 | contig 12778 bp, 7 predicted proteins | sample S1TSphgellanicum_3_FD_187693 | JGI IMG/M metagenome (GOLD analysis project Ga0209611, IMG submission 187693) | Host-associated microbial communities from peat moss isolated from Minnesota, USA - S1T2_Fc - Sphagnum magellanicum MG (SPAdes) (version 2) | ecosystem: Host-associated > Plants > Peat...
GTAAACAATTTTGCGAAGATGGCTTGAGTATTTAGCCATGTCCTCCAAACTTGGGCCACATGTAGAGCAGGCCTTGTAGCCTTGAGTTTGCAGCCCACTTATAAAACCAAACCCTGATTGTAGAAGAACTGAATATTAGAACAACAAATAATCACAAAACAGAATAATAAAAAAATATATAGAGGCATGTGCATGATTTCTTACCAGGATAATCATGCATTGTCCACATGCAGATTGCCCTCAACTTGAATACACGTGGTATTCCTCCAGTGGTCTTCCTCCCATCATATGCCCATACTCCATCCCACATCGTTTTGAGCTCATCGACCACTAGTGCTAAATAGGTGTCTATGTTTTTCACCTTACTTGGCCCTGGGATAATAAGAGAAAGCAGCAAAAATCCTTTTTTCATAGACAACCACGGAGGAAGGTTGTAATTCATGACAAGAACTGGCCAAACAGAAGTAGGTTGTCCCTTTCCTAAGGGTCTTTGGCCAGTAGATTTCAAAGACCCAACCTAAGATTGAACCTTCACATATGAATGATGGATTGAACTTTCACTACAAAAAAAATGAACAAGAAATAGCAAGTAAACAATCCCACAAACCTTCAAAAGCAATGCCAAAAGCGAGATGAAATTCTAGGGACAAAAAATTGAACATGCAAAAGGTGCATTGGTTTTCCATTTTCAAGTATTTGATGGTCATGTCTTTTTTTGTTGGTTCATTAGTGTTTGTCATTTTTCTATTGACAATCTGAAGGGATTCAACCTACTAGAAGGAAATGGACAAGGAATCACAAGCACATATGACAATGGAGCTTTTCATGGGGTGGAAGCTCATGGTGCACATGACATATGCCATGCGCCAAGATTTGTAGAACTTCTTTGCATTGGGGTAGGTAGTGGGAGTGCAAATCATAGGCATGGTTAATACATGCATTTATATTGTGTCAAGGGTTTTCACTAGTGGTGGAAAGTTTTCAATGCCACTAATGAATGTATTTAATAATTAATTTATCACATTTAATTTTCCTTTTTTTGATAACTTAATATTTTTTCATATGCTTAATATCTACATAATGATTTTGCATTTAATTCCTTGTAGTCTTGGTCTAATTTTTTGTTCAAATTTTGGGTGGTTAAATTTATTTATTTTTTATTTTAATTATTTTTTTTCAATTTTTTTTGTGTCTTCTAAATTTTATTTTCTTCTATTTTAGTAAGGGATTTTTTTTCAAATTTGTGTACCTAAAATTTTTTCTATTTTAATATAGATTTCTTGAAATGTGCATGCTTAATTCAATGTTATTTTGTTTAAGTGCAAATTTCTTGTGTCTAGTGGTCCCAAAAGGTCCAAACATAATAAAAGGGGCAAGAAGGGGGGTGGACAATGCTTGAAAATGGCGCCCATGCATCTTTGAAAAATCACCATGGGAACTTAATAATAGTTGTCTATTTTTTTACGAAATAGGCTCCATTACTTGCAAAGTTTCAATGATCAAAATTTGATGCAAATTGATGATGTTTTAAAATCCTTTTGCATGTTTGAAGCACACAAAAACCTATTGTGAACAAGTTGTCTTTTAGTCAATCACTTTGATTATAGTCAATATGTCCAATTGTTTTTGGTGATTTAAGGTAACAAAGTATTTGGTAAATAAAATTTGGCCCCCATTTTACAAAATATATATTGAAAATTGTTTATTAGTGGTAGGTTGGCAAACATGTAATAGGTAGGTCATTTGAAAATAGGTTGAAAATAAATGGATAGGTAGGTAACATACCTTACCCTATCTAAGCTTAAGATATTTAACTTATCCTACATTAGCCCTATAGGCATGTGAATAGGTCACAAGTGCAAGTTGAACCACTCACCTCTCAAAATAAACCAAGTCCTTAACCAATGGACCACCCCATTATAAGGGGATTTTTTTGTCAATTTATTCAATCGATAAGTTTATTCCAAATCTTGATATATAAATAGGTACAAGAATAGGTAATAGGTAGTAGTAAATTTAGAGGGAGGTAAGTAGGTAGGTAGGTGTAGTAAATAGGTAGATTGGCCATTTATCTACCTACTACATTTACCTTCTTAGCCTACTAACTAGGCCTAAATTTAGGTTGCACACTTGACCTATTAGGCCTAAGCTACCTACTTGGCCTAATTTAGCTAGCTACTTAGTCTAATTAGTTAGCCTACTAGCTAGGCATAAGTTATCTACTTAGCCTAACATAACTAGTTGGCCTACTAACTAAGTTTAGGTTATTTACCTAGCCTAGTTAAATTAACCTATTAAGCCTAAACTACCTACCTAGCTTAACTTACCTACTTACCTAATTTAATTATCTAGCCTACTAACTAGGCATTGATTATTTATTTAGCTTCACACTATTAACTAACCTATTAACTAAACTTAAATAATCTACCTAGCCTAGTTTAGTTAACATATTAGGCCTAAAGGTAGGCATACTAGTCCTAACAAGTATTAGGCCAAGTGTTTTTGAAGAATTGAAATTTACTATAGTATTGTAAGTAGGTGTACTAGCCATCTACCTACCTATCACATGTACATACCTATTTAGGCCGCCTATCCACCTACCTACCTATGTATTATGTATGGAGCTTATAGGTTAGGGAGGTAATGTAGGTTAAACATTTCTTGGTAGGTATGGCCAATTTGATCAAGCCTTGGCCATGTTGATTGACTTTTTAATTTTTTTTCCTCTTTGACTGAATGTTTAGATTGACACCTATTCAAAAATGTCATTTAGTCAAAATTACTAATCAAAAGAATGATGTGCTTTTCATGCTTTAGGCCTTTTATCAAAGCAAACATTCCATTTAGTCAATGTGGACACTTTATTCAAGTTGAATCTTCTAAAAAATTGTGATTTCTTGTAAGTATTGTATAATAGCAAAAAAATGTATGTCTATTTGACATTGGTTTACGTGAAGAATTTATATCTATGTATTGACTATCAATGGACTTACTTCAATGGACTTAAATAATTTGCCTATGTTATTGAAATAGGTATGATTTTGTGTCTAATCTTAATCAAGGACCATGAGATGTATTATTTTCCACACACATATATATATAGGTTGATTATTTACCAAACATTTAATACATTATGTTTATCTATGCACATCATGAATTTATTACATGATGCATGTCACAAAATTCATGCATGTGAAATAAAATTTTGTACATTTAATGGATGAAACACTTTTATACAAACATATAAAAGCCAATTATAAAAACATTGTTATTTCACTTTCAAAGGTTAAGCTTGAACATACATTTAAGAAAACAACAATGTCAATATTAAAGTCGAATGTAGCAAATTCAAGTGTGTGGATTTAAGTGCCCTTTAGGGTTTCTAAATCGCATGAGTGAAATTTTGCAATAGAATACACGTAATGAAAACTTCATAAAGGCTTAAATGTGTTGTTTAAATCCTCATGATTAGATTCAAGTAATAAAACACTGGAAACACATCAACAACATATTGTTTCGTTAGCACGAGATCTTCAACCTTTTCACATGTACACAAAGCAAAATTTGAAAGGCGTTTGGTTTCTTTGAGCCCAACTCAAAATGAAGATTTATCTTAGAATTAGGACAAATAAAACTCTTGAAAGAGGCTCTATTATGTATCTACTTCCATACCTTTCCATGGGCACTACTTACTTGCATATATACTTACAAAGGTGGCCATGTGAACTAAAATCACATTGTTGAAGGAAATCTTTATTCAAGTTTGGATACTTAACATTCCAAAATTCAAATGCACATAATTTTTAGGGAATGCATTACACATGCAAAGCTAATATCTTATCCTCTTTTGAAATATTTTAAAAAACATCAACATTACATCATTCAAACATGATTTGCAATTTGCCCTTTCAAATTATGATTAGAATGTTCACGACTCATAGGATTCAAAATAAGAAATGTGTTTTGAAAGTCTCAAAAGTCTCTCCATTTTTGTTGTAACGACTCATTTTAATTAGTTAGTCTAATTAGCTAGCTTCACATGATCTATAAAAACATGTCTATTCATTATTTCAAGGACATATCTCTTAGGATATAAACAAGGTAAGATCTATAGAAACATGTCTACTCATTATCTCAAGGACATACCTTTTAGGATATAGACATACCTTTTGGGCCACCTAGGTGCCTCTTCCTTGAATATAAATACTCTTGGAAACTTGCTCAATAGAAGTGAAATACACTTTCCTTCTTTCATAATCAAATATTTGTGAACCACATGTTGCCCTCTCTAAACAATAAATCATTCATACCCATTGCCTTTCACCAAAGTTAATGACTTATCTTTGCTTTGAACAATCCCTTGCTTCCTAATGTTCATTGTGAGCATAAGGTCAAGATGCCAACAATTATAATTATTGGAACATTCTATTAGAAGGATGGTCAATGTCTTCATTCATTATAAGGATTTCCATCGGAGACATCACATATTTGATGCACTTTGACAAAAATCCAACATCATAGTTGATTCAAAGCCTTTGATTCAATCCCTAGTCCAAAGTCATGCCCTTTTAACTTTGGTTGTAAACCCAATGCAAAGGTTCCAACATAAGTGTGGATCAAAATGTTGTAATAGTTGAGCATCAAATGCCTTTATTAGTGGAACATGACCTTCAACTACCAAACTCGCAATTTGATATATAAAAATATCGTCATGCGTGATTGAATATTGCCATGTATGTTCTATCAATCACACATGACGATATGTTTGTATATAGAATTGTATGATGAATACTTAAAATATCTAGTATAGATATTTTAGTAGTATATATTTCTTTCTTTATTTTATGTCAATTGAAGATTAATGAACTTTGAGGGAATCTTTGTCCCATTTGTTGACATCTGAAAAATTCAATTGGTACTTTCTTGGTGCAAGATTCATGCAACCAAAATTATAATCAATATTCATTACATTTGACAATTACCCACATAATCACATATTTCTAAGTAATTCATCCATGGATATGAATCACATGTGATTGCTTTCATAAATGGACACATTGTCAAACACTAATTGAATTAACATGATTTAACTAAAATAGGCATGTTGAGAAAATTCATTTCCAAAAAATGAATACGAATTTATTCTTGCAACATCCAAAAAAGAAAAAAAGATTAAAGCATCCTCAAGTGGTAGCTAGTACCCATACTAGACATCCCTATAGACAATGCAGATGTATCATATATTTACATCATGTACATGGTATGTATGTACGTAGCCAACAAAACATACCCACTTTGCCACATAATGTAACATAAGTATTAAGTATTCTTTTGTTTGATTTCCATATGTGGCATCCAAGAATGTAATGTAGAAGGCTAGCACAAATTATTCCACAGATGTGGTACTCTTGTGATTTCCAAAGATTTGTTTCCAGTTTTTTGTGTTGAAAATGAAATTGATGCAGATGTTCAAGTTGTGCATTTAGGTGTGGCATTGTTCCTAGTGTGTGTGCTGCAGACACAAAAAAACAAAGAGCAGCAACTAACTGTATGCTATCTACACACAAGACTACTAGTTCCCCCTATTTCCTAATCTGGAAACATTTCTAAATTCTAATCTTTCAGCTCACTTAACCGACTGTAAAAGATAGAATTCTCGCACCCATTTCAAGCTCTACAAAACCCTCTACACTGGCTGCAATGTACATGAGCAATCAACCCCAAGAGTCTATAATGCATTTGAATATAACAAAGCTCAGGATTCCACTTGCAAAACGAGTGCCGCAGGTGGTAGCAGTTTTAAAGCTACTTCTGCTCACATACTGTAAGTTGAAGATTATCATTCTTCTTCAGAAGATCTGATGCCATCATCAATTCACGAGAGTCTGCAAGACTGCTCCCTTTGCTCTTTGGCTTCACATCTGACAGCATTTGCACCACATCTCTCATGGTTGGCCGGTCTGCTGGTAGATCACTGGAGCACAATAATGCGACTCTGAGGACCAACATCACCTCCTGTAAATTACCAACAAAAGTATTCATCCCAAGATTAATTTCTTGATTAATAACCGATAATTACAGGCACAAAGCATGGGTTCTCTATTCGCTTAGAAAGCAAATTACTTGAGCAACTGTCAAAACTCAATCTTTGTGGGAACCAAAGAACAACACCACATTTTGAAATAAGACAAAGAGCATGGCATTTAACAAACATTGATTGAAGTTTTTGTTTTTACCTGGAGTGGGACTCCAACTCCACTCATTCTTGGATCAAGTATATCAAGGACACCATCTTTTGTCTGGATTTTTCGCCTAACCCATTGCACTATATCCACTCCATCCCCAAAATCAGGCTCGATGGGTCGGTTTCCAGTCAAAAGCTCCATTAACACCACCCCAAAACTGTAGATGTCACTCTTCTCATTCACCTTCAGTGTATATGCATACTCTACACAAGGGCAGAAGAACCCACAAACCAAAGTAAGCATTATAAATTGAGGGAACAATGTAAGCGAAACTCCTGACATTTTCCTCATGTGATCACCCATTGCATGCTTTTAGATAAACTTCGAGGATCATGTATAGTAGTGAACAGAAAACACAAAAGGAGATGAGAATGTTATAATAAACCTGGGGCTATGTAACCGTATGAGCCTGCTATTGACGACATGGATTCTGACTTCCCAGTGCCCTGAAAGAATTTGGCAAGTCCAAAATCGGCCACATGTGCCTGGAAATTGTCATCGAGTAAAATGTTGTTTGATTTCACATCTCGGTGCACAATGAGCGGGGAACAATCATGGTGCAAGTAACACAGACCATGTGCTGCTTGTAATGCAACATTATACCTGTTTTACATACAAGCCACAAAACAGAAGTTGTGTTAAGTCTGTGTTAAACAGCTGTGAATCTTCGACAACCGGTAATTAATCTAGTGCTAATCAACAACAGTCGTGAAGACAACAACTAAATGGTGATTAGAGCATCTCCAGCAATTGCTCAGTATGTGACTCTGCAAAAATATTTCTCACATCCAAGTTTAGTTATTTACTTTCTTTTCCAACCTCACCCATAAAACCAAAATGGGGACTGCAAATAGGTGGGAGACTACTAATAGCAACCCACCCATACTGATCAAACTATCTAGCCAATCAACAGCAGGTGTTAGGCTTTGTTGACCCTTTTACCAGCCTTTGCATCCGGTTAAAAAATGCTGAGCTAAAACCATTCTGCTGAGCCAAACTGGCATGTTTTGACTTTCCTTCATCCAATTTTGCAGGGCCACATATGAGCACTTGTGGAGCTGCTCTTAGTCAAGTGCTAATCAACACCAGTGTTATCAAGTTAATTAGTGTGATCTAATTAATTCTAGGGACCAGAATTTCTGACCTTGTATCCCAATCGAGATGGCCCGATTTTTCCTTACTGTGAAGAAGCTCCCCAAGACTACCCTTTGGCATATACTCATATACCAACAGATTTGTCTCATGGTTAGAGCAGCACCCGAGAAGCCGCACAATATTGCGGTGCCTGATTTTCCCCAGTGTCTGAATCTCAGCAGAGAAGCCATGATCGTGGGATGCCCCTTTCCCCTCTCCAGATAGTCTTTTGACTGCCACAATCTCACCACTGGGCATGACACCCTTGTAAACAGTTCCTGCCCCACCACGACCAATTATGTTGTCCTCTGTCAAGCAATCAAGCACCTGGAGACATTTTTCCCCAAATGAGATCATTAGAACAACAAAAATGGAGCCAAGAGAAGATACTTTGTGCAAAAGAATTTTGCAACAATTTTCTTATAGCTTTATTATAGTCATTAGATTGACATTCAAACTCTCATTTGAAATTGTTTTTGTGACAGCATGTGAAGAGCAGCTCTTCATGCTTTGCTTTAGTACCTCTGTAGCTGAAAAATCCAAGCGCTGGAAAGCAGTTAATTTCCAAGGGCGGACTGTCGGTTTCCTTTGGAAATATCTGCAGATGTACCAGTGGTACTTTCGGAAAAAGCAACACATGCCCACAAGTAAAACGATGAAAGCAGCTGAGAATAACACCCCGACCAGCCATGATAGAAGGCCCGTATCATGTTGTTTAGGATGCTGGAGAGATGGGGCTGGGGCAGAAGATTGAAGGTTGCATGATGGCAATACATCCCCACACAAAAATGGATTCCCCACAAAGGCACTTATGTTGGTCGAGTCGAAATGCGGTATCTGTCCAGAAAGATTGTTGTAGGAGAAGTCAATGACGCTCAAAGTTTGAACCAGCTGCAATTGTGGTGGGATGTGACCTGACAAATGGTTGTGAGAAAGGTTGAGGAGGTAGAGATCGGGTATGTACTCGATTTGGAGAGGAATCTCACCCGACAAATTGTTCCAGCTCAAATCAAGGGACCCAAGTTTCTTACAGTTGGATATTGTTGATGGAATTGGGCCCGAGAAATTGTTCAAACTCAGATCCAGTTTGTTGAGAAGAGGCATGTCACAGATCTGGGGTGGGATCAACCCACTGAACTGGTTGCCTGATAGCAGGAATTGCTGAAGGTTTGGGAGGTTCCCAATACTTGCTGGCAAACTGCTTGACAGATAGTTGTCAGAAAAATCAAAGTATCCCAACAATGGAGCAGAAATGAATGTGGATGGGATTGGCCCAGTGATGTTGTTGGCCTTGACCTCCACCATTGAGATATTTGGAAGTCCTAACAGTCCTGTTGGAATCGACCCATTAAGCAAGTTGTAGCTAAGGCGCAGTTTTGTTAGACTCTGGCAGTTTCCCAAGCTCTCAGGTATGGGACCTGTGAGCTGATTGTATTGCAAAATTAGCCATTCAAGCTTTTGGCCAATGCATAAATCTTGTGGAATCGTCCCGTTGAGAAAATTGGAAGACAGGTCGAGAAGTGTAAGATTTGTGTTTTGTCCAAGTGTTTGAGGAATGGTTCCCACCAACTTGTTCTTCCACAAATAAAGCACCTGTCAAAACCATTTTAAATGTATTTTAGAAAAGAAAACAGAGAACTTTCCACATCAGTTGAATCGCTACTCAAAAGCTCAGGAAAAACTGCACATCACTCATCACTTTTCAAGACTTAGACTTTCTTTTCAAGAGCTTATCAAGAAGGTTTATAGACAGATTACCTGTAAATTGGGAAGGTCACCCAAGCAAGCAGGAATCGTGCCTTCAATTTGGTTGTTCATAAGGCTTAAAAGCTCCAGTTTTTGCAAGTAGACTAGAGTGGGTGGGATCTCGCCTGTCAGATTATTGTAAGAAAGGTCAAGTGACTTCAAGTTCACCAGGTTGCCAAACTCGGATGGGATTGCACCTGTGAAGCTATTGAGCTGTAGAAAGAGTGAGTCAAGGTTCACCAAATTCCCGAGCTCAATTGGAAGTGACCCATTGAGTCCACACTCACCCAGATCTAGCCGCACAAGCTTGGTTAAGTTGCCAAAGCTTGCTGGGATGCCAAACAAAAAAGTGTTGTAGTAACCCATGTACAGTTCCTCAAGCTCTGGAGATGGCCAACCAGACACAAAATGTTTTTGTCAGTGCATAGACTGACATGGTTTACTGAAGCAGAATTATTCCTCTCCAAGTGGAGAACATCATAAGCACTCCCTTTCATTTTTGGATAGTACATTTACCTCTTGACTCTTTGGACTTTGAAGATAGAATTGAACAACTTAAGCTGCTGCCACTACGAGAGAATGTGGATTTTCTCACACAAAAAGCTGCAGCTCATGATGCATGTGGCACAAATGTAATATGCGCTATTACCTAACATTAAATTGCCATTTTATTGCAATACATGCCACAATAAACACCACATATTGTACACTACAATGGATGAAACCACAAAGTTTATACCTCACATGTGTCATGAGTCACGGTTTTTTGTTTGAGAAAAACCACATTCTCTTGTACTGAGACTGCATGAATGAGTGATGGGTACCTAATAGTTATATTTACATGCAGGTAGAGAGAGTGTAATATATATTTTTTGCTACCAGAAACAAATGTTAGGAAGAGATTCTTACCTGAAAGATTTCCAAGCTCTTCAGGGATAACTCCAGTGAGGGAATTGCCACTGATGGCCAAGTAAACCAGGCTTGGGAAGCTGCCATACTCAACTGGAATGTTTCCATCGAAATAGTTTCCTGCCAGGCTCAAATGTTTGAGGGAAGGTATTTTCCATAGATCCGGGGGGAGTGGCCCTGAGAAGTTGTTGTTGAAGCAGTCCAACACCTGCCAGCCAAAAGAAATTTGTTCAAAACCAACAAACCAACCAATCAATCAATCCTCATGCCAGCCATACCCATGATCAATACATTCTTGATCGAAGCTTGCAGGTGGCTCAACTATGACATGCAATGTTTGTCACAAACATGAAAAACATGTTAATGGGCATAGTACTTCTTCACTCAGAAAGTGGTTACATTGTTCTGATGGTGAAGAAAGAACAATGCAGAAGAGATCATGATTTCTCTCTTCTACAGGAGCTGCTGGGACATGATCCATACACCTCAAGTACTTTCCTTGTAACAATTCCAATCCAGAGAGGAACAGATTCTTGAGAGTGGGTATGATCCAAAGTGTAGGAGGAAGCTGAAGAGAAGTGAACTCGTATATAATCTTCTTACATACCTGGAGGTATTGGAGTTGGGAGAAGTTGGAAGGGAAGTAGTTGCTGAAATTGTTGTTGGAGACATTGATGTATTGCAGAAAGGGGAGAGTCACAATCTCAGCCGGCAAGTCACCAGTGAGGTTGTTGCAATCAACAGAGATGTTGACCAAGTTCTTGAGTTGGCCCAAGTCTGGGCCCGAGAGTGAGCCTGTGAGGCTCATGGAGGAGAGATCCAGGCTGACCACGCTGCTATTCAGCCTGCTGCACTTGATCCCAGTCCATGAGCATGGATTCAGAATTCCAGCAGGCACTGCAGCTCCTGATCCTGTAGCTGCTTCTTTCCAGTTGTCCAGATACCCATCGACATCCACCAGCTTCCCCTTGAGGCCAATGAGAGCTGCTCCTTCTTCGGACAGCTGCTGGGTGACACCAGCCATGGCCAGCTGCTGCTGAGCACCAAGCACCATTGCAACATACACCAGCCAACAGAGGATCAGAAACACAAACTTGGTCCCTGGGCTGCTGCTGATGTCCATTGTGCGCTACCACAATATACTACTTCCCAAGACTTGCTATGATGCAGCAGCAAGTCTTCTCTAAGTCTTCATCACCTCCCCTTTCATGCCTGCATTCAGGAATGAACTCTCTTCATCATCCCTTTCTCACCCAATGCTCCTCCTTCTACAGCCACTTAGTGCAAACCAGAAAAATGCAAGAAGATGATCCTGTCTCTTCTCTTCCACTCTCTCTCAAAACACACACACAAACACTCTCTCTCTCTCTCTCTCTCTCTCTCTCTCTCTCTCTCTGTGTCTCTTGCTTTGAGGATCTTGGAATAACAGTTCCTATTACACCACCGCCCGGGCTCATAGATTTTGAAATCTATGCGCATGGCTGAGAGCTACTTTTTTTTTCTTCCCCTCTAGTCTGATGCAGCAGCGCTGACTAAAATACCAAGAACAAAAGACAGATGATGATGACGCAGATCATCAGGAGTCAACACACCCAGTAGTACCATCAGCAGCAGCTCTGACAAAAACCCAATTATAGTTGTGCTGCAGCAGGAAGAAGGCTGCTCATGGCCACTGGCTGCTAAGCACCTGAGTGCTAGCTAGTCTTCCAGCTCTTCCTCTTCCTCCTCCTCCTCCTACTACTACTACTACTACTGTACTACTCCTCCTGCTACATGTAAGTAGTGCATGAAATAATAATCTGCAGTTAGCTAGTGAGAAAGAAAGAAGAGCTTGTGATCACACACTAATACAAATAATAATTTTGTTGCAACTGCAGCTACTAATACAACAAGAAGGACCTGGAGCTGGAGCTATAGATAATTAGCTGCCAAATGCAGGAAGCGCAGTGAATCTGATCATCATTATCATCATCATCATTATGATTGATGGGATACAAGCAAAGATCACTTGGTGCATAATATTATGTGTGCAAAAAATATTAGAGTAGAATGATCATTGATTAGAGTGTCAGGAGTGAGCAGGAGAGCAATTGATGGCATTCTGCAGCACAGAATCTATGCTCAGTGATTGATGATAGGGGGGAGCTGAGCTGAGCTGAGAGCTGGGAGCTTAGTTCAGCAGCAGCAAGGGAAAAGGAAGACAATGTGGCAACACATCTGTGGTGGGTGTGGCCACAGCATTAAATGACAATCCTTTTTGTTGTTGCAGCAGCAGCTCTTATAGAGTCTAGAACTAGCCTAATAAGTAGTACTAGTAGTGGTGGTGGTGGTGGTTTTTGTAGTAGTAGTAGTGGAAGGGAGCTCTGTTGCTGCTGCTAAAGGTAGCTGCGCTTTCTTCTGCTGCAGATGCATGCTGCTGTGATCTGAGCTCTGTGTCTTTCTACTGGTGCTGCTCTAATTCATCATCATCAGCTTGGGAAGTTTGGCGCTCAAATTAGAACTCCAGATCTCTCTCTCTGTCTCTCTCTCTCTCTCAGACACCCACAGGGCTACTCCTTAATACATACATGCCTTCAATGTAATAAGTAGAAAAAACACACACACACACACACACACACCCCCTTGAAAAGTGGATGATGAGAAATTTGGGAAATCCAAGGATTTGGAATTCTCCTTTTCCTTGTGCCTCTGACAATCTCTCTCTCTCTCTCTCTCTCTCTCTCTCTCTCTCTCTCTCTCTCTCT
>Ga0209611_10011435_pt1 | contig 12777 bp, 6 predicted proteins | sample S1TSphgellanicum_3_FD_187693 | JGI IMG/M metagenome (GOLD analysis project Ga0209611, IMG submission 187693) | Host-associated microbial communities from peat moss isolated from Minnesota, USA - S1T2_Fc - Sphagnum magellanicum MG (SPAdes) (version 2) | ecosystem: Host-associated > Plants > Peat...
ATTATAGTGGCCCAAACAAAATTTGATTTGTTGTTTGACATTTTTATGCTTGTTGGGCTTGCATGTTTGCTACCCTTGTTCAAGACTACATAGACTCTCAAAAAAAATCACAACAACTTAATATGTGTTTGTGTGATTACATGGCAACCATTAAGGTGTATAAGGGCCAACTTTATGACCTTTACAATGACATTATACATGTTACATTTGAAATGCATTTAAGGACTTCAAAGATGTTTTGAACTGCAAACATGGCACTATGTCATTAAGGTGGATTATTTTGAAGCTTGATTTGAATACTCCTAGGGTTGAGTATTTAACATTTTAGTGTGTAGAACACACATTCTATGTTACCTATCTTGATCGTCTCATTGGAAAACTTAGGCATATCACTTGGGATATTTATAATGGAGGAGGTGAAATAGCTTTGTGCATGTATGTTTGTTTTCCTTAAACATTCACTGGACAACCATTTTTAATTGTTGTTCATGCTTTTTTTATTAAATAATTGTGTTGAAATGTAAGCATTACATATGTTTTTACGAAAGAACTAATGAATTCATTTCTTGTGAATAATCTAATGGATGCATTAGGGGTTTGCTACCTTCAATATTGGTTACAAGATGATGTTGAGCAAAATTTTCAACATCATTTCATGTTGATCAAAAGGCATTATTGTCCTGAAAGCAAGTTGTGACGTAATTTTGCAATGTCTCCCTTGATCTTATCATTTAAAACCATGAACCTACAACAAAGCATTTTCAAATGCACCATAAAAGTTAATGTTGTTACAACTATGGAACCTCCATTTCATGTGAATCCCTTTATTTGACTATGATGAACTTTGTTCATTTTTTATTTTATGATTAGTGTTTTTAAGTGCAAAACATTTTGCCAATTTATATTTGTTAATTCCTAGGAATTATGGATGCATGGCTATATGGATTTTGGTGGAGAATGTTGCTAGCAATGCTACAAAAATTTGTGGGTTACAAACCATTTGAGTAAATGCATGCATGAGCTTAAGCACATAGATGGGAATGTTTGTTTATGGATCTTTTTGGATTTGTGTTGTAGTTTTTAATGATATCTATGTAGATAATTAACCTTTGAGTTATTTTACCTTCTTGCACACATTATGTAAAACTTACACTTTGTAACATGAACAATGCATGTTTTAAGAAATGATGTCAATAAGTGAAATTTGACCTAGGGTTCTAGTGAGGAAGTGTGGGATAATGGATATGTGGATGTAGAAAAATTATTATGTGCCATATTTTGTTTAATAATAATCAAGTACATGCATACTTGATATTGGATAATGCATGTAGAGTTGTTTAACCAAAGTTGTCTTTTAATGAAAAGATACCATGAACTTGGCTTCCTTTTAAAACATTCTTTTGGTTGAAGAATCATATTCCAAGTCGAGTCTATGTGAAGTTCATTGTCATTGCCACAATTCAAGGGTTAGAAAGTTTTGAGCAATTAGTTCATTAGACTGGGAAAACATTTCTTCTTCAAACTTTTGATCTCCTAGTTTTCTCTATTATTTTGTTTTATTTATCAATAAGCTTTTTTATTTTCCTTGGGGGCTACATGTACTCTTACATTGTTTTGCCTCTCTTCTTTTATTTTTGGTTCAATCAAATTTTTTTTATCTTATGTGAAAAAATACCCAACAAAGTTTTGTTTCAAGTTTCAAAGATTTTATTCACATTTAGGTGCATTACTAGAAAACCTCCTACAATAGAGGTTGTGTAACCAAGACTTAGACTTTCATTTTGTAGATGTAATCAACTTTTATTGTTTAAAAAATGGAGTTTTTGCCAACTCTCCATTAAAATTTCAGGTTGTATGTAATTAAATTTTGATTTATTTAAACTCTAATTAGCTAGTTTTCACAATTTTGCATTTGTAATATTGCCATAAAAGCACCAAAATTGAACTAATAAAAATCACCCTTTCAATATTCTAGTTTTTTTTTATAAACATTGGTTTTGAATGGGAATGTAAGATCCCTTGTCCCATTTAAGCTTTTAATACGCATAAAAAATTGTTCCCTCTTATCTCTCATGATTTATGTATGTTCAAATTATTCATAATCCTTCCACCTTGTGTTGTATGATAGGACTTAAAGTTCACACATGTGGGGGACATTCCAAAAAGGCTTATGTAGGGTGGATTTAGATACCACCTTGTCCTAGGCCCCTTTATTTTCAAAATGTTCCCACCCCTTGGTTTTATCCTACATTAATTTTTGCATAAAACCTATCCATTCCTTGATTTTTTTCAAAAACCCATAACCAAGGACAATTGAAAAATCAAACAACCACCCAAAACTGGTTTGAACTTTGAACCAAAGTTTAGTGAATATATTGAATTTCCACATGTATCAAATTTGGTACCAAGTATGGTATTTCAAAACAAGATCATATGTTATAACATGGCTACAACTTGTGGGTAACATGTAATATATTTTGTGTATTCCATTCACATGGATCATGGATGATACCTTACTTGCTTAGTAGCATACACTCAATTTGATAATAACTTCTTCAATGCCAATATTGGCTTGTAATCAAAAGTTGTTAAACCATGTATTTAAAAAATAAATAAATGTGGTTAAGGTGGACATTTCATCATAATGTTAATAACTTTAATGTGCAACAAAATAATGAGGAAATATTGTGTGTAATCAATCAATTTGACATTTTATATTTCATGCAAGTATTATATGAATTTTGAATTTTTTTAAATAATAAAAAGTATTTATTATTTATAATTAAGAGGTGTGATTTTTATTGACATGTGATCATTTTAGTCAACAAAAAATTAATATTTTAACTAATGTCATAATAAAAATCATTACTATTATTGCCAATAAAGTAGGGTTGGGAACCTAGGAAAAGCAAGAGGGACTTGTTTCTCTACATGTGTTAGTCTACTTGTGTTACCAATTAATTTATTAAGGTTTCAATGCCAACAAGTGTGTTTCTAGGTTTACTAATCCACTCTTTTGGATTTTTGAATGCACAATTATGGACTTAATGGGTTCTTTTTGTAAGAAAGGTTGGGGTGAAAAAATAAAAATAAAAATAGATTATTAATGGGAAAGAAGGCTAAAATCTTGTGTGTGATTAAGGTCATTGATTCTATCTTTTTCTTCTTCTTCCTTTTGGGTGTTACTATCAACAACATTAATTTTCCTTCATGATGATTAATTGAAAACTTGTTTACATGAAATTTTGTGTAGTCATGGACTTTTGGCTTTTCAAAAAAATTAAAAGGATGTGAAAAGAACCCTTGGGACCACCCACGTGGGATGATGGGTTTCAATTGTTAAAATGTAAACCTTATTTTTATGTATATTGAATATATTTGTAAAGTTTGCAAAACTCAATATGTACACCCCATGTTCAGGCAAAAGACAAGGTGGTTCGCAACACATACACGAATATGGTAGAAGGAAAAAAAGGCAGGGTGAAACTCAATTGCATCCATATCAGTGGCATTCCAAGTTTCACACCATGTTTTGGTGTTTTCAAGTTGTTCAAGCTTGTTGAACTTTGTGGGTTGTGGCAAGTGAATGTTATATGTGAAAGATGTTTTGTGAAATCTTTGTGTGAAAGAGCTCAAGTTAAATGAATTTTTTTGAGTTTCATGAAAATTCAAATGAGCCATGTTTTTTAGGGTTTTGGAAAAAGAACTCCAACACGTTTTTGGAATTGAAACAAGTTTGGGCATTTGGGTTTTTTAAAAGTTTCAAAGTATTTGAATGTGAGTCTTTTAGAATTTTAGTAACTTTGAACACGTGTGCTTGAAAGAATTGAATGTGTTTAAGAGGTTTTTAACTAAAAAGTTGACTACACAACGGGCATGCAATGCTCAACAAAGAAAATACAATAATAGGCAATGCTTGTGTGAGAAGGGAAACCCGAAAAACATTGATGTTTGCACTATGAAAAAAAGGTGATTTATGATTGGCCTTATAACTAGGTGTGAGTTGCAATGACCATTTGACATATTTATAGAACATGAATGTTGTCAGATGAATTGCAATAGACCAATTCACTATATGTGGAATTACATATGTATGCGATTCTTGCAATTTAATTCAATTGTGCATGAACAACTATAATGCAATTTCGATGCAATTAATTTGCAACTACCTTTGTAAGGTCATGTCGACATTGTTTTTGATCCATCCATCCATCAATGATGAACTATGTTGATTTCTATTGTAACTCTTGCAATTGTGAATGCAATGGAAACATATTAATGGATTAAATTAATTTGCAACTATGTGATAACTCACATTGGGACAAGGCAATATTTGTGTGTAATTATAATGTACCTAATTTGGAAATGACAACTAGGTGACTATTGTGAAATAACTGTTAAGCAAGTTCATCCATTGACAAACCTAATTGCTTATGGGATTTTTTATTCATCGATTAACAAACTTATTGTTGCATCATTTTTCATTCATTCATTAACAAATAAAGTTTGTTGATGTCCTTTACAATCAGGTGTTTAGTTATGTGTTGCAATGTACATAGTTGCATGGCAATTGATTTTAATAGTATTAAACAACTAAATTGCAACTTACAATGCAAGTGTGCAAACCTTGCACACACATTAGCATTGTCCACATCATGTTAAATAGTGCAAAGTTGCATTCCATCATTATTTAAATGGATCTAAAATTGTATGCATTAACATTCAAAGTTTAAAATGCATTACAAAAGCATTTAAATAATATTTTTATCATAATACAATTTGACCATAAATCTAAATATATTATCCAAGTTATTTACAACAAAAATTTCCCTCTACCTAAATAAAAGGTCATCATAAATATGATGAACCATAACAATAAAATATTGTCATTTAAAAAATGTTTTTATAATGGTTTTTTAAAAATTTGTTGAAATGGAACTTGAGTCAAAAAATTTCAATCCATCTTGTCTAATTGAAATATGCCATATTATGATTAAAGGCCACATGTGAAATCAATAACATATACATAACATTAGAATGCAAAAGATATTTAGATGTCCATCCCTTCAACCTAAATAAAATTAGTTTTCAATTATAATATCATTAACAAAACTAATTTAATATTAAAATGCAACATACATAACATTGATATAAAATCAATTGCAATAAATTACACTTGCATATAATGGTGGTTTTCAAAATAAAATGCATCACATATTTTGAATATTGAGGTTTAAATTCATCATACCTTTGTTGTTTTGGATTTTTTTTTTTTACATGTATTAGTTTGGATTATTATACAACAAAAATCAACACATTCAATGACATGCTTATTAACAACCTAACCAAATTATAAACATCACATGTGCATGCTATTTTATTCAAGATTATAATTTTAAAATAAAATCATCATTTTATTTTTGGAAAAACATTCAACTTGATTCAAAACAATAAAAAGAACCTCCAACCTCCAACAACAACAACAACAATAACAAAACCTTCAACCTCCAATAACAAGAATATTTTACCTTCAAGTTTTTTAAATGAACGAATAAACTTGTGACAACCCTTTAGTTTTACTTTTAAACTAAAAAAAAAAAACCTTCGTTATGTAATAAATGATATGATAATTGCATCACCAAAATTTTTAAGAAAATTCACAATTTAATGTTATTTTTTAATAGTAGGCATAGGTGCATGAAGGTCATTCATGTATTGAGGGGGATTTATTGATTTGTTACCATGTGTCACTTGCTCAAGGGTTTTCTCACCCAAATTTCAAATTCTAAGTTAAAATCTAGTTGCATACTAGTTGTCCACACATTGGCTTGGATAATTTAGTTACTTCGACTTACATGTTTACTAGATGTTAGTTGTTAAAATGAAAAAAATTATCCTTTGTAATTCATCTTGAATTTTTTTTTATAATAGGCATAGACCCATGATTGGCTTAAAGGAATTGACTCTTGTCAATGAAACAATTAGACATTTAGGGTATAAGACATTGAAGTATATAAAACTAAATCTATATGTACACCCTAATGATTTATAATACAACATACACATTATTTTTAATTTCAAAAGCAAGCTTTCACCTTCAATGCATTCTATGGTCTAACAAATATATAAGGCAACATGAATTACAATGTAATGAAAATTAATAATAAAAAATTGAACAATAGTGCAAAATAATGGAAACATAGTACTTATATAGTGACAACCTAATGGTACAACTAGTTATATCAATGGGAATACTAGTTGACAACGAATTGCAAACAAGTTGAATGTATCATATGTAATGAGCAATGAAAATGCATACATGTGGCATGATCATATGGGTCAAGGCTATTAATTAGTTACAAAATAATCGTTGATTGGATGTTACATTTACCCTCATTGTATTGTAGTTACCACATGCTATTAAAGTGCAACTTGCCAACAAAATCAAACATGGTTGATTACAATTGTATTTACAATGTGTACATTCTACTACATAGATGTATATCTTGTAACTAACTTGCAATGACAAAACAAACTCCTTAATTTTTTGACATGATATTTCATTTTAATTCATTGTATTTCCATGGCGTAGTTGGAATGTAGTTGTACATTAGTTGTTTTGGGGCTATAATTGTACCTAACATTCTAGTTGCCGTGGAAATGATTTCTCATAATGTTGGACTATGAAAAGAGTATGCAATGTGGAACCATTGTCAAATTTTGACAAACATTTTTTCATACCAAGTTTGAAAGGTTTAGAATAAAATTCTTTTTGATTGGAGCCATGGGTGTTGTAACCATTGTGAAAATGAAGACTTTTTTATGATTACCAAGAAGATTTCACAATTTGGCAAACTTGTTTTTTACACTTGTGGTCTTTTGCCCTCCTTTGTCACAAGCTTTGTGAACTTGTTCAAACCCTAACTATTAATGGGTTAACTAACTTTTGTAAAAAAGTTCATTCAACCTTCAAAATAATAAAAACAAATTTGTCGCTATCTCATTGAATAAAACCCAAATGCAATTTCTTGCGCCTTTTTACAAATGCCATTGTAGTTTCACATACTTTTGCATGTTTGCCAATACCTATTTGAAGACTTGGCATCTCCAACGAATAAACAAGGAATGATTTAAATTAGGAGGAAAAAGTGCACCTCAAATTGCACTAACTATACTATGAACCAACCAAAGAATTTATTTAACATCAATTGCAAAAAATTGAAAGAAAAAATGATCTCTTCAAAAGCACTTTGAGTTCAAACTTGAATATTTTGACTTGTTCATGCACCTCACTAACCTAAAAAATATATAAACCTATGATTTAGATTTTAAATCTTTTAATATTTTGGCTATCCATTTAAAAAATCCAGTAAAAACATGTACATTGAAACCTCATTTCCTTGCTAAAACTTAGAAGAATTGGATTTCAAATTGTAGTTTTTTATTTGACTCTAAGTTTTATCAACAATTTCATTATCAAATTTTCATTTGTAATTGTGTAATTTTCTTTGAATGTTTGAATTATGCATTTGTATTTTTTTTGCAATTTGATTTGAGTTTTGCATCTTTTTCTTTATCTCACCTTCTTTTCTCCCTCCTTTTAGTTTTAATAGACCTTTATACCACTTAGTTAGGCCTTTTGTCAACTCTTCATTTCTTTTAACTATTTCACATCTTTTAGGTTTCTTAACTTTTTCACCTTCAAAAATAAAATTATTATTTAAAAAATCGGCAAACTTTTCCTTGGGTAGTACCACTAGGAACCACCTTGCCAAAATCATAAGAAAGTAGGATCGAATTTAAGAAGTAAAATTCCATCTACTTATGCATTGGTTTATTTGATTGGACTAGGTGGGCTATGTGTTTCCCACTTATGCACACACTCATGAAAAATAATGGACACCCAAAAACCTATAATATGCATTAACATTTTGATTTTTGAACCATTCCTAACCCATTCTTGACCCAATTCCTAGCTTTTTCCTTTTAAGCATCCTTACATTTACACATTAGATATATTTTAAAATTTATTTAGTACATGCACAAGGGAATGATCCAAATTAATCATTAAAATAACAAAATTTGAAAATAATTATAATTTCTGTTCTTGACATCAATGGCCCTTTGGGGCTTCACGATCTTAACTTCAAAAATTCATAATTAAATCAAAATTAATTCAATCAATTATCTATGTTGACATTTGAAATATTCTTGAAAAATAACATCTAAGAAAAATTCCCATAAAATAGATTCCTTTTGTGTTCCTGATCAAAATAATTCCCATGTGATATTCCTGAATTTTTTTGCTTATGCACTCATTTTCCACATCAAAACACTTTTTTTTTGTAAATTTAATTAGATTTTTGAATTCTACATGAGTTGGGTAACCTTTTGATAAGTAATTTGGAATGAAAATCTTTTTCTATGTGAGTCCTATGTTGTCTTGAAATTGGATGGGTCACAAAAATTTGGGGTGTGACATTTTTAGTGGTACCACCCAAGGATAAGTTTGCCCAAATGTCATTTTTAATCAATTAGTTTGCAATTACCATTCAACTAGTTGTTGTTTACAATTATATTAAATCTTCATGCAACAAAAAATTTGCAATTTTATGACTTTCAAAATATATGATTGTCTATGCAATTAAATTGCAATTAATGGTGTGAAAACCCAATAATATGGATGGTTTTCATGATTTTCATCCAAGTAGATTGTTCTAGGCCTTTTTAGTCACATACATGACCACCTTATGGTTTTATATGTAACTAATATGGAATGCAACTTAGGTGGTTTAAGTTTAAGTGCCACATGGCATAGCCTAGGTCTCAACATGTTTTATATAATAGGATTTTTAAAATTATGTGTCATGTGACCTAAGTCTTAACTTAACCTAGGTGTCATGTGGCATAATCTAGTTTAAGTGCCACGTAGGTTATTGAAACATGACCCTAATATAAATGCCACATGATCTAAGTTTGACCTAGGTGCCATGTGGCTTTAGTTTAGTGTAGGTGCCATGTGGTTAGCATAATTTAGTGCCATGTGGCCTAACCTAGCTTCGTTGCCACATGGTTTAACTTAACTTAAGTGCAATGTGGCTTAACCTAACCTAGGCGTCATGTTAACTACATTTAACCTTAGGCAAAACTTAGATGCCATGTGTCCATTTATGATTCATTTACATGGTAGGAAAGTAAGTAACCTAGCCTAGATACCAAAATAGTTGCACAATAGTTGTAACAACCAACATATATCATATGACAATGGGTGAACCCATACAATAAAATATAAAATATGTTATGTTGTTTATAACTAGTAGTTGACTAAAATTTGTGATTTGTTATCAAGGGTTTTTTAATTGCAAAGATCATTTGTACCTAAAAAATGGTTACAAAAGTTAGTCATAAATTCACAATTTTCTATTAGTGAAGAAATTTACCAATTTTAAATATAATGTTTAGAAAATTGAATTGAATTAAAAATTTCCAAAATGGAAATCAAAGTTCTCAAAAATAAAGTTGAATTTTCCAAAAGGAAATAAAGGATTCCAAATTGAAACCAAAAGGTCTTTGCAATAAAATAGAAATTTCTAGAAGGAAATAAAAGATTCCAATATGAAACAAAAGTTTCCAAAAAGAAAATTTCAAATTTCAAAAAAAAAATTGAATTTTTTGGAAATAAGAAAAGTTTCCAACTTGCAATATAAGTTTGTAGACATAAAATTAAAGCTTTCAAAAATAAAATGAAAATTTATAGAAAGAAAACAAAAGATTCCAATCTAAAATTTAAAAAATTTAAAAATAAAATTGGATATTTTAAAAGTTGAAATAAAAGTTTACAAAATAAAATAAAAGTTTCCAAAGTTTTATTAAATTATAAAACTATATAAACCAAAATGGTCCTTATATTTAAATAAACCCCAAAAATCACATCCCATCCAAAATGATCCTTAACTCTAATCTTCAAAGTTTACATCGGATCCAAAATCAACTTGATTTTCCATTTGATCCCAAATGATTTCAAAAGTGCGATCCATTTTCCACCTTTAGTCTTAAACCTTAATCCCCATTTCACCTCAACCTTATATCATGCATGCATTTGTTGTATGCCTTGATTGTAATATGATGCACATTTAAAAACAATTCTTGTCCAATTTATTACATCATAAACATTTCTTTACCCATGTAATTCAAGTCCTTAAGCAAATACTTAAAATAGTCGTTTGTGTGAGAAAAATGGTTACACCAATTGGCATAGATGTCAAAATGTTGCAATATTGTTAGATTGTGATATAATGTGTAGTAATCAATGTCAACAAAAAACCAAGAAACATTTTTGGTCAATTTCGTGTTGTTAACGATAATCGTTATTACAATTGTTTTCAAACTCCTTGAACTCAATTAAAGTGAAATTGGTCAAGGTTCTAAATAATCCATGTGTAATGTTGTTAGAACATCTTGAATTTTAACATTCAAATCAACCAATTAATTGGCACTTAACACCATTTTGGTCGTCATGAATTTTTTGTGTGAATTAATAGCATCAACATGAAGGCTTCAACATACATGTCACCAATAAACTTTTGAACATTAAAATGCATTAAAATAGAACAAATGAAGATGTTAAAATGTTTAAAAAATTTAGGAAACGACAAATAAATAAAAAAACCAATGGCCAAAACCGTCACATGAAAGACAAAAGGAAGGCCAAAGAAAGGCCAAAAGACACACAACGCACAGGAACCAAAGAAGGGAAAGAGTTAGTCCCTCTTGTGGTAGGAAGTTATTTCACCCACAACCCTTCTAATGTTGCTTACATGCAAATCATGAGATCTAATAGTAATAGGAGATCTAGAACAAACATCTCTTGCCAACGCAATCTTCCTTTTTATAGTAGAGACTAAAGCAAATTAAAGAACAATACTAACACGTTGCTTGCAAAATTGAATGCAAAAAAACAAGGATAATGACCTCCCATCATCTATCATGGAAAAGACAAGCACACTCCTTGATGAAATGATCCATATCACGCCCAAGTGTGTTGTGCACCTCCATGGCCATCGGAATAAAATGGTGGCCCTCATGAAACCTTTTATACTTGCAGATCTTAGCGATGGCGCTAAGTTTTGTAATTACATTTGCTAGTCAACTAATGACAGTCATAATCACTATCTTTCGTGTCGAGTTAATAACCACCACACCAATAACAAAGTTTTGGTCCTCACTAATCATGTAAAGATCGACTCATAATGAAATTGTTGACATAAGAATGTACCATTGCTCTTTCCACACAACATGCCAACTCTTTTGAACGACGTCATACATGACATTTCTAATGATGTCATGTGTGACTATTCGTTGGCCTCTGAATGGACAACATGGTAGATGTGATTAAAGATTTTTTTTAAATCAATCATATTTTGTTCATGTGTGAAAAATGATCCAAATAAGGTCACCGTGGTCCCAAATAGGGTAAAAAACTAAAAATACTATCACAACAAATCATAGTTTTTTTATCTTGCTTCTTTTCCAAATAATTTCAAGCATTCATTTTTGGACAAGGACAAGAGTGTGTAGGAATTAATTCACATGGTTGTTGGATGTTGAATGGAGGTCCATGGGGCTAGTAATAATGAAATATAAAAGGAAAATCATTTGTTGGTTTAACTTTTGTGAGAGTTATTGGTATCGGGAAAAACCCATTGTTGAGTTAGTGGATACCATCAAATTTGGGTGGCCAATTTGCAACCCTTGGGGCCAATGTTCAAGCAATTATTAATATCCTGACGTCAATGTTCTAGCATTTTATTAATAAATTGAGACCAATTTGCAACCCAAAAATGCTCAAAGTTGGCCCCAAGGTTTTATTGGCCCTGACTCCTAGTGCAAAGCGGGCCTGAGTAACATGAATGAACCTCCTAAATGCAGTGGCAATCCCATCTGTCCCAAGTAGCACGCACTAAATGGACCTGCCTGACCATGCCCAGAGACAGTATGTACACAATTTATGGCGTGTTTTGAAGTATGTGTCCTTTTGGCTGCCATGGACAGGCACCGCACACCATTTTGTCGTTGGTGTAATATCACCTCGAGCGATGCTCACAATGTGACCCAGCAAAAATAATTTCACATCCAAGTTTAGTTATGTACTGTTTTGCAACCCCACCCATAAAACTGAAACTGGGATAAGCAAATAGGTTGGGTCTACTACCTTACCCTAAGGTCACTTTCGTCATTAAATAATCCTCAAAATATCGAAATGAAATTCTATGAAAATATAATGTTGACATGTTGAAAATCATCGTAATTATCAGTCTACACTCTGCATAATTTCACTATTCATATCACAATTTTATAGTAGATGATGAAAATAATAATAATTTTAAAAGAAAAAAGCCAATTTATTTTTTGAAAATAAATAATTATTCGTTTTGTCAATGTGGAAACTGACCCTAGTCTAGGTAATAGCAAACCACCTGGAACAATGAGAAACACTGAGCAGCAGTCAGATCACATTTATTACACTCTTTTTCTTGGGTGCATCTACAAAAATGTGCCCATTGTAGGAGCAAAATTATATTCACTTATGACACTGTCACTTCATTTTTACTTTTCACTCAGGAAATCTAGACAATGTCTTGACATAGTCTCTCTCTCTCTATTGTCTGCATCATCACTCCTTTACTAGGAACTGAAACTACATTTAATGTGAAGTGGTTTGGAAGGAATGAACTGGAACAATAATGTGAAGTGCTTTGTAAGAAATAGGCTATACAT
>Ga0209611_10011436_pt1 | contig 12775 bp, 5 predicted proteins | sample S1TSphgellanicum_3_FD_187693 | JGI IMG/M metagenome (GOLD analysis project Ga0209611, IMG submission 187693) | Host-associated microbial communities from peat moss isolated from Minnesota, USA - S1T2_Fc - Sphagnum magellanicum MG (SPAdes) (version 2) | ecosystem: Host-associated > Plants > Peat...
CCTCTACCCCTTTCTAGAGTTGGAAGCCGGGAGCGTGCTACCAAGTTCAACTTTCCGCAACTTGACTTTGTGAAACCCTCAAGTGGGTTTCACCCCGTGACTTGGGAGCGCGTTATTTGTTGAAACCTTGTAAACAATAAAATCGCCTATGTCTAGATAATCAATATAGTACCAAGGCAAGGGCTCTATTTCATATGCAATTTTTTCTACCTTAGGTTGTGCATAACTTCTACTTGATCCAATGAGTGCCAAAGTTGTTAATTCCTTCACAAGATCAATAATCCTCATCGATTTCCTCTATTGTGTCTTAACGCATCAATTACATAAATGTAATTACAAGAAAATCAAACATCTAAAGAATTTTTTTCTAGGAAGATATTTAAAAAACATGTAAACTTTCCCAATAATGTGTGTGGAATGTGTCGAGCCAATGTGTGCTCCAAAAGGCACATGGACATTCGTATAGATCGAAAAACTTGGAACCATCACCTAGTAAAAACCTAAGCACAATCAAGGATGGGCTAACCATTAAGAGGAAAATCTACATAACTTTTACAAAGGTAATTGCTAAGCAAATGAAAAAGACAAGTACAAACATTGGACATTAACCCATAAGCTTACATTCCACATTAGTCACTAGTTGACAACTTTTGTAGTTGCCTTTGTGTAGGTTTCATAGCTTTCACAAGCAACATCTTATAGAAGATGTATACATAAAGTGCAAAGTGTGGATGTGCATTCTAAGGTTTGACATGTAAAGGTGGGTTCATGTAATTTTAGTCATCCAATTGCCAAACCATTAGTTGATGCAAAAAAATCTTATGTTCATATGAACAAAATACAAAGATTAAAACTAACCGTTAAATGAACACACCTAAAATTAATGGTTCAAATGACATTATCAAGATATACATTTCCCAATACTAAGGTTCGCCATGTTTGAAAAGAATGTGAAAGTCCTAAATGTTGCTTAAATTGTTTTTTTGGATTTTAATTATGTACATCAATATTTTACAATTATTTTGATCATCAACACTAGCATATTTAGTTCCAAGGTGCCTTGGCTTATCATTACTTTTTTTTAAATAGTTGTTTTTTATGGCCTAATTCCTTAAAAAATTCCTTAAATTTTTGGTTTATTTCTTATACATAATGTATAATACACTTTAAGTGTTAATGTCATGTAAAAATATGCATTTCATGATTGCATGAACCCAATAGACGAATAAATGAATTCTCATTACTAATCCTTCCATTACAAAAAATCATGTTTTATTTGATTGAAAAATTAAACCAAAAATTGGGTATTTTTTTTTTTAAATAACCCAATTTTTTAATAATAAAAATATAATTAATAATTAAATAATAATGACTTACCTACCCACCATGATTTCATACCTACATATCCACAACCCACCCAAGTACTATACATTTACACACATGTATAAGGTATATACGAATATACATATTCCACATAGTATATGTTGGTAAAGGGGATTGAACCTTGGTCTCTTTGGTTCCAAACCAATGTTTGGCCATTAAACCACCACACCACTTTATAAAACAATATGATATTAAATGCATTTAACATGTTTATCTTTGAACTTCAATGAATTTTTTTATCAATATGTATAATAGCATTTGAACTTCAATTTTTTTCATAAATAGGTACTTAACTAGGTAGATAGGTCTATGACATGCCTACCTATGGGTAGTTGCAGAGTAGATGGTCCATTTTTTGGTGTCATAGGGGCAATTTCTATGGTGGCACCTTTAAAAGTGGTATAATATGTGTTGAGGTTTGATTGAATTCATTTAATTAAACTATAACACTTGAAAAATCAAATGAAAAAAATTGAAGATAAAAAGCCATCATTTCATTACAAGGTGGACTTTTCAAGTGATACAAGATGTGATGATCATACTCCATCAAAAGTGTTATGGACGTTTATTACATAGCAAACATGTTTTAATTGTTTTTTTTCTTTCCTAATATGATTGTGAAGTGATTGTAATCCTAAAGTAAGGATTTCAAATCAAATTTAATATTTTTAGGATTCTACAAGATTACCAATAGTTTAGAAAGTCCATAACTTAGTGAAATGGAAATATTATTAAATGTTGTTTTGTAAAGAATAACAATACTACCTAACACAACATCTGTTAATTATAAAAAATCCATGTTTTTTGTTCCAATTTTTACCTTAATTGATAAAATTGGAACACATGTCATAATTTGAAAACTTGTAAGTTTAAGGTTTAGGTTTTTTTTTTTTGCCTCCTACTTTCAAATGGACTAATTTGCATTCCCAAAACATCAAATATTCACATTAAATTTTTTGAAAAAATAAAATTATGAACTTCAAAATCTGCCACTTTTGGTCCACCTTAGTGTGCAATCACCCCTATGTTTTTAAATGTACATATCTACTTATGTAAAATATAGGTAGGTATGTAGGTAGACATTAAGGAAGTAGGTATGTATATATAGGTATGTAGGTAGATAAAAAGTAGGTAAACAATAGGTAGGTAGGTATGTATGTAGGTAGGTAGGTAGTAGGTATGTAAATAGTAGGTAAATAAGTAGGTAGCTTAATAGGTATAGTAAATAGACAAATTAACCAAATTAATATGAACAGTTGGATTAAACATGGACATTTAATATGGCTAATTTGATTATGCCAAGAGCATTTTGATGGACCATTTTAAAAATTTGTCCCTTTTGATTAAATTTATAATTCAACACTTGGTCAAAATTATCATTTCAATAAAAAGAACCAACCAAAAAAATCATGTGTTTTTTATGCCCCATGCCTTTAGTCAAAATGATCCTTTTGATCAATGTGAACACTTTAGTCAAGTTGAACCTTTTGAAAAGCCATGATTTCTTGTAATGTTTTATAACCTAGAAAATTTCCTTGGTTTTGTTATAGTCCTAAACATTTTTGTTTCAAGATTTAAATGGACAACATTTTCAAATCAATTTTTTTATTGCCTCACATGGTTCATTTCATGGGAAGGTATTATTCAATTATCATCTTTAAAATGATAAAAATACAAAAAGATTGAATCCTTATAATACTAGAAAATGTAGGTGGTAAAAAGTTTTTTAATTGTGATAATCCTTTTTGGGTTACCCAATCTTAAATGTCCCCTTCTAGTCACTTAAATATTTGAAAAAAAAATTCAAATCATTCAATATGATGTAAATAATTTTATGTGCAACAATAATAAGGTGTGCAAGAAAAAACAATAGTTGATTCTAATGATTATGTTGGATTTTTTTGTTTGAAATTTTATTAATATCACCTAGTTGGCATGGAAATGGTAAATGTAACTTATGAGATGATGATTACCTTTAGTCATTTGCAACATATCAAGTCCATATTTTCCATATTCTTGATGTGTGCACAACTTGACAAATTTGTAAGGTAAATCACCAAATGACATTGCCAATGGTGTTTCCTTCACATTTTTTTTTTGTCATGCCAATACATTGTTTATGTGTAACAAACTATTAACTTCAAATTTGCACCAATCCCACTTTTTTTAAAAAAAATTCAAAATGATTTCATACCCATTAACTAGTTATTAAACTTTGTATGTCAATCTTTCTATGTTTGTGTATCCAATTGCGAGTGTATTTTGGGTGCAAGATTTTGACTATTCATTCAATTGCACTAATTTATGTCAAAGTTGATGTCAAGTTTCCCAATACAAGGGGTTTCCCTCTTGCTTGCCTTTCACTTCACCACCTTGGATTCATTAACTTGTCTTGGATGTGCAAGTTGAAAGTAGTAAAAGTCTTTCCTTTCACATTCTTTTTCATCACCCTATGATGAGAAAAATCAAAACATGGTTAGATTTCAAATGTTGTTTATTGCCATTATTTCAAAATTTAGTAAACAATTCATGCCTATGAGAGATTAACACAATTTTCAAAAGTGCAAAACAAAAAAAATCAACAATTCAACAACTTCATCATGCATCGTTAGTTGTAAAAACGAAAGAGTTAAAAAGAAAATTCCTCCAAAAAAAAGAAAAAAGAAAAAACATGGAAGAATGTTTTTTTCATTGGGGAGATATAATTGGTCATTTTTAAGATTTCAATTCCTAGTCGGATTCACTAGGTGGATGGCAAGTTCAAGTTTGCCAATACAAAAAAATTTAGTCATGGCAATAACACAATGACATGGGTGTCAATACTATTGCCCAACTAGATGGTTTTTGTAAGTAGGAACAAATCTTGTGTACTTTGCTACATCCACAAAAAATGTGATTTTGATGTTGTCATTGGAATGCATTTCCTTGGTAGTGGAGCTAATGTTATATCCAATTGATTGGACCCTTCACCATATCTTCCTTATACACCATTGTTTGATCAAAACTTTGATAATTTTCACAAGCCCAAGAAAAAAATCACACCTTTTTCTCTCCTTCTTCTCTCACCTATACAAAGACATTGAATACATGTATGATGCAACAAAGACAATGATGAAGTTCAAGAAAAAGTGAACGAGACAAACTTACACAAACAATATCCATAGAATAATGCAACAAAAAAAAGATTAAAAGCTCATTAGAAAGAAAGATAGGAAAACACACAATGGAATAATATGAGAAATGCAAACACAAACACACACACACACAAAATATGAAATCACGCCAAAAAAAAATTGAAGATGCTTAAGAGAAAGGGGGAAAGAAAAATGCACACACACAATGTATGGTGCAACAACAAGAAATGAAGGTGAAGAAAGAAAGAGAGAAAGGAATCACACGCACCAACAACACTAGCTAGGGCTTGCAATGTGTTATGTGATGGTGATGATTGACAACAATTCTATTGAAAATTTGCAAGTGCTACGAATGACCCTTACCCACCCCTACCAATCATGCACAAAAAATACATCTAAAGTTGTAATCAACAATTGAAAAAGTCTATAAAATAAATTCATATTTGCATAAAAGTGGTATAACATTGCCTTATAACATATATGGATAGAAGGATTACTACAAGACTTTGGAATGCCTTCAAATTAGTGGTCCATGGTTTTTAAATTTTAATTTGTTGAACTTCTTCAAAAGTTAATTTTTAAAATGAATATTCCATGACTTGAAGATTAAATACTATTACAAAAAAATGAATTTTTCATTAATAACATCATGACTAAGATGACTATAGAGTCAAATCCATTTATCTAAAATGATTGACTATGTTTGATTTAATTAAAACAAAAAATAAATACCTTCATTTTGATTAAAAATGAACATTATGTTGAACACATGGTGTATGTGGCACCCATGTGGAGTTGTCCAACTTGACTAACACAATCAATGTGTGTGAAATCATTAAGATATGATTGATTTTAACTTTTTTTTTAAATGTGATTTGGTGATACTAAATTAATAAAAAATATTATTTGACTTTTTTAAAAGTGAATTACTAGGATGAAAAAAACTAGATTTTAAATCCCATGTTCAAATTTGTTATTTATAATTATTCACATAAAAAATAAAAATAGGGGACAATGATTGAAATATTTTTAAATGACATGTGAAAAAATTATTACTAAAAAAAAACTAAATGTACATGTGAAATTTGAATTTATTTATTTTTTAATTATAATTAAATTTTCAAATTAAAAATATGATAATTTTTGTTATATAATTTCAAATGCAAAATCCATTTTAGTGTGAGATTTCTAAAACTAAGTTTTTATAAATTTATTATGATAGAATTTTTTCATAAATATTCATAATAATATATATTTTTTAGCATTTGGATTTTCTAAATTATGGAATTCTATTTAATGAAAGTTTAAATAAATTAACTAAAATTAATAATATTTAAAATTAAGATAATGCATTTTACATTTTGAAATCATGTAATTATGTAATATTGTTATAATGTGTGATATTTAAAATTATGAATGTTTATATTTTTTTCAATTATTTATATCATCATGTGAAATGATAGTTGGATGGTAAAGGCCTTGGGATATGATTGAAGAGGTGATGATCAAAATCTCACTTTAGAGTTGTCATAATTATGACATCAACATGATGATCTATTGTGGGTTTGATGAACTATTAGTAATTAGCTTGAAAATAGAATAAAATAATGATATTTCAGATAAAATAAAATAAAAATAATATAATTTGGGCATGGAGTCATGGGTTGAGCATGATTATGTTTGGAATTTTTTATAAATCAATCCAAAAGAAAATCTAAAATTTAAAAGATAGTCTTATTTTATTTTTAATTTAAAAATATTTCCACATTAACCAGTACTTTCAATTATTTCAATTAAACAAACATAGTCAAATTTTTGACATAAATGATTAGTTTGATTTGATTGAAGACATTTTTCCACTATATGTTGTGATTGACAATTTAATTAAAATATTAACATAGAAACTATGTTATGTAGTAGTAATAAGATAAGAGGTCCAAAGTTCAATAATCAACTAGTGCATTTGAAAATATCAATATATTCAATAAAAGAAACATTTTTTGCATATTTAATAAGGTCTAGCAACTTTGATAATGCACCTCCCACACATGTGCCAAGGAAGATGGCTTTGATGGGTTTTTCTTTTTCTACAACTTTCATTATTGTCTTGAAACCTAGATAACTGACCTCCATATCCAAATTGCACCTACAATTTCACAACCCATCTATAGCTACTTCTAGCATTCCCATTGCATGTGTATGGTAGCTTTAATTTGGTCACTTGAAGTTATTTTGAAGGCCATTAATTAAAAGTATATGTGGAAAGCATCCAATACAAACTTTCCAAAGTTGAGTTGTTAGTGCAAAAGTTGACTAGAAGCCTACAATCCTTTTCAAGACTAATTATAACAAGCACACTTATTTCTATTTCCAAAGATTCATTGCATTATCAAGACCTTAAACCACGCAAACTTACAATGTTTGGACCTCCAAAGAAAAGTTATCAATATTTGGAAAGGTGTCAAGATGCTTGAAATAGACAATTCAAGTGAACTATAGTCTCTAATTTTCTAATGCCAAGATTCCTTCCATGGAATGGGGACACAAAAATTGAACATTTGAACCTTTGCACACTTGAATATCTAAAATATTGAGTAGGGGAGTTCGATCCTTAAAGATTTGACTCTTAGGCTTTTCATAGCAACGAGATCATAATGTGTAATTCCTCAAGCAAGCCCTATTGCATTTGTTGAAGGAAGGTTATTCAACTTTTACATTCTCAACCAAATATGAAGATATTCCAATATTGAAAGATTGTCCATAACACCAATAGAAATCAGCCAAAATGTAACCACTTCGTTTACATGCAACTTATAGTCATTTGCTACTAAGTTTGGGAGTATTTATAACTATAAAATCAAATTTCGACTATTTTGGTCACTCTTACAACTATGATGGAACTATTGGAAAACTTCATCCTATTAGTTTAATGGGTTTTAGGTTTATTTTCATCCATGAATATATTGATATGTCTCATTAGTCGTAGTAGTCACAAAATTAGTCACATCCTAAAGGTATTCTATGGTGACAGAGGGATGTATTTTTATGTATACATATTAATTATGTGTATGTATGTATATTGTTCATATAATGAATATAAAAACTGATATTTCAATACTGAAAATTCTTATTTCAATTCTGAAAATTATATTTGAACCTAAAAATTGTTATTCCAATTTTGAAACATTTTATTTGAATCTAAAAATCAATGTTTAAATTTGAAGTTTTAAATATGAATTCTTAAAATTGTTAGTTTTATTCAAAAATATATGTTTGAGTATAAAATTATAATTCAAATTATGAAAAATATATTAACATTAAAATCAATGTTTCAATTTTGAAAATTGCTATTGGAATTCACTATATATATATAATTTAAAAACATTTGAATCCAAAATTTTCTATTTGAATTCTTTGTTTAATTATTTGAATTTTGAAAACTACTATTTCAATTCTTTAAAACATTATATGAATTTCAAATTTTTTAATTTAAATTAAAAAAGCTTATTTGATCTATAATTTGATGTTTAAATTCTAAATCATTATTTTCAACTCTAAAAATTAATATTCAGTTGATTTGAAACTTGAAATTGCAATTCCAAATTATTATTTTGGATTCTCAGAATTAATATTTCAATTCAGAAAATTATTAATTGAGTCTAAACATGGACATTTCCATTTTAAATCTGAAAATTGACATTTCAATTCTGAAATTTTTAATTTAAATTCGAAGACTGATTTCATCTAAAAAATGATATTTGAATTTTGAATTGCTTTTTTGGAATCTAAAATTAATATTTCATTTCCAAAAATTATTGATTGAGTTTTAAGGTTTTTTCCTACTAGTGTTATCCATAATGAATCATTTTTATGAATAATTATAAATGATTATATTTATTATTTATAAATTACATTAAATAATTATTTTTAAAAGATAGGTTTTTACATTATATTTTTTATATTTTTAAAATAAAAGAAATTAATTAGTGTAATTAATGTCATGTTATTTTAAAATCATTGTAATTACTTAAATAAGAATTAATTATAGTGTATGCATAATTATTTTTTAATTGAACATAATTATTCACAATCTATAATTTATAACTTTAAATCTGAATTAAAATTTTGGAAAAACTATAATGTAGTTAAAATAATTATTTTCATGATTGTATCTTCAGGAATTATTATCAAGTAATTTATGTTTTTACTTTTAAAACTTTTGTAATTACTTATCTATGATAAAAAAAATTTACAATAATAAAAATAATTATATAGTGATTAATGTAACTATTTTAATATACTTTTTGTTAAAAATCATGTAGGAATTTCTTTTAATATCAATTTTTCGTTCATTATTTATTATTTGAAAAAAATTCATAATTATTTTTAAAATGAAATTAATTAAATTATTTTTACATTAATTATATTATCTATAATTCGACTAAATATTAAAAAGCAATAAAATATTTTAGTTAGTTAGTTATCTTTGAATTATGTATTAACAACTTGTGAAAAATTAGATAGCTAATTAGTTAAATGTTAAGAAGTTATTATTTATTTAAGTAATTGATAATGAGTATTTAATATTTGTAATGTATAGTTTATATCTTAAATATATTAAAAATTTAATCATTATTAATTAAATGGTTATTTAATTATCTAATGAGCCATGAACTTGAATTGTTTATAAATCTAAAAACTAAAAACAAAAGGCATGAAGAAAGTTTTGGAGTTGCAATTTAGTTTGTGAAAAAGTTACAATTTCAAAATTTATCCCATATTATTTGTTCTCCATTCTTATTTTGCACATTATATAAACAAGGGATGTGGTGATCAAATTTCACATTAAAAAATTTGTGCACATGGGATGAGCCAATCAAAAGGCTTAACCCGAAGCAAAAAGAAAAGTTATGCAAAATTTTAAATTATCAACCTCCCCAACCTACTCTACCTAGTTAGGTAGATACATAGTATGACCTACCCACCTAGGTCAACCTTTGTACCTATCTACCTAAATACCTACTTATATGAGTAGGTATTTAACCTAAGAAGGTAAATTTACCTACCTACTTTTTTATTTAAGTAAATAGGTAGGTGGGTATGTAGCCTAGGTTTGTAAACACCTACCAACATAATATTAATATTTTGTATTAAATTCATCTTAAATGCCACATGGCATATGTACATTGGACCACGTGTCATAATATAAGATCATCCAAACATTTGAATTGAACGTTTTATATTATTTCAAAATAATAATAATAATTATTTCAAAATAATTTGATATTAAAACACATGGCAACACATCATTTGCCTTGATTATGACCAAAATAGTTGCATCGTAATTGCACGTGACAATACGTATAAAATGGAGTCAAAGGATGAACTTATGTTTGTTGATTTTTTTCTTTCATTCAATACCCTTTGTTATTTGCAACTAATGTCTCATGTGACTTGTTCAAGGTGACTAATGAGATTTTAGTCACAAATGTCACCTATGACTAAATTTTAATCACAAAGATCGATCAAAAATACTTATTTTTCTTCTAGTGATAACCACATTGGAAGTATGTATTTATCTACATTATTAGACCTTCAAAAATATAGTTTATTTAAAACTTCACATATTATCAAAAATATATTGTATTTCATAAGGAAAATGTATAACATCAAATTGAAAAATAATATGTGTGCTTTAATATATGGGTGTTAATTTGAGTTTGTATGGGCTTTACTATGTTTGAATTCTATGTGTTTTAGTATGTTTTAGAACATTTGCATAAACGCTTAGTATGTGACATAATAGAAAAAAAAAATCACATCCAAGTTTTAGTTTTAATTTTAATTTTTCCAACCCCACCTATAAAACTAAATTTGGGATTACAGGGTATCAGTAAGGTAAAATAGACAAAAAAAAGTAGTTCGCCCAAAGTCCAATAAAAAAATAAAATTTCTTTTATATGGACATAAGAAAGTAAATTCAAAATATTTTGAAGTAGAAATATAAAACCATAGGGCCCTACATTTAATTTATGGGAAGTTGAATGCAAAGTTTGAATAACTTTGATATCATACAAGTAAGTTGAAAGTATGTTTGAAACTAATTGGGTCACAATGGTGTTCAAACTTACTTCATATTAAAAAATTTGATATATTATGACTATAACATTTGTAATTTAATAATACATAAGTATTTTTCAGGGCTTTATTAAGTTGAATTTTTTAACAAATCAATATTTCATCTACATGTAGCCCATTTTGTAAGATTGGACATTTTGTGCAAGTAGAATTTTTTTATAAATTTATACTCAATTCTACTTTTAAGATGGGGTTTTTCAACATTTTAAACATAAAATAAAATATTATCATCATGTTAATTATTGTACCAAAAAAAAAATTACTTTCAATACATTAAAAAAAATAATCATGGCCACATGTAATTGTTTTTCACAAGGAGCAATGAATTGTATACTTTACCTTGCTTGCACAAATTAATATGTGAAAATTATTATTAGCAACCCAATTGGACCAATCAAACTATTTGACCAATTGAAAACAAAGAATCATTAATAAATACAATTTGATTGTATTTATTAAACATTTTAAGGGCTCTTCCAAGCCCTTGGATGATATGCATTTTTTTTGAGCCACAATAATCTTCCGATGTGCCCACTAGAAATGACTCTTACATGTCATCCAAGATTTTTAGTGCAAAACCACATATTGAGCATAGGTGGAATCACTTTTAGTATGATTAAAGGTGTCACCCAAGTAAGAATCCATTAATATATGTAATTAGTTATTGTAAATATTTTCAAGGCTTTTAGTGAATGTTTATGGACAACTTATCAATGTTTCTTCAATTTCCCAAAAGAAGTTTGAAGCATTTTCCATTTCAGCCTTATTTTAAATCCTAAACATAGTGAATGAATCACAAAATTTTTAAATTAGTTCAAATCGCAAACACAAAAAAATAGCTAGGTAAACAAATAGCATATGTTACATACTTGCATCATCTTGGTCATCCCACTCCCCTTTTTATCTTCTTTTTCATTACTTATCACCTATTATTTCTTTTTCTTTGACTCTCAATCAAGGTAATTTTTTCAATTGGCAACTTGTAGAAGTTTTTAAAAATGATAATGATGATGTTGTTGTTGTACATGACATTTTTGACAACAATAATCACAAGCACAAGCACAAAACATTGTGATAGTCAATGAAAAAAAACCTCATTCTTTAACACCTTTTCAAAAGACATCCTATTATTGTAATTTTGTATTACATTTGCAATGATGATTTACATTTAATTTCAAAAGTAAATAAAATTAATAGAGTTATTCATAGAGTCTCATGATTACAAGGTGATAACAACCAATTTCAACATAATAAGACATCAAATGTGTAATTAGGAATGAAAATTTTACAAAACGAAATAATTGTGACCCAAACTAATTTTTTCCACCAATTTTGGTGGTAAATTAAGTTTCATCATGTCTTTCCTTTTTCTTAAGTGCCTTTATTGTTGCCACATATATTTTCACTATTCTTCCATGTATAATTATTATAATTATTTTCGAGCCTTGTGCATTAAATGCTAAATTTCAACATTTCATATTGAAATTTAGTAAAAATTCCTTAATTTGCCACCGGGTTACAATTTATGTCATGTCACATCATGTCAATTTTGACTAAGGTTGTCAAAATGGAGGTGACATGGACCTTTTGAATTGGATGTCACATCAGTGTCTATTTTGATGTGTTCGTCACATTCATCAAAATTAACACAAGGAAATTTTTTATTACATTTGAGCTTCCTTTGTTATGCATAGTGACTGAAAATAGATTTGGTTGCCATAGGATTAGCAACTAAAAAGGAGTTCAATCACCACAAGATTGGCGATTGAAAATTTCTAATCACCAACTTTTGGTTGCCATAATTGATGATCAAAAATTTTCAATTGCTCACTTTCGATCGCCACAAGTTGCCAACCAAATTTTTCAAGTAGTGACCCAAATTTTTTTTAGCTGTTGGATCAATGGCCACTTTTGATCAAACAATTAAATTATTTTGGGTAGCTTAAAAAATTTTGTGGGCATAACAAAAAAATTGGTCGCCAATTGTGGCAACCAAAAGTGCATGATCTAAAATTTTCGTTTGTCAACTATGGCGACCAAAAGCTAGCAATTGAATTTATTGTTTTGGTTGTCACAAGGTTTACAGTGACTGAATGACACTTTTGTTAGTTGCCCTAATT
>Ga0209611_10011439_pt1 | contig 12768 bp, 12 predicted proteins | sample S1TSphgellanicum_3_FD_187693 | JGI IMG/M metagenome (GOLD analysis project Ga0209611, IMG submission 187693) | Host-associated microbial communities from peat moss isolated from Minnesota, USA - S1T2_Fc - Sphagnum magellanicum MG (SPAdes) (version 2) | ecosystem: Host-associated > Plants > Peat...
TCCCTGAGGGCTTTTCACGGCATCAAAATGAAGTTTTTTATTTTCTAAATTCTTCCCAGGATACCTGGTCAGAATCCAGTGGGTACTCACTGGGTATTACCAGGAAAAAATTACACAGGGCGCTTTGGATAACAGAGTGCCTATGTTTGTGTGGGCACTTCATTTTCTGGAATGCACAGTCTTTGAGCTAACAACCTTCAAATACACTAGAAAAAAATTCAAGGTTTCTATGCAACTTCTATTTGAACAATGACGGAATTTATCAGATTGTTTTTCTCTTTGGGAGAAATAATTGGCAAAGGTGAATAGAAGCATGCTCAAAGATGTAAATACTTTCACTGCTCTTTCTAGTGTAATTGAAGAACACCTTACAGAGCATATTTGTTTCTTTAGCTGTTTGTGAGCATTTCTGAAAATGAAACACTTGCCACTTCAGAAATTCTTCTTTTCCACAATTTTTTTTTTCTGACATTCACCAAGTATCACCAAGGAAAAAGTTGATGTTGATTTTTACACTAAGTAAAGCCCTTAATCTTGGGCTTTACTAGAATTGGGCCCAAACCAATGCTGGGTGGGTATCAAAAATGAAGTAAAAACTGGTCAAGAAGTTAGGTCAGTTCTCATTTGTAGTGATATTTTTTGTTTGCTCTTTATTTTGTTTTACCATTTTTTTGGTAAATTCTCATTAAAAAGTTTTTTTTCTGAAAATAATTGAACTTTTGTGAGAAGTGCTTCCAGTTGGTCTTAAAATTGTGAGAATTGATATTTAAAGAATCGATGGATTTTTTATTAAAAAATTGATGCCCTTGTCAAATTTTTCAACGAAGAATTCTTTTAATAATCAATTTGATTTTTGAACTGTGATTTGAAAACCAAAATCGACAATTCTCACCAAAACAAATAACTGATAACTGTCCAACACTCATCCACACTCAGCTCCACTCAGCTCCAACTTGGGCATGCCCTTATTCTAGTGAAGCTTACAGTCCCTGCACATAATTACATATTATGAGAATAACTAAGCCTGATTATAGATCCAACTATTCCTGACCTGTACTCACCAGTTATACACCACCTTATATCTTTAAGCTTGCATACAAGCTACCCGTTTTCAACACTTAGTCACATGGTCACTTCGTTGTGAATCCAGACTGAAAGAAAGAACTTTGCAGTACCTATTGACAGAATTAAGCTTACAGCAATGCCTGAAGATGGGGGACCTTCTGTGCCACAAATTCCAATAGTGCCTCCACCGGAAGGCCACGTACCGATAAAGAAACCAAATCCAAAGTCATTTGTACAATCCAAGGCCCACCCCTAACAAAAAGCAAAGCCCTTTCTTTGATACCTAATACATTTAGGTCATATGAACATGTTTTCATGCACTTGGATTGTATGTTGAAAGAATCAACTTTAGGATGTAGGGTAAATTACAAGGGTAGGAACCAATGTGCCAAGTGGGAGCTTTAATATGTGCCCCATATTCCAATAACCACCCCACCCCAAGGTCTTACCCATAAAGAAACAAATGGAGCAAATTTCACAAAGTTCATATTCTTGAAAATAATTAACATGAAAGAATTCACAACTGCATGTTATCTCAGAGTAGCTTCATCAGCATCCCTCATTGTACTTTTTGGACGAAGTTCAAGCAGATTTATACAGAATTGGGATAGTTTTTTGACTTTACACCAATGTAAGCGCACAAGATCTGGAGCTTGCTACAAACTATAAAAAAAACTCAGACAACCATCAATTCTTGCGGTAAACTGAGGCCCTCTTTACACTAGGAGTGGCTGAAAAACCTTGGGGACAACTTTGAGCATTTTTGGCTTGTTGTTTGGACCCAAGTTACTAATAAATGCCAGAACATTACTATTAGGATATTCATTAATGCAGGAACATTGGGCCCAAGGGTTGCAAATTTGCTTCCCAAATTCCATTGTTTCCTTTTTGAGCCTTGGGGCCAATAGAAGGCTATGCATTTATAGTAACTTGCGACAGATTGAAAATATTTTTCTATTTTAGCCTTCATTCTGAATCAGTGTTTCTTTTTTTTTGGCGAATTATAGCCAGATTTCGAGCTAACCTTGAAACTGTTTGGCCAACATGTCTCTCCTGCACCTGGACCAGATACAGGGTGAATTCATTGTACAGTACCATTTGACAAAGGTACGCCATAATGGGTCCGTACTAGGGTCCGTGCCCAACGCGGGACCCGAAACACCTTTAGCCCATAGGTAGGGTACGTTTTCATGTCTTCCACTCAAGGCTTCTTTTCGTACCTCTCTCACATGCAATTTGGAAGGTGGAAAAAGTCCAAAAAATTTATGCCCATCAAACAGAAATGCAGTGTGAAAAAAGTGCCCATCACATGGAATTTCAGCAAAATTTCAGTAAAAAATAGCCCATACAAAGATGTAACCCTAAACTATAATCGTCACTAGATGATAGGCTAAAATGAATCAACAATTATATTGGTATGTCATGCCTTAACCTTCTTGACGGAGGCCTCTTAAAAGTTAGCCTACATCAACTTTGGAAATATTATAATTGAACCATGATATAATAGTTTAATAGTTGAATCTTTGAAATGTTTAGACACAACCCAAGATTTTTTTTTTAGTTTTTATAATGGTATCATTGTAGTGTTGTTAGCTTGTTCACCCAAGCCTTGAATGAGGTTATAAAAACATTTTTCTACAAAGTTATTAGTAAGTTGTGAATTTTAAAAAACAATTCTTCTTATTTTTCACACCCCAACCTTTGTTGATTTTAGTTTGTGAACATGTTTTTTGGAGCTTTTGAGCACTCAATGCATTCAAGTTAAGCTGGATTCACACCTACATTGGTACCTTCACCTTTGTACAAGAGGTCTTTTAGAGTTGATATTAAACCTAGCGAATGGTAAATTTAAACTCAAAAACCCTGATTTAGTTTGAGGATGGGATATTTCTAATGGTTAAAAATAACCCAAATGTTTTTGAGGTTTCTACCAATGTTGTATGGTTATTTGAATTTTCAAATAAGCTATAGTTTTTATTCTTTTTTTTCTTGAATCAAAGAATCATTGAGTCTAATTATTTTAAAATTAGAAAATTAAATGTTCTGAATATTTTTGAAAAAACCAAAGAATTGACAGTTTTGACAGAAGAACCAATAAAGTACCAATTGTCATAGATGTCGTGACGTGTAGTGTCATGATGTACAGTGTCATAAGGGTGTAAATCCATAGTAAACTCTACTAAACAAAAAGATTAAAACCAATCAAAGGTATAAACTAATCAACCAAAAAAATATGCATGCACATATATATATACAATGCATAAGAGAAGGCTGAGATGAAATTCTCATGTATATGAATCAAAGAAAGAATTGAATTGCAAAGCAAAAAAAACATGTAATGTATGTAGACGGTGGTCGTGCAATGGCCGCCGTGAGCATCTAGAAATCCTATCTGATTATGGAAGAAACTCTCTTGATAAAGGACTTTTAGAAAAACTAAAAAGAGAAAGGAAGGGTTTGGTCTTTTATACAGTCGCCAACAAACTGAAACCCTAAGTACTTAATAATGTACAGTCACCTAAAACTGTACATTAACCCTAAAAGCGCACATGGGCATGCCCATAACTGGCTATCATGTATGAGGCCACGTATGGGCACGATCGCTGTCGTGATGTACAATGTCGTAAGGGTGTAAATCCATAATAAACTCTACTAAACAAAAAGATTAAAATCAATCAAAAGTATAAACTAATCAACCAAAAAGAGATACACACACATATATATACAATGCACAAAAGGAGGCTGAGATGAAATTCTCATGTATCCCCCCCAGACCTAAGCCGGGAAAAGCGTGGCATGGTCTGAGTAGGAGTCAAGGTGCTGTAGGAGAACATGATGAACAGTACCAATTGCCGGCAAGAACTTGAGTGGGCTCCAGCTTGAGGCAGAAAAAATGATATCCACCATTACAGTTATCGCAAAACAACATCTGATCAACATCGTTTGTCCTCTGACATACCTAACATGGATAATCAAATGGAGGAATCCAAGTCAACGTAATGATGGTAGGATCCAAGTTCGGCAAGTGGCAGGGCGCATAATTTTTGGAATGATCCCGAATTATGCGCTCATTAGCTCTTTGCAACTCCAACACACCTGAAGGCCTGATCGCCTTAATCCTCAAGATAATGCGACCGAAAAAAGTGTCTAGAGTATCATTGGGTTATTGTTAAAGATACACAAAATCACTAACATCAAATTGTCTCACCTTAGGTTTATAATTGCCACCTCATGTGTGTGCATACTGTAAGGTGTTTTAATGTTATGCAATGGACAAGTTCTCCATGGCCATGGGCATAACCCTCCTGAATAGAGCAACCTTTTCTACAATGACCCTAGCCCAAGTGGCTAGGGAGTCCAAATCCACAACCTGGTCCATTTTAACAACAATGGAAGAAGGTGGAATGGGATGTTTCCCAAAAAGTAAAAAGTAAGGAAAGAAATGAAACAAAGAGGCGTGTTTGGACATCTTGTAACCCATGGCGATGTAAGGGAGGGCTAGGTCCCAATCCTTTTTGTTCTTAGTGAGGCAAATCTTTCGAAGTCCCTTCTTACATGTTTAAACCATCCTCCCTGCAAGGCCATCAGCTTGGGGATGATCTCTTGAAGTCCGACAATGGTCAATGAGAGCATGGTCAAGTAGGTCTTGGAATTCTCCCCTGAATTCTGATCCTTGATCAGTAAGGCACTCAACACAAGCCCCAAACCTACTTAGAACCTGTTGTAAAAAAGCCTAGTTGGTGTTGTGTGATGACTTGTCCAGTAGCGCAACAAGCTCAACCCACTTTGAAAAATGCTCAATCATAATCATGATGTAAAGATTACCCCTAGATGTTTATGGTAACTCTCCAGCTAAATCACATGACCAACGATAGAAGATGCCCTAAATAGGGAGTGGAGAAAGCGTGAACTGTCGAAAAGAAAAAGAAGTTCTCACTCTATCACATTGTTCACACCTAGCAATGATGTTTCAAACTTGAGCATACATACCTCTCTAATGGTAATTAGGAGCAAGAAGGCTATAAGTACGTTTAATTCCAAAATGTCCAAGCTCCGAATGTACCTTTTGAATAAAACTAGGCCGTTCATGTGGTGGTGGAACCATTGTATTGCCTTGTGGTAAACATCGGACGAGGTGATTGTCCCTCCATGAGTAGTGTTTGGACCATTGTTATATGTGATCCCGTCAACTTGATGTAACTTAGGGAGGGTATTCCCCATGCTGAAGAAACCTTAGAGTGTCCAAGTCCTCCCATATATCCACAATGGGATGTTCAACCAGGTTACATTGCAGTAGTGCAAGATAACTAAATGCATCAAATACATGTACTACTAGAATCTGGTCAAAATCTTGTCTGGTTTCTGAAAAATCTTCAGAGGTAATGAGGGGTTTTCGCGACATGGTATCCGCATTCTGATGTGTAATACCAGGTCAGTGAATAACCTTGAACTCATACTCTTGAAGTATAAGTGCCCAACGAGTTAACTTGCCAATAAGCTTATCGTTGGTCATCAACCACTTGATAGGTTGGTGGTCGATATACAAAGTGAAATTGGTGCCATAAAGATAGGGCCTGAAATGTATGACGGCCCATACAATAGCAAGGCACTCCCCCTCATATGAAAAATAATTGCTTTTAGCCTTGTTGTTGCTTCGGGATGCCTAAGCAATAACATATTCCTTACCTTCCTCGTTAAGTTGGCCAAGAATAGCTCCAATACCAAGAGCACTCCAATCAGTGTGTAGAATGAAGACCTTGTTGAAATCAGGTCTTCGCTGAATGGGGAACTCTGAAAGCTCTTCCTTGAGTGTGTTGAAAGCTTCCTGAACTTCATCACTCCATGTCCAAGCAATATCCTTTTTTAACAATGCATAGAGAAGATGAGCAATAGTACTGAAGTCTTGGACAAAAATTCTGTAGTAATTACATAATCTGATGAAGCTCCTCAATGTGTGAACATCAGTAGGATTAGGCATCTCCAAAATGGCTATTACTTTGGCCCAATGACCCATAATACCATTTGGCAAAATTTTGTGTCTAAGGTAGACTACTGAGGTGACAACAAACTCACACTTTTTAGGATGGATCTTCATATTAACTTTGTGGAGCCTCTTGAATAACTCCTCAAGATGAGCCAAGTGTTGCAGGAGTCCCTTGCTATGCACTAAAACGTCATCTATGTAGCACTTCAGGAAATTTGCCCCTTCAAGAACTTGGTCCATGACTCGCTAAAAGAAGTCAGGTGCATTCTTCAATCCAAAAAGCATCACAAGCCATTCCCATAACTTGTTACTTCCATGGAATGTCGTTTTCTTGTGATCCTTCACAGCAAGCACAATTTGCCTTAATTCCTCAGGTGTAACTAGGTTCAAAGGCCTATAATCCCCACACATCCTTTTCTTAGTCCATAATCCAACTAAATCTTTCTTTGCTGGCATTATTATAGCGGCTACAAAATTAGAACTTGATGGTTGAATGAAACCAACCTCATGGAGCTTTTTACATCTTTCATCTACTAGTTCCCACTCATGCTTGCTCAACCTATGCCTCCTCCAATAGACGGGTGTCTCATCTATAAGGTTTATAGAGAACTGCATGGTTTTACACCTACCTAACTCTTTCATTGAGAATGCGAACACATTTTCATACTTAATTAGCAAGTCTGTGACCTAGTCTTTCTCCTTCTTGGTGAGCTGGTTCCCCATAATGAAAGGGTAGTTGGAAACACATGGAATGGAGTTACAAAGTGTGTTTGAAGAACTTGGTGTATTAGGTTCTCCACTATCCAACTACGTAGATTCGTAAAAGGTTGTAATTGTTTCTCCAGAAGTTGATGTACCTCTAGGTGTATTAGACACAACTTAAGTCAAATTACATGGTACCTCCTCCCCCCGAACACTATGAATGAAATGTAGAGTGTTGAAGATAAGCAAATGTACTCAATCGGGTTGTCATGTGGCTGTATCACCAGAACTATAAGTTGATTAAATCAATGTTGGTGTTGTGTACATTTGAAAAAATACACAAATTACCAACAACCATGTAAGGGAATTCAGGTCCATGCCTCTCCCTAGTGGAGTGTTACGCTCTAATCTAATCACCATAGTCTGACTAATAGTGCCAGTTTGGAACCCCATAACCTTTTCTCTTTCTTTTGGGCTTGGTTCATCCCAAGTGGTTGAAGCATGACAATACACCAAGCCTAGTCCATCTCCTTGAAAGGCATGTGTTGTTGGGAAGGAGACAAAGGTGGGCCAAGCACCTCTTGGTTTTTTTATTGTGTTCGTAAGAAACCAAGGAGGTTTCTCTTGCCTTGTAAATGGTTGGCAAGAACTTTGATCATCCAATATGTGAGAAACCTGCAAGTTAGGGTCTCTGATAGTGTATTTCACAGCTAGCTGCAGAACTGAAAGTGGTGTCAGGTTGGTCCACTAGTTGCGCATCCGGTGTGCATAGGAATTGCATTATGCTGCATCAAGTAGGAGCGACTCTCCAAGGTAATATTTGACCAGTGTGTAGTGCTCCTAGACTTTCTCCCTCTCATCAAGCTAAAAAGGGTGTTTTCAATTACATAACTAAGTTTAGAAGAAATGGATTGAGCCCAGGTGATCAAAATCGTATCATGTCCGTGAAAAAACCAGATCTTGCGTCACTCAAGCCTTCTCCAAATCCAACCTCTAAAAATTCTTTACACTCCCAACCAAAAATGATGAGGTCGACGAGGCTAAGTAATTCCATATGCTTCTTCTGAATTAGTTGTATGTCAAAAGGCAAAAATGTGAAACTAACCATCCATGCGGTGGTTGCAAACTGTTGTGGAAATCTTGTTGTGAACTCCCTCATTCTTAATGCTGCCACTTGCCTTGCAATAAGATCAATGTCTACATAGAAATACTTCCGAACCACCATCCCTAACTATAGTAGGGCTTTGAGACCTGTACCAATACCACCAAAGAGCTCTAGTAATGTAATCCCTTCCTTAGGTGGTGTCCAGGTGATTAGTTGACAAAGTAATGGCTTAATCGGTTTGCCATGGCTCTCCATGCTCTCAAAACTAAACAAAGCTTTGACCAAGTGCTTGTGGGCTACTTTGAACCTCTGTAAAACCTTTGGTCCGTGTTGAAGGTCAGTAGGAACCACCCTCAAGCTTTCAGTAGCTTGAGCGTAAGCTATTCCCTCCTCATCTCCCTCTATCCACTCGTGGCTAGCTTGTTGGATGTAGGAAATGGTGTGTGCTTCCTTGAGCATACAATGGTCAGCCATAGGACTATGGTTCCCATGCAAATCAAGGGGTATGTATCCCAGGTGGTGGCCATTAGTCTTCTAATCCATTAAGTAGTATGCATGTTCAAACCAGTTGTTAATTGTGAAACTTGGTGGAAACATGGCCTCTTGCCCAATGAACACATCATAACTAGTGGCATTAGTGACTAAACATTTGACCTATAAGCAAAGCTCCTAATCTGTACCTTTAATGAAGTTAAGTGTAATCAAATCCGAGCTTTCCCCAAGTACCTCCTCCACGCTCCCACTAACGATGCAAATCTGCCACGTAGATTTCCGTAGTTTGGAATCAAGCATGCCCATCTTCTTAGCGAATTGAACTCCAAGAATCATTGGTTGGGCACTTGTATCAAGAAATACCACTTTAGGTGTTTGTCCTCCCACTTCGATTGTTGACCCAGTATTGTCGACGTTCGCAACTTCAATGGTGATGGAAGTTCTTTCACTAGGCACCGCCTTCGGAAATGAGTGAGAGACTTTGTGGAGAGAATGGCTATCCACAACACCTTTGCTAAGTAACAAGTCCACAAGTGAGGTGTTTTTAATTCCCTTCTGATATGTGAATGTAGAATCAGAGGTAGGAAAGCCCACTAATTTAGCCATGCTAGAACTAATGACCAGATTACAACCACCATCTATAACACGTGAGCTAATCGAATGTCTCTCCAAGGTGTTGGATGGGACCTTTGTAGCATGTGGATCAGGGATTGGTAGAGGACTTGATGTAGTGTTCAGGGTATCCTCTAGTACTTCAATTATGTCCTTGGTGTTTAGCTTCAAATCTTGAAAACTAAACAATGGTGTACTCACAAACTTTTACGCCACTTGACACATTTGAAGTTAGCATTCCATAAGTTGATCAATGCAAAATTGTGTGTTTTCCTGATGTACATGTACTCCTGGGACACGGGAATTTCATGTCCTAATAGCTTGTGGTGTAGTAGTCTCCTCTTCCCTTGCCAACAAGGTGCGTTCTTCTTCCGTGTTGAGAGGACGAAAAGATTATGGCATGACTATTCGAACTCCTCTAGCCCTGGTAATAGGACTTGAACCAGATGTGAGTGTATCAGTCTCAATTACCTGCCTAGTGGGAGAAATTATGGGTGCCACATTAGTCTCTTGTGCCGCGACATAGGAAAGGCAAAAAGAAGTAGTAAATTCTGGTGTGAGAGTAGAATTGTGTACAATGGAAAGAACATACTCCCCAACCATGGCATCATGTGGGAGGCCATAGAACGACCTAGGAGGTCCCTCCTGTGATCCTGAACCTTGTACAGGTTGGGCATGACTAGCTGGTTGGGAGGACTTGTTTTTTAGATTAACAAGTTGGGCCCTCAATGATTCGAGTTCATTTTGTAGAATTTGAACTTGAATTGCATGGGCTTGAAGCACCTCCCTCTTGTCAGCATTGTGATGCTTCTTCTCAGCATTCTTATTGGAATTACCCTTGGTGGGCAAAGCCTGAATGGAAGGCTAAGGTGCCTTCGCTTTTGGTTGAGGGACATTGGAAGATGCTAGCAAATTTTACCGTGGTAATCAGAGTTGCTTCCGTTTCAGGAACTTGGCAAAATAGATAGCTTCCTGATGTCCATCTTTCCCACAATAATCATAGAAAAGATCCTCGGAAAGAATGTTGCACTCACTAGCTTTGTGGGCAGGATTGCCACAGTAGTTGCAAGAAGGTAGGATGGGTGTAGTCAAGTGCACCGCTTTAGCCCTTGAAGAAGAATGTGATGATTTGGTTAGCGTAGCTAGTGTAGGCTAAGGCTTTGAATGTGATGGAGGCCTCATAATACTGGCTTCATAATGTGCATGAGCCAATTCCAACTTTTCGAAAATGTTGTGCACATCCAACAAAGTGTACAAGTCTCCAAATTCTGCAAAAACCTGTTGCAAAACCTGCACATGGAGTGTTGGAGTACCTTCCAACGAACGAAGATACTAATGGGCAGCTTCCAGGTTTGTGATGTTATGGGTATCTTTTTTGAGTTTGAGAAGTTTCATGTAGAGCATCTTAAAGGTTTCATCCTTCTACTAAAAGAAGGTGGTGAGTTGCAGAATTTTTTCAGAACTTTTGACTAAAAATTCTAGTTCAAGAACTCGAAAGAATTCCCCCACTAAATCGGCAAAAGCTGGCGCATTAGTGGTGGGAGGAATGTTTGTGATAATAGCAATGAGTAGTTGAAAAGAAATGTTTACTAAGGTAGGTACGAGGTTTGGATTATTGGGCACAGTCCCATGATGTGCAATTATAACTTGCAATGCAACTTGAGAGGCAGTGGCGATGGCTGTGGCATAAGCTGGATTGGGAATCTGGGTGACACCCAAAATCCTTATAGAATGTTGCTCCTAAACATCCAATGCCTCATAGTGCACATAACAAGCCAATTGTTTGAATGTAAACGCCTCGGTGTAATTAACACCATACTTGAGCTCCAATTCACAAACCACAGTTAAGAAAGTTGCCTTGAACTCTTTCAAAGAAATGGTACCTGGCCTTTCGCTAAACTTCTCAATTCTCCCAGAGGAATTGTTGACCTCCATGGTGTATATCTTTAGAGGTTACGACTTGGAATGAAATATATGGTGATGGTGTGAAAGCAGGTGTAATAGTAGGTGTACCCCACTGATTAACCCCTCCGAATAAACTCTAATGTACCATTGATGTAATGTAACCTGAACCTGAATTCCTAATAAGGTTGTACTAGATGATGGTGGTGCTGTAGATGTTTGATGGTACCATCGTGAAGATCATGAGCTTAAAGAAATCGGCTCAAAGGATTGTGTGTTACTTTGTAATTAATACCTTGGCTCTAGCTGAGCAATAGTGCTCTCATCATCCGAGGACATGGTGTTGTCCCATGCCCCAAAATTTTGTGATAATACATAGCACTAGCTACAAAATTCTAATGTAACGTACAATTTGAAAAATATAATGCGTCACTGGGAATGACCCACAACAGACAGATGTTGGACGAAGGTCAAACGAACGTCCAACGAAGGTTAGACGAAGGTCGGACAAAAGTCAAACAAATGTCGGATGGAGAGGCAAGACGACAAAACGATAGGATGTAGGACGACAAAACGTAGAATGCAAGATGTAAGATGATAGAACGCAGGATGTAAGACGATAGAACGCAAGACATAGGATAATAGAACACTGGACGATAAGACACAGGACGATAAGATGGCAGGACGCAAGATGGCAGGACGATAGTCGGACGAAAGTTGGACGAAACTTGAATGGACATCCGACAAAAGCCGAACGAATGTTCGACGAAAGTCCGACAAAAGTCCAATGGACGTTAGATGAATGTTGGACAAACTGAGATCAACTGCCACTGTTGCAATAGTGGGCAACGGCGCTACACTGCAGCTCCTAGCAACGCGACGTTGCAACAATGGCCGATAATTCTCAACACTATGGCAATGGCCAGCAGCGCTCTACAACTTGCGAGGCTATGGCGATGGCTAGCAACGCACTGCAGCGTGGACAAACAATTTTTATTTTCTTTTTTTTACTTAACAGCTTCAAAACCTTTTGCCACAGGAGGGCACGTTTTTGCGCGTGAAAGAGAAAAAGAAAAAGAAAGAAAACGAAAAAGAAAAAAAGAGGGGGAGCTTTGAAACCTATTCAAGGATCCCAACTCTGTTGGTTAGTAGAAATGTAGCAACGCAAGCTCCTTTCGATAATAACACAAGCTCCCTCTAGTAACAACACAAGCTCCCTATGGCAGCAACAACACTAGTAGTAGCAACACTAGGAGCAAAAACTCAAAAATTCAAAGGCAAAAGAAATTTGTTACTTTCAACATTAAGTAACAAATAGTAGAGTTTTTCTAGAATGGAATGAATGAAAGAATTGAATTGCAAAGAAAGAAGAACATGTAATGTATGTAGACGGTGGTCATGCAATGGCCGTCGTGAGCATCTAGAAATCCTATTTAATTATGGAGGAAACTCTCCTAACAAAAGAATTTTAGAAAAAATTTTAAAAAAAAGGAAGGGCTTAACCTTTTATACAGCCATCAACAAATTGAAACCCTAAATACCTAATAACATACAATCACCTAAGACCGTACATTAACCCTATAAGCGCACATGGGCATGCTCGTAACTGGCCATCATGTATGAGGCCATGTATGGGCATGACATAAAAACAAAAAAATTGAAAACCATGATCATATATCAAAATTGATTTTTTAATTAAGTTCTGTACTAAACCAGTTCTTGGTAGGTTTGATAATCAATTCTTGATTGAAAGTTTTACACACTTTGATATGAATGTCAATAAGTCAACCCATCATGTGAAATGCATTTCTTAAAAGTTCCTATCACATTGAAATGCAAAATGAAAACATCATTTGTCACAAAGAAAAAATATGTAAGCCCATCAAAATACACCACTTCTTCCACT
>Ga0209611_10011442_pt1 | contig 12764 bp, 12 predicted proteins | sample S1TSphgellanicum_3_FD_187693 | JGI IMG/M metagenome (GOLD analysis project Ga0209611, IMG submission 187693) | Host-associated microbial communities from peat moss isolated from Minnesota, USA - S1T2_Fc - Sphagnum magellanicum MG (SPAdes) (version 2) | ecosystem: Host-associated > Plants > Peat...
ATTGTCTCAAAGAAATCCACTCATCAAAATGTGTAAAATATATACATTAAATTGCACATCCATTTTTGCACATTTTTATAGTATTCACTCTCTAGTAGTTTTTTCAAGTGATCTTGGTGTCACTAGAATTTGCAGTAGATGGTATCATAATATCTAAAGCGACATGAATTATTTCTCATGAAGTCAAAATTTTTATGTTTTTTAAGACCCTAGAAGAAAGGTGAGCTTAAGTTGCACAATCGTCAAATTTTAGCATTGTTGGAAAATGATGGGGTCCAAAACCAAACAAAGAACTAAGTACTTAATGGTTCAAGAGGTTTACCAGTGTATACTATCTATCTAGGAGCAACCTAGGATGAGCTGCCATTAACAATATTTGATGTTTTGTCACAACCTGTTCCATCAAGTTGTGGGTTTGGAGGAAGTTAATGAACGGGAGGTGCCAAGGCCTGAGCACACAAATCATGCAGGAATGAGCATACAAATATATTGAGAAAACTACAATTACATCTAAATGTGGGAATGTGGGTGTAGTAACAAATATCTTGGACTTCTGAGTACAACAAAATTTTCTCACTGGTGTAAGAGGTCACTACGGCTTTCTTTGTTCTTAAGATAGCAAAAATTCATCCAGGGATGTGCAGATTACAAGGGTGATCAGCTTCATCTGGATTTTCAGTTATAGGCAAATGAAGGTACCTGGATTTCAAACATAGACATGAAGCACACTCCCTTGAGGACCGACAAAACCCACCTGGGGTGCCAGCAGAGATGGCTGCAATGGCATCAGGCATAGTTTAATTGAGCATTTTTAGATGGAATAAGAAGCTTAAAAATTATGGGAAGGATGGGCAATCTGAGGAGGAAATGCAACTTTTCTGAAGAATATGACAAGAAGGAATGATTCTTTAAAAAATCACTTCTGTTTAAGTGACTAATGCATGTGTTGGTTTAGGAGCATATGAAGATGGCAAGGGTTTGTTCATGAACAGATCATTCAAAGTGGTGGTGGTGGCTATAATGTTTTTGTAAAGAATAGTTTGGTTGGCATATATGTAAAATGCAGGAGCATGACAGATGCTTGGAGAGTGTTCCACAAGATGCCATCTCAAAATGGGGTCACTTGGACTGCCATGATATCAGGACATGAGCAATTCTGGCAGGGGCAGTAGGGACTGGAACTATTTGAAAACATGAACAGGAAGGCATGTGGCTGTATAGTGTTACTTTCGTGGGGGTGCTAAATGTGTGTGCTAGTGCAGGTGCACTTGAAGAGGGCAGGTGCACTCATGAGCAGATCATGGAAAGTTTATGTAAGTCTGATATCTTTGTGGGGAATATCTTGGTTGACATCCATGTGAAATGTGGGAGCATGGAGGAGGCTTGGAGAGCATCCGACAAGATGCGAGGTATCAAGTTATGGTGACTTGGACCACCATGGTATTGCAACATGTGAAATGTGGGGCAGGAAGGCACTGGAACTATTTCAATAAATTGTAATAGGAAGGTGTGTGACCACATTGTTGGATTGCTGAATGCTTGTGCCAGCATTTTTGCCCTTGAAGTGGACAGGTGTTCTCATGAGCAGATCATTCATAGTTGATGGGATTCAGCTGCCTTTGTGGACAGTACCTTGTTTGACATGTACTCAAAATGTGGGAGCTTGAGAGGATACTTCAAGAGTGTTCAACAAGATGGCATCTGGAGATGTGCTCACTTGGAATGCCATGATTGGGACATCTGCAATATGGGCGAGGACACCTGGATGTATTTTGCCAAATGCAACAGGAAGGTATACAACCAGCCTTTGTTTGCATTGCAGGGGTTCTGAATGCATGTGTCAATGTGGTTGCTCTTGAAGAGGGCTGGCATGCACATGAGCAGACCATTTGAAGTGGATGGGATTCACATGTCTTTGTGGGGGAATAGCTTGGTTGGCATGTATGCAAAATGTGGGAGCTTTGAGGATGCTTCGAGAGGATTCAACAAAATTCCAGATCTGGTTAGGTGGTCTCTTGGGATGCTGTGTATGGAGAATGTGCTATGCATGGCAGAGTTAAAGAAGCTCTTAAACATTTTGATTGCATGCATGAAGAAGGTGTATAGCCATGATGTCACTTTTCTTTTGTCTTCTGTCAGCTTGTAGCCGTGCAGGTTTGGTGGATGAAGCCATGTCTTGTTATACTCCAATGATTAGAGTTTACATGGTTTCTCCAAAATTGGAACATTACACCTGCATGGTTGACAGTTTTTGTTGTGCTGGCCATAAACAGGAAGCAGAGAATATGATGTTCAGGCAATGCCCTGTGAACCAAATGGTACCTGCTGCATGGAGGGCTTTGCTTGGGGATTGTGGAATCCATGCAGGTAATGTGGAGATGCCATTTGCTTTCACAGATGTTTTTCATGCTGTCCCCAACAATTTCACATTTTTCCTACATCCCTGGCCTCAATACCAACTCTTTTAGTTAACACATGTGAGTTGAATGGAATGACTATAAACAACATTTCTATCTTGGGAGTGTCAAAAGTTTTGATACTTTTATACTAAGAAGGTTCAAAACTTTTAGTGGCCAATCAACAAGGCCCATCACACACCGAAAAAAGAGGTTGAATCTTGGATGCACCCACAACTAGGTAACTCATAGGACACCTAACATTTGTAAGCTACCAGTTACAACTTATTAATCAGATATTGTAATGTTGCCGCTTGGAATACTATGCTCTGAGGATATGCCATGGGCATGGCAAGGATGCTCTTAAATGTGTCTAGAAGGTGAAGAACCAGATAGGGTCACCTTCCTTATTCTTCTGTCAGCTTATAGCCATGCAGGCCTATTGGATGAAGGCCTGTGCTACTTTGAATCCATGGGGTCTATTTACAATTTTCCTGCAAAAATTGAGCTCTATGCCTGCATGGTTGATCTTCTCGACCATGCTGGCCATCTGCACAAGACAGAGGATTTGGTCAAGAATAACCTGTGAACCAGATATTTTTGTCTGGGTGGCCTTGCTTGGTGCTTGCAGAGTTCATGGTGAGGTGGAGATGGGAGATTGTGTTGCCATGACTTTATGAATCAAACTCTGGGGATGCAGCAGGTTATGTGCTCATTTCAAACATTTGTGCTGCTAAGTGGGATCTCCAGGCAAATATTCAAAGACAGGTAGGAGATGGGTGTGCAGAAGGACCCAGGTTGAACCTGGTGTGAGGTGAATTGTGACGTGCATACATTTGCAGCAGATGATCAAGACTATCCTCAAATTAGTGAGGTGAAAGCAGAACTAAAGAGATTGTCCAGGGAGATGAATGATGTTGGGTATGTGCAAATACCAAATTTGTGTTATGGGATGTGGAGGAAGAAGAAAAGTTGAGTTATCTGTGGCACCAGAGCATTTGAGCTCATCAGCACTCCTGGTACTCCACTGCACATTTCCAAGAATTTGTGGGTATTTGGTGACTGCCACACTGCCACAGAGTTTATTGCAAAGCTTGTTGGGAGAGCAATTATAGTAAAAGATGCTAATCACTTTCATCACTTTGAGGACAGTGTTTGTTCTTGTGGGGATTCTTGGTGATTCCAGTGCTCTGCAGGCCCAGCAGCCTCTGGATTATGTTCTTTATACTTTAAAAGTGGCTTTTTGAGGTCCTTTCACTACAACAGGGATAAGAGGATCCCCTGTTAACTAGAATATGGGAACTGTGGGCCGCTGTTTGAGAATGAAGAGCCAGGGATCACACAGACCAGAATACAAGTAATTTTCCAGGAAGGTTGATCTGGTTGTTATCCAATTGGAGAGGGGTCACATCTATGGAATTATACTATCTTGCTTACTTCATTGATCATCTGCTAAGTTTTGAGGAGACTTGTTTGTCAATTTCAAATGCTATGAAGTGGGAAGCGAGATGATGATGGTTGTTCCACAGCTACAGGAAACATTGTGCTCTCATTTGTAGCCCCAATACACCAGCTGAGTTTTTCAGGTCTGCATAATCATCTACTAATTGCACTCACATGATGGACATTGGTGTTTATTCATGAGCTTTGTAGATAATATATCATGGAGGTCCTTCTTGACACATGAGTTGGAAAACCTCAAACAAAATATGACACTAAACCTGGTGTGTGCGTTCGGTAAGCCAACAACAATATTCTAAGCCTTCTTAATGCATATGGAATAAAGTATAGAGAAAGTGGTCTTGAATCTCATTGTGCTGTTCGGAGTCCAGACCTTCACAGATCAGAAAAATGTGCTAGTAGTATAAGTACTCATCACTTGATAATGATGAGGTGATAATGAAATGGAAGCCCCCTCTCTGCTGTGTTCAGAAGTATAGGCAAAATCCTGAGCTCTGGAATTCAATGTTAGAAATTTTAGGAAGTATCTATGTAAAACTGACACACAAGGAACACCTGCACATTTTGGATTACCTGGATGTGCTGTGACTTCAGATCTTTCAGACCTTCAACTTAACAAAGGAACAGGGAACAAGGCACAAGGAAGGAGAGGTTTTTCCACAAAGATAGAAGAATTATTCCAGGTTGACAGAGACAATTGTTGAGAAATGATTCAAGAAATGTACCAATAGGGAATCAAATAATCATGATATTGGTGATTTGTGATCAGCAAGAAATTTTCATACAGCTGATCATGACAAATCCAGACAAATCCCTATGTGCAGTGCACAAATGCGCTTAGCTTCGCAATTCAAAGTGATTGTTTCAAACACTGAATCTATATGTACATGCACTTGTATCAATGTTTCTCAGCGGTTCATTCCACCAGTTGGTGTATGATCACTTTTGAACTTGACACAGCATGTTGATGATATGATGCTAACTGAATAGCAGCAAGGTAGACATCAATATATATATATAATGAGAATGCACGTGCCCAATCTTTAGCACAAACTTGATATTCAGAATCATCAACCCATCCTGAATAAAATGGAGTTCCTGCTGATAACTGATCAGTTGGTAGCTGGAACCACTCCAAAATCAAGCAAAATGATCAAGATCATGAATGAATTCTACACCATTTCACTATCAATTCACAAATTGATCAAAAACTTGTTACCTGTCTGTGTGGGAAGTCTCATGTCTCATTGATGACAATGAGTTTGACAATGAGTTTAAAGAAAGATGCAATCAACAAGACAACATGAAACCACAAAAGCTCATATGATACAGTCTAGTTTATTTGCATCAAAATAAAATGAAATAAAACAAGGTCTGGAAAGGTGCAAGACATGAGAAATGTACACAACATTTTTAAATAAAATCTGCTACCAGTACTTATTAACAAACTACTATATTATCGTCAATGGCACATGCCATATGTCACAAGTGAAAGTCATTTCACTATTGAGTCTTGACACCCAATTGTATTTCATGGGTAGAGTTTGAATCTACTTGCATTTGTTTGAGAGTGGATAGCCACAAAGGCCTGGGTTCCCAGGGTGGAAACTGAACTCCCCTAGGGCTTGCATGGCCTGTGGAATGGGACCTGTAGCGAGCATGGTATGACAATGACAAAAGTATGAGTGCATGATGCGGTGTGGTGGAAGCAAACCCATTTGTCAGATCTCGTATTTAACATCAAAATAGTTCTGAGAAATATTGCTAAAGAATTAAGGGACGTCTAGATGTGTCCAGAGTTTTTCATTACCTGTGAGCATGTTGTAGGTGAAGTCTACAGTATCAAAATCGGGCTCGAAAGTCCGACCGTAATTTGAAGGAATCGCGCCAGTGATTTTGTTGTGGCTGATGTCCATCTGGTTGAAATTGTGGAGGTTCCCGAGTTCCTTTGGGAGGGGACCTGTCAGTTGGTTGTTTGGAACGAACAAGTTTTGAAGATTTTTCAGATCCAAGTTCGTGTGGAAGTGGACCAGATAATTCATTGTCCACAACCGAAAGAGTCCACAGCTGCGTGCAGTTGCCGATGGCTGCGGGAATTGGTCCGCTGAGCTTGTTGTGGTCGAGCCAAAGACCCAACAACTTGGGCTTGATGTTGCACAGCTCCCCGGGAAAAGATCCGGTGAATTGGTTGAACATTAAGTTGAGGGCACCATTTGCCGCTCCTGTCAAGGTTATGCCTCCCAACCACTTGGGAATCGGACCAGATAGCTTGTTGTGAGCTAGGTCAACGTAATCCAATTCCTTCAGGAGGGTGATCCGCGTGGATCCAATTGAGGTCATTTGGTTGCTCTCAAGAGACAACGAATTGAGGTTCTTGAGATTGCCAATGGAGTCAGGAAGACCACCAGGAAACCGGTTGCCAGTGAGGAAGAGTTCGGTTAATTTGACGAGTTTACCAACATCTGCAGGGATGGTCGGACCACTGAATTGACAGTCGGTTAGTAAGAGACTCACAAGGTTTGTGAGGGTGAAGATCGCGTGAGGAATGGAGAATCTGAATCTTATTTGGACATTGACGAAGGTCAGTTGAGTCAAGGCCGTGAGGTTGCTAAGGGAGGCGCCAAAACTGGAGCCGTTCACTTTTGGTTTTACAATGAGACTATTGTTTCTTGCACAATTCTTGCAATTTCCCCACAAACTGAGGGAGTTTATCCTTGAATGTGTATTGTCGCAAGAGACGCCCTGCACGCACGAGGCCATTAATAACAGGTTAGGCTAACAACTATTACATCTTCTAACCCCATTCTGCTTGAAGATTCAGAAGTACAAACTCTGGCTTTCTGGGGCTCGCTACTTGAAATTATCCTTAGGAGATGCAGGCAGTAGGACTACTGTATTACGATGGCAGGGCACATAGCTCACTGTAAAATATAGCTGCGAAATGTGATGAAGCCCATGACCTATAATGTGTATTCTAATCGTCAACTTTAAAATCCAAAGAGGAAGAAGTAGCCTTACCGTCCAGATGCAACAGTGAGTCTGTGGATCCCAATCATTGAATTGCCCTTGCGTGTCAATGATTTGGGCTTTCAACGCGAGGAGGGCATCTCTATCAAAAGCATTGCACATCGTTGCCAGGCTTCCACCGGAAAAGGCAAATTACAACATCAGCAGCAGCAGCAACGATGATCTGCCCATTGCGACCTCCACCTTGAAGCAGCAGATGGATATGAATCTCTAGAACGAAAAAAATGCACAACGGAAGCTGGCCCAGTTGAACCTTGAAAACTGTACGAAGCTCTGTACGGTCCTTGAGATACAAGCCTTGCCGTGCAACGGGGATGTTTCCCACTTTTCATGCCGTCTTCTTATAGGTGTTTCATCATCGGCCTCAAACCACGGCCAGGAAGTTGCTATGGCATACCATTTGCTTGGCTAATTTTTCAAGTTGGTGTATCTTTTTTTTGTTACTTTGCCATGTTGACGTTTCCTATTTTGTCAAGTTCACTTTGCTAAAAGCTTATTAACTGCACATTGACTTTACAACTCTGGCAACTCCACTTTGCTAGGTTGCCAAGTCCACATTGTCAAATCGCCAATCGCCAACCTCCACATCACTGAATCACCAACTAAACATTGCTAAAACTCAACATTGACAATGCTACATATGCCAACTTGGCAAGTCAGCTTCATGTTGCCCCAATGATTTTCAAACTTCTAAAATAAAAAATTTCACAGGCTGCCCAAGGCCTAAAAATTCAACATTGTCAAATGGTACATATGCCAACTTGGCAAGTCAGCTTCATCTTGCAAATTGCCCCAGTGGTTTTCAAATTGTCTAAACTTAGAGTTTTCACAAGCTGTCCAATGCCTAAAAATTATTTCTTTTTCTTTTGCAAACTTTTGGCCCCCAAAATTCCAAAAATCACCACACAACTTTCAAGCTGATCATGAGGAAAGTGCAAGTATCCATTGTTGCTGTTGAATTTTGTTCATTGGTAAATCCCAAATATCTAGATTTCAAACACAAGAAGAGGGAACAAGCACTCTAGTTCAATGGTCAATCTAAACCTCCATGGGTGGATGCAGAGCTGGTTGCAATGGGGTCAAGGACTGCAAAATTGGACAGTTCTATGTGGAATACCAGGCTTGGAACACATGTAAAGGGCTGGTGAGGTGAGAAGACAATGGAGCTCTTTTACCAGATGCAGCAAGAAGGAATGATTCTCGACAGGTCACTTTTGTTTCAGTAATCAATGCCTATCATAGTCTACGAGCACTTGAAATGGGCAACTGCATCTGTACATAGTTCATACAAAGTGGCTGAGATTCAGATCTCTTTATGAATAATGCACTCATTGACATGTATTCCAAATGTGGGAGCCTAGAGGATGCTTGCAGTGTCAGATGAGATGCCCACACATGATGTGGTTGCTTGGAACAGTATGATTATTGGACATGTATGATCTGGGGTAAGTCAGGGCAGAAGGCATTGAAATTATTTCAGCAAATGCTGTGTGAAAGGGTGCAGCCAAAGCCTTGCTTGGTGCCTGTAGAGTTCATGGTGAGATGGAGATGGGAGAACGTGTTGCCAAAAGAGTTCTTGAATTAAACCCTGAGAATGTAGCAGGGTTATGTGCTGCTTTGAACCATTTATGCTGCTGCTGCCAAGTGGGATCTCCAGGCAAATATTCTAAATAGCCAGATGAGTGTGAAGAAGGACCCAGGGCAAACCAGGATTGAGGTGAATAGTGAGGTGCACCAGCAGATGATGAAGACCATCCTAAATAAGTGAGATCCTTGCAGAACTAACAAGATTGTCCAGCCAGATGAATGAATGATGTTGGGTATGATGTGCCAAATACTAAATTTGTATTACAGGATGTGGAGTAAGAAGAGGTGATTTGTCACCACAGTGAGAAGCTGGCAACACTTTGGGAGCCTCAGCAGTGCTCCTCGTGGTAGTCCATCCTCATTTCAAAAATTTGTGGGTATATGGTGACTGCTATGCTCCCACAAAGTTTAAAGCTTGTTTTGAGTGCATTTACCGCAAAAGATGCTACTTGCTTTCATCACTTTGAGAACTGTCTTTGTTCTTGCAGGGATTATTGGTGATGCCAGTGCTGTGTTTTCTCAGCAGGTTCTGGATTATATTCCTTATACTTCAAAACTGGCTTCTTTTAAGGTCCTTTCACTACAACAGGGATAAGAACATCCCCTGTTAACCAGAACATGGGAACCGTGGGCCCTTGTTTGAGGATGAAGAGCCAGGGATCACCCAGACCAGAATACAAATAATTTTCCATGAAGGTTGACCTGGTTGTTATCCAATTGGAGAGGGGCGACATCAATGGAATTTTACTATCTTGCTTACTTCATTGATCATTTGCTAAGTTTTTTGGAGCTGTGTTCAAGTTCGAGTGCTACAAAGCAGGAAAGGAGATGACAATGGTCATTCCACAGCTAGAGGAAACATTGTGCTCTCATTTGTGGCCTTATCATATCAGGTTGGGGTTTCAGGTCTGCATAATCATCTACAAATTGCACTCAGAAGTTGAACATGGGTGCTCATTTGTTATTTGTAGATAATGTACCATGGAGGTCCTTCTTGACACTTGAGTTGGGAACATCCTCAAACAAAATATGACACTACACTCTGTGTGTGTGTGTTTGGTCAGCCCACAAGAATATTTTATGCCTTCTTAATGCCTATGGAATAAAGTCTAGAGAAGGTGGTAGTGAATCTCAATTGTGCTGCTCAGAATCCAGACCTTCACAGATCAGAAAAGTGTGCTGGTAGTATAATTACTCATCACTTGTGGCCTTTCTGGAAGCCAGAATTTGTAAACCTTCCAGGTTGAATCCTGCTATGTAGAATGTTGTTGGGTCCTATAGTTATTCATCACTTGATAGCCTCTTATCCGTGGTGATCATGAAACTGAAGCTCCTCTCAGCTGTATTCACCTGTGAAGCTTTCACCAAGCAAGGAAGAGTTCCTGAAAGAGGGAGCATTCAAAGTTCAATAATCCAAAGCCTTTCCGCCTTTTCACTGCAATGGAACTGGATCTCAGGTGTTTTCTGTGACTCCATTTGTATTTGATACTGACGAAGATTATACTTTCCAGTGGGTAAGAACAGATTGCACTAAATAGTATTCTTAATCATATGTTTAAGCTCAGAAGTAAATCATACTTTCAGAGCTGACCAAGCCAAAATTGATGTGCACTATAGGTCAAGTTTATATTTTCCCAAATGTGCAAGCCTATGTCAGTATTAAGCTGACTTCAGATTTAATGGTCTCAAACAGTTTTTCTTTTTTTGTGGTTGAATTTCGTTACTCATTAACACAAAGGGGGATATATATATATATATATATATATATATATTGCCACTCATTTCAAGCCATAGTCATCAAAATTTCGAAAAAAAATTCATCTCATTTTGATGGAATTTTTTTAATCAAGACACAGTTTGTCATTAGGATTTTACTGTTCAGATCAGTGATTTTTTTGGTCGCTAATTTTTGCCATTTTTGTGAAAAATAACAATGAAGAATATTTTGTTGCAAATTTCCTTTTCTTTAAATTCACCAAAAATCATTACAATTTCCTACAATATGAAAGGGTGCTTAAGATTTTCTACTTTCATATTTTGAATATCACCAAATTTGTCTAAATATACATATGGACTATCCCCACTTGAGCAACATCAGAAATTTGAAAGAAAAAACAATTGTTTAAGTTTAGCATTATTTGTCCATGAGAGATTTTTATTTTCAATGTTGTAATGTAGCCAGACTGGTGATTATCCATGAAAGGAGTTTGCCAAATTTGGCTACAAGTTAGAGAAGAAAGCCTAAAAATCATGCTATATTTTTGTGAGTTGGTGGAACCTATTGTCTAAATTTGACAAGTTGAGCCATTTTTTCACAAAAATCTTTGTAGGAGTTGCCCTAGATTTTTTTTGATGCCAAGTGGATACTTTTTGCCAAAATAAAATAAAATGATGGTCCACAATTAATGTTAGACTGTTATTGGGATGCTTGGGTAACTAAGAAAACCTTGTTTGAGTACACGGTCCCAGATAACAAGGCGAGGGCCTTCGGGTTCAGGGCTATTCATGCCCGGTATGATTCCACAGGTGAATTTTTCTCATTTGGGCATGTTGAGGAATGGAGTGCTCTACCCACTGTACAGGGTGAACACGAGAGTAAGAACACTGATCCGCCACTGGATTTGGGAGGGCTGTTTCTGAAACCACCTGCTGATGTGCACGATGATGATGGAGATGACATAGAGTGCTTGGAAATTGAAGGCCAAAGAGACACATTAGCATCATCACTGACTAGCTCCTCCAATGAGCCAGTGCCTCCTTCAGAAGAACATCCTAGTCTTCAACAGCTGAGAGATGGATCAGATCCCTCAACTGTAGGTGCATTGGTGGGCACTACTACAACACAAGATTTTTCTACTCAAGCAACAACTCCAGGAATGGGAAGCGGAAAGGACAGCCAATTGGAAAGTCATGAGTAAGTCACTTCAGCACTGGTTCATTAACTAGACCTGGTGCATAAGACTGATGTTTTTGTATCAATGTCACGATCAAAATCAGGGTTGCCATCAGTTGCAGCTGACTATAAAATGGCAGGCAAGGAAAAATGGAATACTAACCCATGGGTCCAATACCTTTTAACCTCTTTCAAATCGGTCTACCAAATTAAATCTTACAGGACTGTCAGGAATGGGTTTGCTGCAAAGTGAAGTCTCCAGCATCCTGGCTCTTGAAAGATGAGAATGTTGCTGTGAAATACTACTCATTGGAGTACTATTTATCTTCAAAACTAATTCTTTGAATTGGATCTTTCTCAGAGAACATTATTCAGGAAGTCCCATTTGGGAAGTCCCCAATACTTATGAGAAATGTTTTGCCATTGATGTGTACTTTTTCCCTGGCTGATTTTATGTTGTTTGATCTTCTGAAATGTCTATAACCTTATTATCAAGTCATCTCAGAGTCCTACTGAATTGACCCAAGTCATAAGTATAGTGAAATTAGTTTTGAGGATATTAACTTTAGGTGTGTTATCAGGGATTTGGTGTATACACTTTCCGTTTACCATGCAAAATCTACATTTGCAACCTTTTGCAAATTTGTACATGAAAGTCTTGTGAGTTTACATTGACAGCATTCCAATGTGTTGTGTTGTGTTAGGTTTATTTATGGTTTTTCTACCAAACTAAATGTCTTAAGTCGTGTTAAATTAGACATAAATTACCACCAATGACTGTTATGGTCTTGAAGAGCAAGAGGGCTCAACTGACATACCCTGTTTGTGGTTTTGTCATCCATAGTCCCTGCTTTGTAGACTGTTATAGAGCTGGAATTGAAGATTTGCTGCAGAGATTCTTGCATACGTCTAGTTTCTGATGTAGGAGCCCCTTCATCAAATTTCAGGGCAGCGCATGAAATGAATGAACCCTCTAAGCTGGGGCCAAACTGTGGAGCTTCATCATCCAGGAGCCTTCCACCAATTTTGCAACAGAGCCTCAAAGAGGTGAGTCCTCCCTGCCTTCATCACCATGCTTGGGAGTGGATCTTGTGAGTCAGCAAAATACATGGACAGGTCTCTATCTTTGCCAGGCTTCATTACAAATCCTGGACATTGAAATTGGCTGAGCGTAACAAGATATGGAGGCTTGATTCTGAGGCTTGGCCTCAGAAGATATTAAATGCAACATGCTGTGGTAAGTATATTGTGATACTTCACATGAGAGAGTCAACTTCATGAACAAAAGTATATAGCAAATGCAGCTCTTGGTGGTGAACATGGCACAGAGGATCTGTACACATTCAAATGTGCATATATAGATCTATACATGAGCCTCTCTCGCAAAAGAGAACCAAACC
>Ga0209611_10011443_pt1 | contig 12764 bp, 11 predicted proteins | sample S1TSphgellanicum_3_FD_187693 | JGI IMG/M metagenome (GOLD analysis project Ga0209611, IMG submission 187693) | Host-associated microbial communities from peat moss isolated from Minnesota, USA - S1T2_Fc - Sphagnum magellanicum MG (SPAdes) (version 2) | ecosystem: Host-associated > Plants > Peat...
GGGGGGGGGGGGGGGGGGGGGTGGGAGTTTGATTTATCAAGAGCAACATTAGGAAGAAATGAATAACAATGGGGAAAGGACCAACACTAAGAAGAGAACCATTGCAAACACCAAAGAGAAGGGAGGGTATTCAACTCATCCATAATTGCACCAAAGAAAGGAATATTAACACCAAAAGAAGTTCAAGAACATCATGAAGAGGACCAACACTAGGAACATACATCGAGAAGATCAATAACACCAAGAAAATAGGAACAACACCAGGAGAAGACCATCACAAACGCCACCATAACAGCAAGGATTTTCAATCCACCATAAGAGGACAACTTCAATCATGAACACAAGACCACAAAGTGCACCAACACCTACAATAACAAAACACCTAAAGTTAATATGGATTTTCACAAAACTTGGGAAATTCTATTACACCAACTTATACCTTAGGAGGGAATGCCTTTAGCATGTTTTGAGCATGTGTCCATAAACAACAATAAAATTCAAAAAAGACCATAAAAAAGAAAAAAGTATGAAAACCTCAACAAGGAAAACATTTAGCTATTGTGTCCACGAACAAGAATGAAATTCAAGAAAAGCTAAAAAGAAAAGCTGATAGGAATCTTTGTCCCGCCTTAACATTAATGGAAACAAAAGAGGAAAAGGAACTAGAGGAAAAAGGAAAGGAATGGGGGGAAAAGGTTTAGGGTTTTGGAACGACACCACATGGGATAACGTTCAAATTTTAAGATTTAACATACCTTTAAGGTATTAATCACCAAACATAATGTTATCTTATTTTGGGTGTTGATCTCAACCATTAAGTAAAGGTGTTTATTGTTTCCAAAGACGATGATTAGTTTGAAGATGAAAGTGTTTGGTGATGGCATGGATTGGTGATATGTTTCAAAATTTGTATGTGCATTTATTGGGTTTACATTGCTTGAAGATAGGTATAGAAATTGATTGGTAAATTATGGTTTTGAAGCAATGAAGCCAAAAGTTACTAAAAGCCACATCTGTTACATATGTAGTCTAAATCTAACGATCTAAAAGGTAGTAGGTGCACAATGATATCTTTTACAATCCATCTTTAAATCCCATAGGCAACCAAGATCCAATTTGATTATATGGTTCATCCAATTTTTAAAGTGTACTATGACAACCTCTTTACCATATACCTTGAAAATCAAGATCTAATGTTAGACTTTGTAGGGGCTCTAACCTACTTTAGCATCTTGATCAAAAGTCATAGTTCAAACTTAGTGGTGTGTAGGTGAAACTCCTATAGGCTCATTCCCAATGAATTTGACTTGGGGGGCTAACAACTTGTTAGGTTGGGAAGGTTGTTATGTTTCAAAAGAAAAGAAAGCAAATGTTGGCTCAAAGCCATTTTATTGAGCCAAGTTTTCACTATTTTTCATCCCAAATATAATGTGTTGTGTGCCACTATAAATACTCCATGACAATTGCACTTCAAAAAGTTGAAGAATTGTTCCCCCCCCCCCAAACCCCCCCAATCTAAAATGACTCATTGGTACATAATGTTTTTCATTCTCTCACTTTAGGTTGTTGTGAAGTGTACATTCATGCTTGAGAAGTAGACACATTTTCAAAATATGCTCCTACCTCAAGGTGGAGCTAAAGGAGTGTTTATTTCAAGAATGCCCCACACCTACAAGAAATTTTATTGTATTAATTTTTTTCTCATGATACCCAATGAATATGAAAAGAAAGATTGGAAAAAAGGGCAAACATTTCAAAAAATGAAATGCTTGTCTTTTGAAAATGCAAAAAATTATACTGTAACATATCCTCCAAATACACTACAAAATTTCTCCTAGGTTTGTGAAGGCATTTTAAAGCCATAGTTCAACCAAGATGTCTACAATGGATAAAAAGTCCAAGTGAAATCCTATATGGTGGAAGAGGATAATGGTAATTGTGGGTTTTGGTTTTAAATACACAAGAAGGTAGTTTGAAGCCACAACTCAAGTAAAATGTGGGGAAATTTTCAGGCTTAAGTCAAGGAGGTTGGCTTAATCGAATTAAGCATAGTAGTGTTTCTTTTTATGTTTTTAGTTTGAAATGCAAATGGCAAGGGGGTGTGAATAGCCAAAGCCTTTTATGGTTATTTGGATAAAAATTTAATGTGATATAGGTGGCTATACTGTAATAATAGAAGTGTAAATTAGGCAAAAAGTTTTGAAGTTCTAGAAGTCTTAGGTGGCTCCTACTTGGACATCTATGTGAATAGGAGTAAGCTCTACACATGTTTGGACAATCAATTTTAGGCTTCCAACAAACAACTTTGTTATGCAATTTGACAACATGTGGCAATTACAAGTAGATTTTTTTTTACAAGCTTCTAATTCTAAACACTTTATAGGGGATTTGAATCCTAGTCATAAAAACCTTGGCCATTGTAGCACAAAATATTTGTACCAACCAATGATGTTAATATATGAATGATATACAAAAAAACAAAACATGCCATAATGGAAAATACACTCACACATACATCCTTCAACCTTGTGTCGAAACTCCAAACCTTGAACCCAATGTTCAAACATTCACTCCAACTTTAACCTTGTATCCATCATTCCATCAACTTGAAAATAGAACTTTGTAAATCTAGAATAGCCCTTGAAAGTGATTCAAAAACCCATCTGCCATCAATGCCAACTTGTTTGGATGTATAATAATGTCATTTAATTAATGCTAAATGATTTGCAAAAGAGAATTCTCAATATGGTTAAAAAGTAGTATTGTGGGTAAATAATCCTAAGAACATTCATCAATTCATGATGTGGAAACCTCCACTCTAATTCAAGAATTAACATATCACACAATAATGCATTGAACTTTAATAATTTTGATAGCTTGATCAAAACCCTTTTGAGTAAATGTAGAGTGCATGCCAATTATAGAACCAACATAATGGACCATGTGGGATTATTCAATGATGTGAAAAGCTAATATTTTGTGCCATCATTTAAGTTATTGACCCAATCTTGAGTAATCTTACGAGATGTGTTTGCAACCACATTTATAAACTTAGGAAACATCTTAGGCTAGAATGAAATGGTGGGGGCATTATACATTTTGTACATATCAGCAAGTGGCAAATTTTAACTATTGCAATGTAATCACATACAAAGACATCCTTGACTTGCACAAATTTCATCAAGGCATTAATAGATTCCAACATAGGCAAAACACATGGCAAACCCAAGATTGTGCCAACATCACATAAATTCACCAAATTGGCCTTAGCTACTTCCATAATGCCACTATCATCTACCATCTTAACAATTAGAAGGTGTTATACTCTTTCCCAACCCTTTTCAAAAGTGCCAACATGTTGATCCATCTTGTTTTAGCATTTCAAAAAACTTTCAATCCTTTTATTTCCACAATTTCAACAAGTTTTGTGAATTCAAGATGGTGTTTTGGGAAGCTAAAGAAATACCCATAAAGTGATTGAAGGACATTCTCCAATTTGGACACCATTAGCATGGAAGACAAACTTTGCACTACAAGGTTTGTTTGATTTGCCATACAATGAATTTTAATGAGGTAAGGTGCTTGTTGGGTTTTTGGTAAAACAATTAATCCCAATTTGACCCCTTGAAACATGGAAACACCATTAACTCCTAATAACAACTCGTTTAATAATTTCTTCATTGGTCAAACCACCATTGTAATGAAAGCAACAAGGATCACACTTTTTATATTAGTAGCAATCCCACTTTCAACCAAACATTCAAATGTGAACAAAATAGGGACCCATCTCCAACTTGCCACCACATAACAATGCATTGAAATCCAACTTTTGTTATCAACTATAGTGATTTCATTGGCAAAAATAGGTAGAAAACGTGAAGCCAAAATAATTTTTTTAATGGCAATCAATACCACATGGTGTATATATTCAATGTAATATCCCATTTAGCACAATCATTCTAATGCTTATTGAGCACCTTAAGGAATGGAAACAAAGATTGCATCTATTCATATTCAATCATGGGCCTACCTTGGGAAAGTAAGTGGAACACAAAAGCAAACAAAACTAGTTTCTTTTTCTTCCCCATCATAACCCTTTCAGCTACCTATTGCCAAATAATATTTTTTACCCTTTATACATACAACTTCTTGTTAATCATATGATGATTAATCTTTAGAAAGTAGAAATCCTTCACTACCACACCCACATATGCAACTATGCCTTCCTTCAACCAACATGTTTCCACAACAAGAATCCAATTTGGGCATTAAAAGTTTATTTCACCTTTCCATGACATTGTAAACTTTGCATTTTACCTGTGTTACCTTTCCATCAACACCCACAATAGATTTTGCCCAAGGAAGTTTTGCAGCCCATGAATCTTGAAAGCAACAATTCAATTCATAATTTTTTTTCCTTCTCTTACTGTTAACTAGGTCCACTTCTATTTGGGTTAGATCAATAACAACACCATTACGTTCAATATTAATACTTGCAACATTAGATGGATCAATAAAAACACGATTTAAAAAAAAATTGTTCTTGAATTGTTCTTGAAATTTTTTGGTACTATTGAAGGTGGTGCCATGACTAACTCAAGTTTATAATAACAAATTCAATAACTAAAACTTAAATTCCAAAATCAAAAGTTAGAAAAATTCAAACCTCAATTTTACAAACATAAACATCAATTCAAGTTTGAATTCCAAAAACAAAAGCTTATATATTCAAACCTTCATTCCATAACAAAAGCGCACATAATCAAACCTTAATTACAAAAGTAAATACTCATATTTACATTTTAAACCCTCATTTTAGAAACAAAAGTTCAAGCTTCAACACATATTGAAACCCTAATGCTAGAAGGAAAGGCTCAAAGTCAAACCTTAATTCCAAATGCAAAAGCTCATAAATTTAGAACTTTGTTCTAGAAACAAAAGATCTACTTAAAATTTCATTCCAAAAACCAAAGTTCAAAATTCAACATATATTGAAACTTTAATTCCAAAAACAAAGGTTCAAACTTAGACAAGTTTCATTCCAAAATCTGGATGTGAAAGCACATAAATTCATACATTTATTCAAAAGACAAAAGTTTACAAGTTCAAAGCTTCATTCTCAACATTTAATTGTTAAGGACTATGTAGCTCACTTAATTTGTGAAGCCTAACAAGTCAGGGCTATATTGTAAAATCCAGGTTGTAATGTGCATTGAACTTGCACTTTGGTGATTTTGGAGCAAACTCCAAAATCTAGATAACAATGTTGCAACTTGTACCAATGTCAAAGTTCCATCATCATACATTGAATCACCAACAAAATCCAAGCAACCAATTCCCAAATGTTAATGTTGGAACTTGGCAGTTGCTTTGACCTAGAAAGGATCAAGGCTTTGAACATTAAATTCTAACCTTAAAAAATGATTAACATGCCTTGAAAAGATTAAGGCTTGCAAGTTGTAACCTTTCTGCATCATGCTTGAACATTGAATCCTAACGTTCATATTTGCAACAAATCCAAGTTTCAAGGGGAAAAGGTTTAAGCATTTGTACCTTGTAAGTTTTACAAATATTTCATGAGGCTATGTCATTGTAGGTGAATGAACCTCCATTGTTGTAAAGAACTTTGACAATAAAATTGCATAAAAAAACAATTAGTGATGGCATGCTCAAGCATGTTAAAAACTTCAATGAATCAAAGGAGAAGAATTTCAACATTGAAGGTGACTCCTTTCATAGCACAATCATGAATGTGATGAAAATAACAATGGAAATGAGAGAACAAGAAGGCCCCTCCTTCCTAAACAAGGTCGAAAATGACAAATCATGACCTTAGGGAAAAGCCATTTGGCACATTCATGGTGACATGTGTTTGTTTTTAATGGGTTCTCTTGCAAATCAGGTGAGAACAAAAGGAGATATTCAGCAAAATTTTAAAAAATATACTATTTTTTTTCAAGCTTGGAGGTAGCCAGGCCCCTTGAAAGGTAGGGATTTGGCTAAAATTTGCCGTTAAAAGAAACATTGCTCCATAGTATGTTCAAACCTCAACTTAATGACCCGAGACATGGTTTTTCAAAATCTGGATTCAAAATATTGCATGATCAATCACCTCATAATTAGACTAGAGCCAAATCTTCAATATGAAGAGATTATCATAATTAAATTATTCTTGCAAAATGACTTTAATCTTGCAGGAACATAATTGAGCAAGCAAAAGGCTAGGTTGTAAATGCTACTTGAAATTGTCTTTAGAATGGTCTAGGGACAACCATGTGAAGAATTATGCAAAATTTCTCATACACTAATTCTTCAAAATTTCTCATCATTGGAATTATTGTGATTATTATTATTATTATTATTATTTAAAACTCACAACATGAATTTGGCTTTTCCCCTTGGTCTAGCTCCTAGGTTATTAGAAAGTAAAATTTTGGGCAAAGGGTATGGGATAAAGTGTGGCGTTATTGTGCCAGATTAAGAAGACCTGAGAACTTGACGAAAGCATTTGGAGCACCATTGAAAACCAACCTATTGGGAACATAGAGGCACATGGTGGAAACACACAAATATCAAAAAAAATCTCAACCCCACCCCTTCCCCCAGAAGGAAAAAAATTGGGCCCTCCTACGTGCATTTTGAATAATCTCATTGGATGCATGAAGTTTTTAACTTCTATCTTGTTCCTGATACTGGATAATCAACAAGGGGTGTGTCACACTGGGGCATTGCCATTTACATTAAAAAGTATCTTAAGGCAAAAGACGAATTATGGAAACTCAAATATTTCGCCATGAAAAAACATAATCTTCAAAAAAATCCTCTAAAAGGAACCAAAATCCTTCAAGATATTAGAGATATCCGCAAATTCACCTTGTATTTCGGTCTCCTTTCAGCCCCCAACCCCTCTTTTAGATGTATCCGTAAAGTAAGGAAATTTTATTAAATCTCAGTACGAAATGCTGAATCTACTCAGCAATTAATGCACAACGTTCCAGAGGAATTATAGTAGCTGCACTGGTAGGAGCAGTGAAAATCTATGTAACAGCAGTGGAGCCCCTCAGGAAAAAAAAGAAAGACGGTGAAACTCAGCAACCATCAAAATTGATGGTTTTCTGAGTTTCACCCCCCCCCTTGGATGCTAATGTACTTTTTTGCAGGTTTTTTTTGAATCTCACCCTGTGTATGACCAAACTCAGGGTACGGGTGCTGTGTTTTCCTGACTTTACGGATATCTCTATTATAACTCTATGACTAATCTCAAGTGTTAACACAAGGCAAAATATCATCTTTCAAAAATCCTCATATAAAAATAGACCTATTATTACCTAGGGGCCAAAATCCATTAAGCTACTATACTCCATAATGAATCTAAACACAATATCCTTGCCTTCGTAGGCAAGGCCAAAAATGTCCTCCCTCCTCTCTCTCTCTCTCCCCCTGAGTGAAAATGTGTAGGGTCATAGCCAAGGAGCAAGGAGTTCCAAAAGTAGGACACCTGCCCCAAGCAGAGCCAAGGGGCACTTACTTCTAGAACTCCCCTACTCCAAGGGAATTACCAACCCTAAAAATCCATGTGATCTTATATTTTTCAGTGATACCCTACAGGAAAAAAGACAACACGCCCGGGCCATTTCAAATAACAACAAAACACCCACAGGCACATACGGTGAAATGCCCTATGAGAGATTTTAGGCTCTGTAAGCATGCCTCCAAATATACAAAAATATATATCTTGGAGGTTTTTAGTTTTTACAAGGCAAAAGCATTTTTAATTTCTTTTCAAAATTTGGCAATTGTTCTCCCCATGACAATTTTTCACCAGAAAGGAGAAATGTGCAACAGAAAATTTATGTTTCATTTCTCATTTTGGCAAAATTTTGCACAAAAAAATATGACTGGTCTAGACTCTAAATTCGTTGCATAAAAATTCGACAAAATGGAACGGTTACGCACCATAGTAGATTCAGAGAACCGCCGGGCACAGAAAATGATATCCCGTACGTTCGTATACTGTGCATAGTAGAGAGACGGGTGCGTGGCGCGTTGGCTGGTGGGTTTGGTTGTTGGTTTTGTTGCATGGCCCTATGCACGCTCAACCGCTTGGCTTCCATCTCCTCGTCGCTTGCCGTCAGGCGCTCCATCCATGCCAAGGCCATGGCGGCCCACGAGGCAGGAGGAAGAGGAGCACCAGGAGCACCAGCAACTGCAGACTCCGCGATCTCCACCCTGCTTGATTACCATGCGGCGACTAAGCACCATCTGAAGCGTTATGCTCGGGGGCCGCACGGGCTCGACTGGGCCAATCAGCCCAATCCCTTCAGACGCTACCAGGGTGCGCAAGTGGAACCGCTGCTGCACTTGCCCGAGTCGCCGCCGTCTGCTGACGATCCCTTGTACCCGGCAGTGTTTTCTTCTTCTTCGTCTTCTTCCTTGGCCAAGCCGCTTACCAAAGCCTCGTTGTCGCAGCTGCTGTACGACAGTCTCGCCTTGTCCGCTTGGAAGTCCGCGGGGCGCTCCACTTGGTCACTGCGAGTAAACCCTAGCAGCGGCAATCTGCATCCCACCGAGGGCTATGTCGTCTCTGATGCTATCGAAGGCGTGTCGGCAACTCCGTTCGTGGCGCATTACGCACCTAAAGAGCACGCTCTCGAGATCAGAGCGGAATTGCCTCCAGATGTTTGGCAGGGTTTGACGCAGGGTTTGCCCCCTGGCTCGCTCCTGCTAGGGTTCACTTCGATATTCTGGCGGGAAGCTTGGAAGTATGGCGAGCGAGCGTTCAGGTCAGAAACTCTCAAGGGGAATGTGCTGTGAGTGTTTATGCCTTGCAGTCTGGTAGCTTGAGATTGAGCTTGGTAGGAAGATTTCAGTCACATACTCAAATCTGCATCTCTGTTAGGTTTATGATTTTTCTTTGAATCTTGAAGCCGGAGCAAAAATCTGTTGGTGTATGATTGATATGTGACCAGGTATTGCAATCATGATGTGGGTCATGCCATTGGGGCAGTGGCTGTTGCAGCAGGATCTCTGGGATGGAATGCCTGCTTGCTTGATGGTTATGGCAGCCAGCAGGTGAACTATCTGCTTGGCCTAACACATGATGAGGAGCCCAGTTCCACAGAGCAAGGGCCTGTAAAGGGTGTCTTTCCTCACCTTGAGCTTGAGCATGGAGATTGCATCATGGCTGTTTTTCCGTTTGGTGAGTTTCTATTGGAACCAGACACCCTCCACAACTTTCTAGCATCCAATTCATGTTTTCTTGTACTTTTGGCATTGTATTTTTTTGGGTGTTTGTTCTGCAATGTCCCAATATTAAATTTTCAACACATTTTCTTTGAGTTTTCTTCACTCTATTTGCTCTTGGGTGCTTGGGGACCAGGTCATGTGAATGCCAAACCATTACAGCCACATCTGGCACATCTCAGAGAGTACATGGAGAGTGTGCAGTGGAAGGGGAAGATGAATGTATTGAGCAGGCAGCATGTGAACTGGCCCATAATATATCGAGCAGCAGAAGCTTCGCTTAAGCCTGCAACAGAGTTCTCCCCACATTCAGGGTCCATGCAAGTTGCACAGTCAATTCTACCTTCTGTAGCATATGAACCATTGACATTGCGACAGGTGTGCAGTGTGTTCATTTTGGTAGTAAGTTGGTGGCAAGATATTATTGAGCAATTGAATGTGGTTTTATCTCAGTGCAGCACTGGTCATCATCCTCATTTTCAGTTTCACCAATGTCATTCACTTAGCTGATCATTTATTACTTGTTGATACAAGGTGGTGCGCAAGCGTCGCAGTGCTCAGGACATGGACAGCCAGTATGGCATGCTCTTAGATGTATTTTATCAGATGCTTTTGAAGACACTACCCACAGGTGGAACAGGGGTTCAATCTGAACCATGTCAACTCCCCTTTGGAGCATTGCCGTGGAAAGCTGAGGTTCATCTAGTCTTGTTTGTACACCGAGTCGTTGGACTTGAACAAGGAGTCTACATTTTAGTGAGAAATTTCACTCACAAGGAAGCCCTTCAAAAAGTTATGAGGCCAGAGTTTGTGTGGGAGAAGCCAGAAGGTTGCCCCTCCAACTTACCTCTTTATAAACTGTATCAGGGGGATTGTAGAGATCTGGCAGCACGCCTCTCTTGTCACCAGGTTTTTCCCCTTGTCTTTCTCTCTTGCATGATTCTTCCTATTGCCAGATAATTCACCTGTCATGCTCATGCTTCTTTTATTGTATCTCATCCCATTCTCTTACATGCCATGTTTTCTTCTTAGCTACAAGCTCAGCTTATTCTCAGGAATACTGTTCCTGTCTTTCTGTCTTCAAACAATAGATCTTCATTGCAGCTGACATATGGCAAGAAAATATCCATTTTCAGAAAACTCATGAGTACAACATTCCATTACAGTTGGTTGACTGTATCAGCTTCAGGTTATAATTCATAATTCACTAAATTGAGATCATTTCTGAGGTTTTACTAATAATCCATGGTTTGTGGAGACTATAGGATATAGCAGGGGAAAGCTGCTTTAGTTTGGGCATGGTAGCAAGATTTGAGCCTGCAATACAGGATCATGGTGCCTGGATGTATCCTCGCCTGTTCTGGGAAACAGGTGTAATTGGTCAAGTTCTGTACCTGGAAGCACATGCATTTGGCATTTCTGCCACAGGCATTGGCTGCTACTTTGATGATGCAGGTTAGTTTCTCTCCGTTTCTGCTTGTTCCCAACTTTGTGCCTTGAGACTACTTCACTCAAAGTCCTATGCATACAGTATCCCTATTTGTCAACAGTCCAACTGGCTGTGCCAGCTCAGTTGAAGAAACTTGTAGACATTCAAATTGTGACTTCTTATCTCGTAATTGTGTTTGTGCAGTACACGACATACTGGGACTGAAGGGCACTGAGTTTCAAAGTCTTTATCACTTCACAGTTGGTATTCCTGTTGTTGACAAGCGGATTCTGAGCCTTCCTGCCTACCCTGGGCCAGCAACAGATGCATGAAGCATTTGACTTTGTGCACATGCCATTATATGGAGTTGATTATGTGAAAGCGCCTGGGACCCAGGCATCCCACCAATATAATGGCATGATGCAACAGTGGTCTCTATTTTATGCACATGTACATAGTATATATTGGATTCCATGGCATGCACTTCAGTACATCCAAAGGGTACTGTCACTTGGAGGTATTAACCCCTGAACATCAGACAAGCCCAATATGGGCTGCTTTTCAGTGTAAATTCACAGTCATGACGTTTAGGGGTTAAGCTGTTCCCTTTAGCATCTACTTGACCATCTGGAAATTGGACAGGTGAGAAGTGTGTGGAATGATTTCTCTTGCAGAGACAACTCAGGTTTTGGGAACTAGAATCTGGTGTTTATGTAGACTACTTAGTCAAGACCCCAATAACTGTCAATCCTCAGTCAAGGTGAGTACTGGTCATGTGCTGCTCATCACCTCACAATGCAGAAAACCACTTGGTGCCCTAAGGGTCTATCTAAGAAGTGCCAATCTGAAGAAGTCGACAACATGTAAGCAAAATGGCAGAGTTCCACAGCTGTTCATGAAGGAATGAGATACTAGGTTGTGTACCTATTGGATATGTTGGAACCATGTAGTGAAAGTGACTTGCCAGTTTGCAGATTTTGATCACTGCACTATGTTGGAAGTCAAAGTCAGTTGCTGGCTTATATATATTATGGTTGCTGAACAAAATACATCTTGAGGATGAGTGAATCTTCACTATCACTGGGAGTGAGATAGTACTAGCAACAGCAGTGTGCAACTTGTGATCATTATGGTGATTGCAAAGAGTGATCCAAATATCAATGATAGGGCCAAGCATATACAATTGTTTTCTATTTATTGTAAAGAAAACTGATTGTTCACTGAAGAGAGGTACAACATATCATGCTGCTTCTTCCCTATCTCTTCAAAATGTGCTCCAGATGTGCTTGAAGTTTTGAGAGACCGAGGAGGGTATCTGTGGTTGTAGGCTGGATTGCAGGTGATTCTTAAATAGTCTACGGGACTTTATTTAACCAGTGTATGTTTCATAATGTGCTTTCGTCATTCATCCATTAGGTTTAGCACAATTATGTGGATTGGACTCACCTCAGTAGCAACTCTCACCCCAAATTGTGTACCTGAGGCAATGTTACAACTAGCCTATTAGTATGTGTAGTTATGGGTTCTCCTTACAAGGGTTGGGATAACAAAGAGCCATGCATCTATAGTACACAGCGCAACAAGGGAATGTTACTCAATTGAGTCTGAATTGTTCATGAATCCTAAATTCAAAATGTTGTCATCGGGAACATCTAAATATGCTCAAATGCTGACCTATGATTCTAGATAAAGCAGAGAATGTGATTTCCCAACTATTCACAAAGATGTTTTCTTTGTAACCTGAAACCTGATTTGACTGATTGGCAAAAACTGTCTAAACCCAGAACAACAATTTGACCCAATAACAAAAACTGTCTGATACCAAAACCCTGATTTTACTGAGTGACAAAAACTGTCTGAACCTGATTCGTCCAATCCTCCATCTTGTTTGAAGCCAGATTATATATTCAGAACTCATTAGTGGGTTCAAAGTTCAAACATGGTTATGCTGAAACATGAAACAAAACTTCCTGAAACTGTTTGTCCACATACAGTAGTCCTATTTTAAAGTACTAGTGTGAACCTGGTGCATAATGCACCCCCCCTGGCGGACAAAACCCATAAAAAAAAAAAGAAAAAAAAAGAAAACAAA
>Ga0209611_10011445_pt1 | contig 12763 bp, 7 predicted proteins | sample S1TSphgellanicum_3_FD_187693 | JGI IMG/M metagenome (GOLD analysis project Ga0209611, IMG submission 187693) | Host-associated microbial communities from peat moss isolated from Minnesota, USA - S1T2_Fc - Sphagnum magellanicum MG (SPAdes) (version 2) | ecosystem: Host-associated > Plants > Peat...
GACTGGTAGCCAAAACATTGTAATAACTCCAAATATTTGCAACAATAGCCACACAATTATGGGTCCATTTAAGATTTTGAAATAGAATTTTTTTGAACAACCCCTTTGATCCCACATGAATCACTCTGGCCCAGTGTGATTCGATGGAAACCGGTGTTTAGCAGCAATTGGAAAAATATAAAGAACCGCCGGGGCGAGGGGGGGGGGGACCAAACATTGTTGAAATAACACACATGTGCATTATGCACGGGGTTCACACTAGTGTAAATATAAAACATGAAAAGTATTGTGTAAAATCATGTAAATTTATCTCAAACCGTGTAAAACAGTGTAAATGTAAAAAAATACATTTATATGGTTTTACACAGCAATGTAAAATAATGTAAGTGTAAAATAAATATATCTAGACGATTTTATATGGTCGTGTAAAACAATGTAGATATAAAATTATGTAAATTTTTTTTTGATAAGGGGGAATTTCATAATTTTTTGGTGATAGGCCAATCAATTGACCCATTGTAAATAAAAAATCAAAACATGCACCCACAATTAATTAATGTGGATTTGCAAGAAGGTATGGTCATTAAAGGTGTGTAATAAAGATATAATAGAGCTATTTGTAAGATAAAATATTTATAGCATCAGAACACTGAGTTTGGTCATAAACAAGGTGAGATTCAAAAAAAACCTACAAAACAAATACATTAACATTCAAGGGGAGAGGGGTGGGAGACTTTGAAAACCATCAATTTCTGTGATAAACTGGTATTCACCTTGTCTTTCATTTTTCCTGAACTCCTCCACTGCTGCTACATATATTTTCATTGCTCCTACCTGTAGGACTACTATAATTAGTCTAGAACATTGTGCATTAAATGCTGAGTTTAGCCATTTCATACCCAGATTTAATAAAATTTTCTCACCTTAGGATACATTAAAAGAGGAAGTTTGAAGTTGAAATGAGGCCCAAAGACATGGTGACTTTATGAATAACATTAATATATACACTTCCGCACCTCAAAACACTTACATGAGGCTGTGTAAGTGTATTTGACAAATATTTACACTGCCCTTGTGTAAGTGTTCATATTAAAAACATTATATATACACCAACAGTGTTAGTGTAAAAAGTTTGGACATGTATTTTCATTTATATGAGATTTACATGTCTTATATACAACTATTGACGCTTAAATGCATAACACTGGTTTGTACTAGTGACAATCAATTGACATAAATCAAAATATTAGTATAATTAAATTTTAATTAAATATTTTAAAATAATAATTAGTTACTAGACATTAGTAATCCATGATCACATAAATTTTATGACATCATTTTTTTATTAATTTTAAAATATGAAATTTAACATTCACCTATTAAAACGTTAACATTTTTAACATTCATGACGGTCTTTTTGGCACCCTCCATGTTTCAAAAGAATTTTGTTGGGCTTTTTCAACATCCTTTATTTTCCTTTTTACCATGATCTCCATGTTTTCCAATGACCGCCCTAATTTGAAAAACATATAGAATATTTTCAAGCTTAATGTTTACAATGTTCCTTGTATGATTATTGGTGTTCTTCAACATTAATTTTAATGGTCTCAACCCTCAACATCTTGGTGCCCCCTATTGCCCAAAAAGAAACTAGATTTATCACCCTACTCACCACAAGCCATTTACAAGCAAATGAAGAAATATGGAGGGATATATTTGTGTTTATCTTGGGGGATTGCTATTTGGTGAACGTGTGAACGTGAGCAAAATCAAATTTTTTAAAGAATATTTCACTGACACATGGCATAGAATATTACATGACGTGGAAGAATATTTTGTTGTCTATCCAAGGATGAAAAATAAAAATGGATAAAAATAAACAAATAAAAGCATAAATAAATTTTAAATAGAAATAATTGAAAAAAAAAGATGAACAAAACTTGTTCACAACCGAAAGTTATGTGTCAATCCAAACACTACCTTTTCACAACCAAGAGGTATCTGTTAATCGAAACACCACTTGTTCATCTCCAAGAGGTATGTTCCCATCAGGAATTGAGATAATATGAGATTGCACATTCTCTATACTATCTCAACTTGTTTTTTATTTGAATCCAGTCTTTCAAACTTCTTATGTCTAGGAACATTTTTGCTACTTGAAGAATCAAATTACATTTTTTCCCCCTTTCCATTAAAACTACCTAGCTCCAACTTTTCTACGACTACAACCCATTTGCGATTTCTAAACATTTATTTTATAATGGAAAAAAGAAAATTTAGAGCAATGGTCACACCAAACACCTTGGAAACTATGATTGAATACATTTTAATCTCAAACATACTAAATAGAATATGCAAAATGATAAAATCACCTTTGGAATATCCAAGAGATCCCACCCTGCTAGACTTGCTCAAGTAGTTGCTAAAAATCAGAATGTGGGATTAGAAAGGAAAAAACAAATGAATGGGTGGCATGGCGATGGGCGAATGCGAAGACTGACAAAGAAAGTCTTACATTGCTCAAACAAATTGTAAACATTACGAAAGAGGATATGGAAGACTACCATTGGGCAATGTTTACACATGCCATGGATTTTTTTCAAGAACGGGCAAGCTTGAAAAAGTTGATTCCAAAACGTTTTTTTACAAGCTTATTGAAGGATTTGTCAACAAAGGATTTGGTAACCCTTGGGAACCTCCTTTCAACAAAATTTATGGAACCTAGTAGACGACTCTATGTAACTCTAGGTGAGTGAGCCTAGGTGCCACAAGATTTTAGGAACAAGGTGATAAAACAACATGTGAATCACCAAATCATAGGCCTAACCCCCAAACCACAAGATGTCTATGATAATAAAATAAAAAAAACGTCCCAACAATTGAAGGAGAAACCAAAATACCATTATTTGTAGTAATTGTGGTTCAATAGACTTTCTAATATGAATTTGGGTTGAAGTTGAACATAGGAGTTGCTTGTTGAAAAATCTTGAAAAATCTTTGATTCTTGGAACTCCAAAAGACACATCTACAATACCAATTCAATCCCTGAAATTCCAAAGGATGCATATATAATACCCAATCAATCCTTGGAACTCAACCAAAAGCCTAGAACATACTCATACAATGATTGCATTGTCATTACATTCCAATAATTTTTTAATTACATTTTGTTGCTCTCTACTGTTTGTTTACATTTTCGGTATCATCACTATCCAGTGGCAACACATAACCCATAACTTGTGTTCTGGTATTGTATGTTGTAGTGTGTTGTTGCATGTTGCAAATAATTTCATTTTGGTGAAACCACCATTTTTCTCCACCCTACAATTAACATAGGACTTTTTTGAGGTATAATTTTTTTGACATTTCAATATGATAGTTGTGATTATCAATGCAAATGGTGTGAGGTCCTAAACTTTGTTGCCATGATTGTTATGGGTACAGACCAATGGTTGTGGGACCAATAAAGATAGTGGCAATTGCAACAATGTGGTCTAAAATCCTAGTTGAACAACTAACGACAAATGAACAAAACAGGTTAACAAACTTGGAGAAGATGTTGTGCACATGCTTTACAGGCCAGGATGCAACTATGAATACAATTGCACATGCAGTCCAAAGGGTTCATGTGGGTCTCAAAACTCCTTCACCCCATTGTAGCCATGGTTTTCTGTGGACCTATTGGTGTTGAAAAAACTAAACTCACTAAGGCCTTAGCTAAGCATTACTTTGGTTCTGTAAGTATATGGTACTCTTGTAGAATTTGGTTGGGTTTGTCATTTTTGTGTTAGATTCCAATATTTTCTTTTATTGGCTATTGTGACAATAATGCAAAAAGCCTATTTCAAATAGGACACGATTTGATGTTATGAAACAATATGATGTAAGTAATTTTTGGGAATATGTAGTATTGACTTTTTCTCTTGTTCTGAAAAGTTTGTGTGGAATAGCAGAAGGCTATGATACAATTGGACATGAAAGTGAATACATGGAGAGGCATAGTGTGAGTAAGCTCATTGGTTCCCCACCAGGTTATGTGGGTTATGGTGATGGTAGAGCTCTCACTGAAGCAGTCCATCAAAAACTCGCCACTCTAATTTTGATAAATGAAATTGAAAAAGCTCACCCTGATGCCTTCAATATCCTCCAAGTTTTTAAAGATGGTCATCTGAATAACCCTCATGTACTTACAAGAGTGATTTCATTTGCCTTGTAAACCATGTACATAATGCACCCATTGTCTCTTATCAGCAAGAAGGTGATGGGTTGGAATTCATTGTGACCTTGAGTTGCTTGTATGCACACTTTGACAATTTCATTGTCAAGTTTATGACAAAGGCATAATGGTCATTATGTATGCATGTATGGTCTTGAAAGGCTTTGGTCTATAGAGTGACTAACAATGGCTAGGATTTCTAATAGGATCTTGTCAATGCAAGAAAAAACTCAGAGGCATGTATATTGATTCAAGAAATATAGTTTTCTTTCATTTTGGAACATCAGCTGAAGTCTTGGACCACTTAAAAGATGATAGGGGTGGACAATTAGCCCCGAAACTATTTCACTGCCATCCCAAGGTGTGGTACATGTGATGTAACACCATCTGCAATCATCCTTGTTGTAGAACTTTGACATGGAGTTTCAGTTGGAGCTAGAAGTTTGGTTTTTGATTGCGCACTTAATAGTTCCATTTAGATAGGTTCTCGTATGTGGTCCCAAGGGTTCATTCTAGCAACCAATCAAAACCATCAAAACATGTTTTGCTAGATTCACTACCTTTGGGAGGTGCCAGTTTTAGGTGAACTAATGGACTCCTGGGTGGTGCTATGTTGTGGCATAAATGACAACCCAAAACTTCAAAAACATTCTAGAAGGATTATGAACCTTACCAACACAACCATGTGCGATAGTCTCAATTTTTAAGAGTTACATCAGGGATATTCGAATGTGATAAGGTTTTTAGGGGTTTTTAACAACTTCATGGTAGAATATGGAATGATGAATGCGCATGGTTGTGTGCGAGGGTTGTTTTCTTTTCCGAAATACAATATTGGTGAATAAGGTGTTGGGTTAGTTCTTTTTTTCAATAGAAAACCAATAACCATAATTTTATAAGCTCAGTTGTGTAATTAGGGGTGAGAAATTTTTAGAGGGTTGGGGGTAGAAGCAAACACCAAAATTCGTGGTGTTCAGTAAAACATTGGTCTTATTCTAGTATTTAGTGAATAATAAGGATGTTTGAGATTCATGAAGTAATTGAAAGGTTGTCAATGAAAGATCTAATAGAGATAGAACAAATTTCAGGCCTTATGAATATAAGATTAATTCGAAACAACTTAATGATTAAATAAATAGTGTGATAGGGTGGCAATGGTAACATGAATTTCATAATGAATGAAACATTTATTTAGATTATGGATAAGTTCAATGAGGAACCGCAATTACATGTTGAGTCCTAAGCTATGCCATAGTGATAGTTCATAATTTCAGAAAATCTAGGATACATCGAATGGTGCAAATTAGGTAATCTGCCTTGCTATTAAGAGACAATTGGTAAATTAGACCGCGCAACCAATGATAGTGTCCAATGTCGAGAATTGAAGACCATGCGAAGATATAAGTGTTTTCAATCTTGTAACAACCTTCACAGATAGTTTTAGGTTCATCACCAAAAACAAGGTTGACTTGCAACAAAATCATCAAAGTGCGAGAATTCAAAACACTACTAAAAATTTGGCATTTTGCAATTGTCTTATGCAACTAGTTTTTAGTTGCATGCGACACATGCAACTGAAAATTCACCCAGTTGCCTAAGACAAGTTACATGAAAATTGCAGTTGCATGCGACAGTCGTATAATACACGTACATACAGTTGGGTTATACGGTTTCATCCACCCATACTCTATACTAGCAGTTGGTCATGCGACTGCATGCAACTACAGGGGTTGCGTTCACACTGCATTACATGTTAATTAACTAACCCAATTATATGCAAACACATGTACTTTTATTTTATAATTAAATATTTAGTTTTAAGAATTACTTTGATTAATTTAGACCGTCCAAGTCGTAGCTGTTGGGGTGCGGACACGTGTTGAGTTTAAGGCTATGTCATGTACACATGGCACAGATTAGGGTTAGGGTTATAGGGTTTAATTATCAGGATCATGCCATGTGGCAACCTAGCGACCGCATAATGTAGTTGCAAATGCAACTAATATTTTGAGAGTTTGAATCACCATGTGTCACATGGTCCCACTGTTAGGGTTAGGGTTAGGGTTAGGGTTTAGGGTTTTCATCTGCTTTGTTCAATGTGCTATTTAGAATTGCCAAGAGTGCATGTCAACAACAGATCGATCAACAAAACTCTACAATCACTGAGAAACACATGCACAAGACAAAGAACTGCATATTCCAAAAGGAAAGTTACAAAATTGTGGGAACATTTTCCAAGGTTCAACAATAGCAAAAGAGCATTGTGCAACAGAAAGGTGTTTTTCAGGCCTCGACTACCAATTGATGCCAAAGAAGAAAATTTCCGCAATGGCTTGGCTTGAGTGCTATCCCTTTTTCCTTCTCTGGGTTCCCGAATTCCAGAACACTCTGAGATTCTTGAAGACTCCAGGGCCAGGCCCTCAGGTGTTTATGCAGGGTACATCATTCCCCAAAAGAAACACACTGTATATATCCATGGAACAGAGGTGAAAACATTACTCTTATTATTCAGTACACAAACCCCACTTTGAAGCATATGGGAGCATGGAAACTCTAACCTTTATGTAAGGAAACAACAAATGAGTTGCTTCAACTGTCAAGCGCTGGAGCAATACTACCAGAGAAGTGCAATTTGCAAGCTTATGGTCTTCCTCTGTTGAGCCATCTGAATGTTGTCTAAAAGGATCATCACCAATGTCTGATCCTTTGAGTCCCGACTGTTGGTTAACTGCTGTGATGCAGGCCACCAACCTGGACACGATTGCCTACATTGCACAAAATATGATATAGAAAAGTTGGATTAAGGGTTTGCCCAGGTTCCCTTAACTGGCCTTGTGTTGCTCCAGTAGATTGCATGTGAGTTAATGCATAATTAATTCATGTCTTTATTTTTATTTCTTCCATCTGTTTTTGGGTCACTTTCACAAAGCAACAAGAATAATAATAGCATGTGGGTGGGAACAACCTACAGCTGATCACCAAGTATGTTTGCAGATTCACTTGCAAGTATGGAGCCTAATTTGTCAAGAATAACTCCCAAGAGCACACAGCATTGTTCTTGGAGTTCTGCAACCTCAATTGACTGCAAGAGGATGTGGATAAGGTATCTGTAGTGAAACCCAATTGCCCATCATCAACACATATCAAAAAACACTAATCATATTAGATATTGCTCGGAGTTGCACAAAAAGGTTAAAAACCTATGAAGAAGACCAAACAATCCACAAGAACCAATAAAAAACTTCTTTTGATGATCAAAAAAACTTCTAGAACCAAAGAACAATTTTTTATTTTTTTTCTCTCTCTAGAAGAAATCAAATCCATTGTTGTCGGCACAATTTCTCTAGGTCTTGCCACCGGGAGAACATCTTCATCTTCATCTCCGGCGGCATCTTCCTCCCCAGAGGAACTGATCTTCGATGCTGTTACGGCATCATCTACGGTATGATGATGATCGTCATTGAAAGAGCTTCTGAACGATCCAGCCACTGCCATGGAATCAAAGAGCCAATCCGGGTCCACATATCGGCTATTCTGCGCAAGCAAGTGGCAGAACTCCTCCTCTAGTCTCTCCATCGCCAGCTGAATCACAATCTGTGCTCTTTCCAGGGTTGCAAGCTGCTGCTCCTCCTTGTTTTGCACAAACAACTGATCCAGCAGGTTTTGTACCTCGTCCACCGCTTCCAGATAAGTGGAAGCCTCCTCTTCCGAGCACTCAAAAATCCTCTGCTGCTTGGCTCGCTCTGATTATCCCAGATGCCATCGAACCACCACATCCTCCGCATGATCAAAGCGTGATTCGATCATCTTCGAACTGCCCGTGCCCCGTGAAGAAGGTCGGGAACGCTTCGACTGTAGATCCTCATCTATAGCTGTTGTGCCTACCTCATGCGAGGTACTAAACTCTAGCTTCTTGGGCTTGTCATTCATGCTGGAAAATCTGTGATCAAAGTTCGAAAGAATTTGGAGCATGTCGTCCGTCATTGCAGTATTTGTGGTGCCTAACGATCTCACAATCTGTTGTGCTGTGATTAGAACTCGCTCTTCTCCATCTACTGCCATCGGCCGCGATATTGCCGTATCCCGCACGCAACGCGATGATCTAACTAGTGGTACAAAAACACGGTGGGCCCTCTTCTATAACCTCCAAATCAAGTCATCCTTGCCAAGGAAAAAAACTCACACAGCAGCAAAGAAGAAGCTCCTACCTCGCTCCTCTACCGAAACAGAGACAAAAAGAAGCCTCTTCTCTCTGCATTTTTCCACCCCATCCTCCTCCAAAGCTCATGAACAATATCCGCTAGTACTACTTTAAATGGTTTCCCACCATCCTAGAACTTTCCCAAAAACACCAAACAAACCAGACCTAAGCAATTCTTAGTCTAGAAAAGGAGTAAGCAAGCAAGCAAGCAAAAAGGGCTCTACAATTCCTCTAACAAAGCCCAATCTGCAAACGAGAAATTGTGCACAACCAAGAGAAGAGTGAAGGAAATCCCATTAGGGTTTCCAACGCCAAGGTTTAGGGTTCCGCTGAGAAGCTCGAGATAGACACCGAAGACCACGACAGTACTCTCCCGTGTTCTCCAATTGTGTTTGAAAAAACAGTCGCTTCTTACAAAAAATGTGTACCTAGCCAAAAGACCATAGTTGGCCTATTTTGGTTGTACATGCAACTATGAGTATATGCATATCAAATATATACGATGATATATCACAGAAATCATCCAAAGTTTAGGATGAAGGTGATCATAGTTACACCATAGTTGCATACACACCCAAAAAGGGGGCAAAAATCCATTGTAGTTGCATAAAAAACCAAAGATAGTTGCATGCGACAAGCAGTTGCATCCCAGTTGCAAACATAGTGGTTGCATATGACAGAATTTTTAGTAGTGAAACAATATGATAATACCAAGCTCAAGGGGGATCAACTTTGAGACGAACACATACCTCTCGTAGTTTGAGATCTTCATCACGAAGATGTTGCGTCAATGTCAAATCTAAAAATGACTCCAGAGCTGGTTCTTCATTCACTTGTGCAGCTTGAAGCCCGTAAGACGTGGCCATATGTGATGCCATAATTTCAAGGAAAGGAAAAAAAATCTTTAATCAAAATCAAATCGACAATGAATGTGTGGAGGACTTGTTACATCAAGATGCGTGGTTATAACTTATAGGTCAAGGAAAAGGAAGGAAATGCGTAAGTAACAACCTAGAACCATGGTAAAATAAAACCTTCAAATTAATGGGAAAAATGAAGGTTTAAGTAAAATTTGTTAGGGAAAGTGGGAAAAATTGAAAATGTGTTTCTCCTTCTCCTTCCATTGGCCACCAAACATTGGAACCTTCCATTGGCCACCAAGCATTAGAACCTTCCATTGGCCACCGAGTTGGGATCTTCCTTCACTTCCTTCCTTCTCTTTCTCCTTAAAAGGCGAATTCGGATCATTGGGGGCTCTCTTTTTTCCAAACAATTTTTTATTTAAGTCTTGAAAATACTTATTCCTATAATTTTTCTTGGGAGGAGAAAAATGATTAATCTTAGTAAATGGTGGAAAGAGGGAAAGTGGATTAGATGTTTGTAGTACTTTTGAAAGAATGGAAGTGAGTACGGATAGTGTTGGGAGCTTGAAATTTTAAAGGAATTTCACAAACCCTCTTGGGTTTGGTAGCATAATTTCTTACTGGTTTAGGTGTAGAACCTGTAATTTGGTAAGCATATGCACCTTGTAACTAGCTTTTTAATGAGCTAAGGCAAATCAAATTTGGACAACATATGTGATAAGAGTAATATTTTAAGTGACTAGTGGTATGTAGTCAAGTTGAACTTACTACCTTTGTAAAACCCTCTCAGGTTTGGTAGCACAATTTCAAACTGATTTGGGTGCAGAGCCTAAAATTTAATAGTCACATGTACCTTGTAATTAGTTTTCTAATGGGTTAAGGAAAGCCAGATTTGGACAACATATGTTCTAGGAGTAATATTTTAAGTGACTAGTGGTCTGCTACCAAGTTGAACATGGTGTTGAATCTTTAAAAGTTGGTTTGAATGAGTGACAATTTAGCATAAAATTCTAGGATTTGGAGTGTTTGAGCTTGGAAAATATATCTATCAATTCTAAATCATAAATGATGCATAGGATGCAAGTTATTTGGTTTCAACTACTAACGTAACTTAACATTTAGAAATACACTTTGCATTTTTTCCTTCACTGGTAGCATATGTACTTCCAAGTATATTCACCTCATAGAACCGGGAATAGAGGGATAGAAAATTGCCTCACAAGGACTTTTTGTGGGCAATTATGGGACACATTTTTGGCCGAACAAGGAATTTTTAGTGTAGATCTTTTGGGCAAAGCTCTTGCAATAATCTATGGAATGCAAAGTTATTTCTAGTTATATCCAAACATGATGGCAAAAATGGTCCTGGAGGTATACAAGGCATTGATATTACCATGTGGCTAATGGGTGTCTAGCATGAAGGAACATATCATAATCAGACTATGTTCAAGCATTGGCAATCTTTGACAGAACGTGTAAACTTGCAGGATATCCATAATCGCATTGATTTCAAGCAAATGTAATATGATGTGAATACACACTGGGCTACATTGGCTATTGGATTTGCTAAGACAAACAATGAGCATCGAAAGTGGTCAAATTGATCATAATCTTGCAAAACTTTGTCAAATTATTATACATGGAAACAATAAACAAGGAAGTGAGATATGTGTGGAGTTAACAGCTTCATGTTCAAAGCCATTCGCAGGGCATCTTGTAAATGTTCTAACAAGCCAAGTATATTAGGCACAAGTGGATATATATGATGCATGTAGAAATGAGATTGTTATATTTATGTTGGAAGCAAAAGTTTAGGATATTTTATTAAAGAGGACTAGAGGGTTGTCCAATAAAGAAAAAATCCTTTTAAGAATGTCAGCATTTGCAATATTCATATTCTGAATGATTTTGTATAGAGTTTCATAAGTGTGGAGCTTCCTATAAGCCCACTTAGTCTTTTTTTCTTTGTAGCTAATTTCTTTATACTTTGTCTTCCTTTTCTGTGTGTTTGTTTTATCCCCTCAAGTCTTTTCTTTTTGTGCTTCTACTTGTGTTGTTTGTTGCTTCCAGGCTTCCAACAAAAACTTAGTACACATGTTAGTGTTTACATTGGCATATATCCCTGGTAGGGAGCTGATGAAGTTAATCTTGAAGTTGTGATAGAGAATGCACTCTAATACATGTTAATGTTGATGGTCCTTGAACAAGCGAAAGATTGTCACTCTTTTCACACTGCAAGTGAGTATATTTTGGTTTTTTTGTTTTTGTTTTATCTTTGTTGTATTGTCCTTTGTTCACAATTTTGTAAGTCCTTTTCTTAAAGTCTTTCTTTGACATAAAGTAGAAGCTTTAACCTTGTTCTGATTTTTTCAATTGTGAGAATAGAGGTTTCTTGATTCTCATCGGAGATATTTTTATTTCTTACATGAAAAATGGCTCATAGAACATAATTCTCCTGAGTGGAATGAATTGTACTAGCTTTCAGCTGGATCGAAGATTACTTTATAGTTGACACTCTAATATCTCACTTGTATCACTTTATTGTAATTCCTTTGCTTTTGTGTTTTATGGATTGTCTATTCATATGGTCATTAAACTAACAATGATATGTACTATCAAAGCAAATGTAGCTATGGCCCTTTACAAAAGTTCAACCAAAGATCCATTGATCGGTTTGTCAGAAGCATGGCAAGTTCCACTAGTAGAAATCAGCCAAAATGTAACCACTCCATTTATGACTACATGCGACTTGTAGTTGTTTGCGACTAGATTTGGGAACATTTGCAACTACAAAACCAAATTTCAACTATTTTGGTCATTCTCACAACTATGATGCAACTATTAAAATTTTTATCCTATTGGTTGGATCGATTTTACATTCATTTTCATCCATTAATAGGTTGATATGTCCCATTAGTTGAAGTAGTCACCAAATTAGTTGCATCCTAAAGGTATTCTACAATGACATACGTGTGTATTTTAATGTATGTACTAAAATTATATATATGCATACGTATGTATATTGTTCATATAATGAATCTCAAAATTAATATTTGAACTTTGGATTTTTAATTCAAATCTGAAAATTGATATTTCAATTATGAAAACTACTATTTTAGTTTTTAAAAACAATATTAGAATTTGAAACTTGATATTTGAATTTGAAAATTGTTATTTCAATTGTTTAAAAGAATATTTGAATTTCAAATTTTTGATTTGAATATGATATTTTCGATTTAAATTCAAAAAGGCTTCTTTGATCTAAAAATTGATATTTCAATTCTAAATTCATGTTTTCGAATCCAAAACTTAGTATTTCAATTCAGAAGGTTATTAATTGATTATAAAATTGGACATTTTAATTTTGAATATTTTTATATGAATATGGAAATTTATATTTCAATTTCGAAAAAATTTCATTTAGCTTTTCAATAATCATTTGATTTGAACCTGAAATTTCAATTCCAAATTATTATTTGGGAT
>Ga0209611_10011449_pt1 | contig 12761 bp, 3 predicted proteins | sample S1TSphgellanicum_3_FD_187693 | JGI IMG/M metagenome (GOLD analysis project Ga0209611, IMG submission 187693) | Host-associated microbial communities from peat moss isolated from Minnesota, USA - S1T2_Fc - Sphagnum magellanicum MG (SPAdes) (version 2) | ecosystem: Host-associated > Plants > Peat...
TACATTAAAATATACCCCTATGTCATTGTAGAATACCTTTAGGATGCAACTAATTTGGTGATTATTGTGACTAATGGGACATATCAACCTATTAATGGATGAAAATAAATGTAAAATTAGTGTAACCAATGGGATGAAATTTTTAATAATTGCATCATAGTTGTGAAAATGACCAAAATAGTTGAAAGTTGATCTTGTAGTTACAAATATTCTCAAATCTAGTCGCAAATGACTATAAGTCGCATGTAGTTGTAAATTGAATGGTTACATTTTGGCTGATTTCTACTAGTGAATTACAACCAAAAGAATGAATGGATGAGGACCACGAAAATCAAGATCATGACCATGACAAGGAGGATTGCCAACAACTACGACCAAAAGAGAAAACAAGGAAAACAATGATCAAAATTGCAACAATGTCTAAAAGGATCACCAACAATTGCACCAAAAAAGAAAGAGAACAAGGACCACAAAGATCAAGATCACAACGAAGAAAAATGCTAGTAACTACATTTTTAAAAAAGGAAAAGAAAACCGAGGATAAAATTCACATCTAGTAGGATCTATAATAATTACAGCCAATAGAGAATAAGGAAGAGGACCTCAAGATCAAGATCACAACCATAATTAAGAGGATCACCAATAATTGCAACCAAAAGGGAGCAAGCTTGAAGTGTTTGAGCTTTAAGCAATTCAGTTCAAAAGCTATACTAGTAACATCACAATTACCTGAATTTTTAAGAGGGAAAATCTTGGTAGACATAAGTAGAGGAGGGGGTAATGGTGGCCAAGAATGGGTGTAGAAATTAGGGTTTCGTTTTTTTTTGCCCCCATCACTATTGATTAAAAAAACATTTTTAAATCATGTCCGTTGAAACCAAAAATGAACACTTTTATGCCCTTTTATGTTCGTCCTTTTGTTGCACCCAATATTTGTGAATAAGGTAGGTAATGTCTAGTCATGGATCATTTAATGTTTGCTCATGCATGAACAAGATGATGTTCATGTGTTCTCAAGTGATCAAGGATTTTTTTTTTTGTGTTTTTGACCCATTGACATTCAAATATGCATAACTTGCTCATTTCTTGAATTTTTTTAATGATTCAAGTGCCCTTGGATGCACAAGTGTTAGTTCTACAACTTTTTTTTAGTTCTTAATACAATGGAATAACATTTGAAATGCATCGGCTTTCCAAACTTTTAAGTGTTTGCTCACTAACTACTCTACCCTAGTTTGTTCATTTAAGAATTTTTTTGATCATATAAGATTGAACATTAGATTAATCTATTTGTTGTTGTCTTGCAAATTTGTTAGCAAGATGTTCATGTTTCAAGAAGCACTATAGTTTTGGGCAATTGTTTTATTTTGTTACAACAAATAAACTTTTGCAAGTGTTGTTGGTTGAATGCGACCTCCTCTAATGTGGCACATCTTTTAGATCGTTGTGGATTGTTTTCTTCCGTTTTCATTACTTGTGTTCTAAATTAGTCTTGTGAATAGTGGCTCCTTAGTGATCCATTACATTCTATATATTCTATGAATTCAAAACATAAGGAATAAAATGAAGTTGTGCCCTCTTTTGATAACTTAATTGAAGATCATTCAAGTGTTGGTTTTGTTATTTATAACATAAGAAGGGAAGTTTGTGGTTTATTTTACATAACATGTTTTCCTTGATGTTAAACCTAGGTTTTAAAAACTTCATATAATGTTTTCAAATTTTTAAAGGGATAAAATGTTCCAAAAATGATAAGAAGTCATTATATTCTATGTTGGTGAAATGTCATGAACATTTGCATTTTTCAATAAAGTCTAAAAGGAGTTTTTTTTATCACAACATTTTTATCAAGATTACAATTTGGATATATTTGAGTAGATTACAAATATAAATGAACCAACAAAAAAGCTTGTCAATAAGGAAATATTGATTTAAAAATAATACCAAGTGGATGTGAAGGACCAAATGTTTTTTTCAATTGGGGGAAAATGTGAATAAATGTTTCCTACTATTGGTTTCATTGTTTGATTAATTTCAAGCATTATTGGATCACTAATTAAAATGGAAAGGATATTTTCTTTAACTAGATTATTTATTAATTTGAGGACATGTTTACAAATTGAAAACTTGAAAGGCTTTTATTTATGAAAAAAACTTAGCCTAATGACCTTAAACTAGGTTGTAAATCCCCATCCAACTTAATAGAATTCATTCAAACATATGGAGATATAAAAAAGGAATTGGAAAATTTTGAAGGTGTTCTTAAAAGAGATGAAGTTGTTGAACTATGAAAATGTAAAAAATAAATTGTTGGGACATTATTAATTTCATCCAAATAATAATAATTTTTATTTATGGTTTTATGATTTGAAAAAATGTCATAATTGGTTTGTGAAAATCACCTAAGATAACTAATTATTTTCAAATTTTAGGATAATTGGCATTTTGAAAACATCCTAATTAAAAAAATTGATACCTTATTTCAATGTTTGAAAAAAATAATTTTTTTTACAAAAAAAAAGGATCATTCTTTAAATCCTTTTTTGAAATTTAGATATAACAATTATCCCAAAAAATGAGAATCAATTAACATTGGTAAAAACTTGCTATGAATTTTTTTTAAAATTTTGTTTAGGAAAAACATGAGTATTTCTAAAAATGGAATGTTCATTGTGCTTGTGGGCGTTTTGTTTTTTGAATTGTCCCACAAATATCAAAGAAAAATATATAATTGATAAGGTACGCAATAATAAACTTTAAATTTTAAAAAAAAGGTGTAATACCATAGACTTGTCAACCTTATAATATAATAAACTTAGATGAAAGTTGCCAAATAAAACCACAAGAAATACATGGAAATTATAATCGCAAGGGACTACCAAGGGGAAGGCAACATAGCCTTCCAAATAAATAACTACATAAAGATTTTCCAACAAATGAATTGGGATTTCTAATAAGTTACAATGAAGGTAGGAAGGCAACTACCTTCCAACTTACCTTGGTACTTATGTAACAAATTGGTCTAATGACCTTCATGATGTTGTTGCCATTTTCCTCCATTTATATTGTCCTTATGTATTATGCTTCAACTACCATCCAATGAGTTTGGAGCTTGGACAAGGAATATATATATAATTGAAAATTATAATTTTTATGTCAAACAAACTAATCAAATATAGTTGCAAAAAAATAATACACCAAAAACAAAATTAAACAAAGTACAAGGTAGTGGTTTCCACACATTTTTTCCTTGTAATCCTAATCATACGTCAAGTATTATGTTTAAATAATAGAATACACCCAAGGTACCATAGAATGAAAATGCCATTAAAAACTACCAACACAAGAAAGGAATAAAATCCCATCAAATGGAATGTTGGAATCAAGAGCACACGAAACATCCTCTCCATCAATAGTCCTTCAAGAACTCCATCCTCTCCTACGAAATAGAACCCTCCATAAATCCCTAATAGGTGACAAAACCACATGTCATTATCCCATCCTCAAGGTATTAACTAAACAAGTAGTTTCATCTCCTATTAGAAAATGATAAATACATCTTACCATTAGGACTTATAAAATTATTAGCATGCCCATTAGGCTAAAAAATTGTCCCATTAACATAAGGTTTTTCCATGAATGCTTTGTGGTGTGTTGATTATGACATTTTTGCTATCAACCTTTCTTTTTTAATTATTTTTAATCTCATTCACATGCCACCCATCACAACAACATGCATTTTATGCCAAATCAAGTACATTTGTCAATTTCGTAGTTTAATTTATAATGTAGCACCATCTTGATGTGCAACTCATAACAAATTCAAATTTGTTTGTTTAACACTACAATAAGGTAAAACCATCCATCACTGAGCACCCAAACAATTTTTAAAATGACTTGTTAACAAATGTCACTTAATTGACAAACTTTTAATGATACCCTAAAATTAAATGATTAATTTTTTAAATGTGTGATTGGGGTTAGGTAATCATTCCTCCATTTAGACAAGCAAATTTTATGTTCATTAATGGGTTTCAAACTTTCATGTGCCAAAATATTTCCATTGTTCATTTCTATATTTGTGTTTGATAATGGGCAATCTTTTTTCAAAATCCTTGCTTCTATTGTGCCTATGCACAAGTGTTTTTCTATTGGAAAGAAAATGGTTTGGAATAAAATGCACAATGTTTAGTAATAGGATGCATATTGTTTATGTATGAATTATGGCATATCTAGTTATAATATGCATTTTGGTTGCACATGGAAGGATATGTGTTCCCAAGAGGCCATATTATTGTTTTCAACCTCCCCCAATTTGGGAGATTTTATCTTGTTCATTTCAAACCCAAATGGAGGTGTGTAAATGACTATAAAGGCATTAGGTGAAGGGCTACCAAGATTTTTGAACTTCTCAATTGAAAATGACAAAATAATGAACACACATTTTTGGAAAGCTTAAATGTTTGCTCATTGGCCTATTTGCCCTAATGCCATTGTAATTCCCCCATATATGTAATAAAATGGTTTTGAATCTTATTTGTATAAGCAAGGTTACAATGTTAATATATAAAATACACAAAATATTGAAGGCCTTGGAATAGGCTTGCAAACATTTTTTTCAATGATATTGTTAGATTTGATGACTTGATTAATTTTGAAGAGTTGTCTTGGATGAACTAACAATAGAAACAATCTAATGTTGTAATAGGTTTTTCATGTACATATGTTTTAATTAACTTTGGGGCCAATGAGATTGCTGAACTTGGTTACTTTAGTTTTTTGGAAAATGTTTGAGTGAAGGAACTCTAAAAGTCACATTCCTACTATTAACATAAATATATTTGCATATTTTACTAACATGTTCAACATCACAACCTTTTTTTTGTACTAATAAGGGAGATTTTAATCATTATTTGTGTATTTTATTATTTTAATTTAGAAAGGCACTTTTGGGATATCATTCCAAAACCTTCACAACAATGAAAATGATTAAATAAAAAATATTTATTTTTATTCAATGCTTAGCGATATATGGAATAAATTTAAATTATTCAATAATTGTTCCCCACGTATAGGGATATATAACATTGAACCATGTAGAAAAACATTAGGAAAGTTGACAAAAGGTTGATGAAAATATGAACTTTATTTAAAGGTAAAAATAAGGTTGAAATATTTGAAATTGGAATACAATGGCAAATTTAAGTCTTAATGTGCCTACTATCTTGAATTTGTAAATTAAATGTCAATATATGTGTTACATCCACAGGGAATGGAACTATTATTAATTGATTTTGGTAATTATTGCATGTATTAAAAAATATTATAATTCATGTAAACAACCACAACAAAAGATGCATGATGCATTATCATGTTGACATTTACAACTATTTATTATTGTCATGCATACACATAAACCAAATGATAAGAAATATTATGAATGAATCACATCCAAACCAAAATGTAATTCATTTGCAAACAATAAAAATCCACAATGAAATAGAATACACACAAAACAATGTGTAGGAATGAAATTTGATGAAAACACATAAAAATTTACAATAATCAACTTGTGTGTTTTGGATCTGAAATTGCTAAAAGTGATTGAAACACACAATTTGGGGTTATATCCTAAAGAATAAATAGTGAAACCATGTTTACAATTGAATTGATTCCATGTTAAAACACACATAGTCACATTAAACCAAATTAAGACTAATGTAATCATAACTTAATTAAATAATTAACATAACACACTTAATAAGTATCATGCACTATCATGTTGGCATTTACAACTATTGTTGTCCACACATTTGAACCAAATGATACAAAAATATCTTGAATGGCAACTCACATCAAAATCACACGTTCTATATGGAACTAAGGATTTTCTTAGCCACATAATAAAGTAGGAAATTCCTTTTAAAAATCCATTGAGAATGAACACCTTGGTTTTAAGGTGAGAAGACCAATAGGTTAAAGGCAAATGTGAAGCCCATTGTGAATTGCATAACTATAATCCCCAAATCTTTCACAAAATGTGAATCATCATTGAGAAAAACTTTAAATACCCTATTATTTAACTATAAGAATAGGTACATAGTCTACTTAGTGGATTGAAGGCAAAAGCAAATTTTGATCAATATTTCTTCCAATGGTGATGTAAGACATCCCATATGCCAACCTTTTGGTAGTTGTTGTGGAACACCCACACAACATACAATGTAATTGCAATAACATCTACTAAAGATGGGTCAATTTGACAATCAACATGTGAAAGATGACATGACACATAATTACACATGTGATCTCTCTTTGTTTAACCATCTCAAGCCTCCAACAAGAACACTTCAAAAAGTAAAACATCTCGAACCCTCAAAACAATGCATCTTATAATCACATTCAAAATAATTGATGCATATGAACTTACCCAATTCAAATTTATGAACTCAAGGCCAATAACCACCTCCATGGATAATGACATAATGCAACACATCATGGTGTTGAACAATGGCCAAATTCTCCATACCACAACATTACATGTGAGAACAAGCCACATGTTTAAAGCCACATGTTTAGATCATCAAATTTGACTATTTTTATAATGTTTTGTTGAATTGAAGTTGGTAGCTCAAGCTCATGACTAAATAATAAAAAATATGATGAAAGGGATGCATAAGAAAAGACATGTTGATTGAATTTGTACCCCGTAGCTAACTATGGTATTCACAAGTATCAATATCTAGAATGATCCTTTTGAAACCTATACACAAACCTCGCTTCAATATTTACACCACCCATTCAACTAACATGTTTACCTCCAGATGATCACGTGAAATCATATATGATCAATTATTGTTGTTTTCTCACACAACTTTTAAAATTCCTCACACAACTAACATGTTTACCTCCAGATGATCTCATGAAATCATATATGATCATTTATTGTTGTTTTCTCACACAACTTTTAAAACTCCTTACAAAATTTTGTAGTTTTGTTAATGACTATTTTCAGTTGAAAAATGGGAGAGCAAGGGGGGAGAGATGAGAATGGATCTTTTTAATTTTTGTGTTCCCATCATGTTCCCAATCTATACCCATATGTTTCCCAAGTTCCCAATGTTTTCCCAAGGGCATTTCCAATAGCACCTCATCTTATCCCATACCTTTTGTCCAAAGTTCTCCCCTTCTCACCTTATATAAGGTGAGCAAAAGGGAAGGCACTCCTTCTTCACATAGAAACTGTTATTTTGGGGAGCTTGCCAAGTTTTAATTTTTTCATGATGATGGGCCAATCCAAATGTAATAATAATAATAATGATAAATTGAGAGGCAACCCAGCTAATGAATGGGAGAGGAAAGGTGAATGGAGAGGTGGATAGCTACTCAAGTGTTAGCCTTGGTCAAAAATGGTCACAAGCAATTGTAAGACCACAATTTTCATCTGACCAATTGAATCAATTTTTGAGAACCGTCAATGTTTGGACAAGATTCTCTATCTAGGGTTTTTTGAAAGTGCAAAAAACCCCGGAGCGAAATCTTGAGGTGCATCTTTGTTTATGAAAGTGGATTTGTGGTTGGCTTTTTCAAGTTTTCATGCATATAAAATAAAATAAAATAAAATAAAAAACTTTCTCTCCAGAAAGTACCCACCCAACATTGCCCATTGCAAACTGGATTTTATTTTTATTTTTATTTTTTTTCAAAAACCATAGTTACGAGCCCTGCAAGTCACCGTAATAACTGAAGGGGGTGGGTGATCTTTGAGTCTCTCTTCTGTGGAAGTGCAATGGATGGCCATCTATTGGTACTACAGATGGAGTAGTGGTGTTGTCATCATGAAACAATTCTAAGTTCCTTATTGCATCCCGTGATTTATTTTGTAGGTTGTATGAGGAGTAGTTTTCTACAACGATTTTTTTTCATTGATTTTTTTTTTTTGAAACTGTGAAATCCAGTTTTGTTCTTATCCTGAATGGCTAAATGATGAATATTTTTGTTGTTGTTGTGCTGACGATCGCCAAGGATGAAATCGGTAGTGCGATGGGGAAATGAAAATAGTAGGAATGATTATATCTGTAATGTGAAGAAAGGATTTACCATGCGCAATTACATAATGCAATGTGTGCATAAATCTTAAGTCATCATAGTTGGGGGAAGAACTTTAGTGAATTGTTGTGAATTTTTGGCGTTTGAAGGTTCTTTAAGTAGATGAACTGCACTGATAGGTTATTTCCTTGTTCTTTTGTTGTGTTCTTTTTCATTTGGTGGAATTTGCACATTGATCTTCTGTTCTTTGAGAACCAGTTTCCCATATGGCGGATCATGAACACTGGTTTGGTATGCAGGCTATCTTCTGTTTGAAGGTATTGTTGTAGTTCATTTCCTAGTTCCTAGATTGTTGGATTGTTGGTCAAAAGGCTTGAATTTCGGGGTGACTATTTATTTTCAACATCATGTTTGGAGATTGGATGGTGACTCTTCTTCTCATACTGTTGTTTACAAGTAACTGCTCACTGGTCACTATAATTCCCCCCCAAAAAAAAAATTCAACACAATTGATCTGTATGAGGCTAGTCCTTACCATCCTAAATTTGCATATGGGTTGTCTCACAATCTGTCCAACAAAGGTTACCTTTTATGACTATGAAATTGGCATGAATTGTTTCTTATATGGTCAAGTTGATTGAAGACCAGTGAGTAGAATGCTAGTATATGGAATGGTGACAATTACCTTTTCAAATAGTGTGAGCCATGGCTTTTTATTTTATAGTTCAAGATTTTAGTTGCTGTCTATTTTGTTTTGTTTTGTGTTAAGGAGAATGGGGAAAGAATTAAACAGGTGATTGCAGGGAGTGGTGATGTCTGATGCAAATAATGTTGCAACAACAACAACAACAGAATCAACATCAATTCTTGAATTGAGCTACAAGGATATGTATCTAGGTTATTTGGCAGTGGCCCACGTTTTGGAACTTGCTACAAAGTTATGGTCCATGTCTGTGATATTATTACATGTGAATGAGTTGATAGTGTTGTGATGTTGTCCTACTTGCTATTTACCTTTTCTTTTACTGCATCTCAGGATATTACAAAGTGACTCCAAACATTCCCTTTATCCATGCAAATGTAAAAACATTTAGGAGGCAAAGAATAATATTCAAGATGTTGTACATAGTCATGTCACGCTTTTTTAGAAAGAGGGGAAGATTATTTTTAGGGTAAACATGCACTATCATTGAGGATGGCACATTAGGTTTCATTAGTATTAAAACTCATTCTTGTGGTGTTTTGTTTCAGTTTTTCTGGTTACCTTTAAATTGTTATTATGAAGTTTTGTCTACAATCTCATAGATATGTGAACATGTCCAAGTTGGCTGAAAATCATATGTTATATATGTGCTACTGTTGATGAATGTAAACCAATTGCCAATGTGATGAACTCGTTTGTGTGAGATGATGGATCCATAGTACAAGGATTGCTACTGGTGCAGCAATTGGGTATGGATCACCATTGACTTTGACATATACCTCCAATAAGATCAAACATAGTACTAAGGGGGATGCTAGTGAATTGAAGCCAACATTATTGACTGCAATACCAATAATACTTGACCACAATCTTGCAAGATGGATCTATTGTTGAAAACATCAGTTGGGTAAGAAGAAATTACAATCTTAAAATGCATTGGCCCATGATCAAGGTCCAAATGTATGGTCAGTAAAGTGACTGTAACATTGTCCTCAAACTCATCTAAATTTTCTTGACTTCATTTAGGAATTGTCTTCTTGGATCTCTAGAATTCATGTAGTGAAAGATGTTTTGCTTGAAGGGGAAGTGCATTTTGTAGATGATCTTACCAGAATTACTTGGATATTCAAAATAATGTTGATGGAAGGTTTGATGTTTGTAGGTTGTCAACATGTTCAACAAAGAGTATGTGTACGACACAAATTTGGAGTTTGAAGTAAGCTATGATAAGATTTCAATTTATGACAAAATTGAACATGAAATCAAGTAGTTTTGTAGTTCCCATTCAATCTAAGAGGTCTATATTGAAAAATTCGAGTAGGTAGTTTGTCCTCTCCTTTTTTTCAAATTTATTTTTTGGGCAAGAGTATGGTGATGTAACAACAAGGGTAGATATGAGTTTCTCAAATGATATTGGCTAAAATATTGTGGGCTTTAGGTTTAGATAGCAAAGTAGATGGCATCAACGGCTGAAGTAACAGACAAATCAATGGTATGCAATTGGGATTGTAATGTCTACCATTTACATTTACCTTCTTATGCCACTTCCTCCATATTTTATTTGAAAGGTAAGATTTTGATTGTAGACTATGAGGTTGGTGGTTCAAAAGGTTGCAAATACCAACAAGGTAGTTAGGGTTTTCACCTTGGAAAGAATATTTTGAAGTCAATTTTTTGCAAAATGTTTTATAATGCTTTAGAATTTAAAATTATAGGGTTTTATACATATTTCACATGTGGTATATGATTGTGAGCATGGCATTTGTTAATAATATGAAATGTGTATTGCAAAGTGTCTTCATGGGATTTTTTTGTATTGTAAACCCTATAATGAACCCTATTCCAAAAGTAGAGTAGTATCTTTTAATTAATAGCCACAACCTAAACCCTAATTAGTAGACTTGAAGTTCAAACCTAACCCTATATAAAAATAAAACCCTAACTTTTCATTAATACCATTGAAAAAAAATAAAAAGTTCCAATTATAGGCTTGATTATCAAATGAACCCTAATTCCTAACTTTGTATGTATATAACATGTTGAGATTGGAAGTCATTTGTATCCTATTTTATATTGAAGAACATTTTGTTTACACACATTCTTGTCCTATAACCTTGTAAAATTTTCTGTAATTTTGGAAGTGTAGATTTAAAGGTATTGCATTTTCCTTTCAATATGGATGGTTGTGATGTTAATCTTTTTATTATTTATAGTTTGTTTCTATTTGGTTTTTATTTGATCTTGTTTTGTTTTTCCTATGTGTTTTGGGAGCACTAGGTTTACGGATTGTCAAAAGGATTAATATCACTTTTGTGTTTTGAGGTTATTTATAATGCAACTTTGTTGCAATATATATCTATACACTTAGTTTTAGTACATTTCATATATAGTTCGGTTCTTTGTATTTGAAAATAATTTGTTTTTGTCTAGTTCTATTGAATTCGTTGTTGTATTTTTGTATTTTATTGTGGGATATTATTTGCATTCAATGGTAGAAATTGTTGCCAACCCAAGCAAAAAAAGAGCAGCACCTATTTTTGTTTTGGGTGTGACGGACATACAACATAGAATGTTGAGTGGATGTTTTAAAAGTTATATAATGGGTAGATATGACTTATATGATGTTGTAGGGAGCGAATACAAGTTCATACATTGTGATCTTATAGATAAGGTTGGATTATTGACTATTACCCTTATTATAAGAGTTGCCTTTGTGACGACCTTTTCACATTGTCTTAATGTTAATTCTTTCATTTGAGTCTAAAACTTTGGGGTGACGTTTCAAAACAAATTTGAAAAAGGTGATTGGTCATTTGTTTTGAAGGTTGGTGCCACCACAATGATTGAATGAATCGATCCATTTTTGTTCAATCTTCATTTTGTTGCTATTCATTCCATTCAGAATTTCATCCAATGATAAGACTTGCAAGAACTTGGAACAATCAAGCTTATGGTCATTGGGATCTATGGCAACTCTTTAGAGAGTTTCATTTTGATTGTTGCTAATGATCTAAGGCTTAATGACACACAAACACTATTTTCTTTTTAAAGTTTTACCCACAATATGTATAGCTGGTTGAAATTCACAGCAATGGAAGACTTACAATTTTTTTGGCTAAGAATGCTGGCAGTTTTTTGGTGAACAATAGCTTTTGACAAACTTTTCAACCAATTTTGGCATTCATGTGCTTAATGTTGCAACCACTAAAAGATTGGTGGAAGTCCACAACAAACACACTTAAAGGCAAGATTTGCAATGAATTTTGAACTTTGTAAAATAAAGTTTTTTTTTTCATTTGTTTGTTTTGTTTTTATTTTGGTTTGCAAATTTCTTTATGAAATTGCCATCTTGTTTGTAATGTAATAGTGTTTTGCAAATTGTTTGATGAAATGTAACTTTACAAATTTTTAGCAAGTTGGTCATTATAGTTGAAGCTAATTGCTTTAAAAATGTTTGTGCACATTGTCACCTTTCATTTGTGACAATTCGGATTAACAACCATTACTATTATAACTATAAGAACATAGTTGGAGTTGAAAGTCAACCTCAGATTTCTCACAAAATAAAGCAATAGAATGGTGATGATTGTGATTACATTCTTTCTCGATCATGAATCAAATGCTTGTTTTGCCATGATTTAATCAATCTTGAAAACTTTAGATATAAACAAGGTTTTTTCTTAAGGTTGTTTTGAGATAAGAACCTAAAAAGTAAATCCATCTTAAATCCAACAACTAAAAGTGTTAGATTTTTTGTTTTAACAAAGATGACTATGAATAAAAAAATGTAAAAAAACCTTTCCAATTTGAACCTTAGGACTTTCTTTGTCGCAACCCCACTTTGGCCAAGTGTGGGGGTGAAGCCCAACACTTGGAAAAGTTGGAGGTTGGGAGTCTTCCGGGACTCCCGAATGTTCAGAGCTCGACAGCAAGGGGCAAAACACCTCGCATTGGGGTGTTCTTGGTGTCATTGGAAAGGTCTTGAAACGTAGATATCGAAAATGCCCTC
>Ga0209611_10011450_pt1 | contig 12761 bp, 6 predicted proteins | sample S1TSphgellanicum_3_FD_187693 | JGI IMG/M metagenome (GOLD analysis project Ga0209611, IMG submission 187693) | Host-associated microbial communities from peat moss isolated from Minnesota, USA - S1T2_Fc - Sphagnum magellanicum MG (SPAdes) (version 2) | ecosystem: Host-associated > Plants > Peat...
ATTGCAGGAAATGCACAAGGTGATGATGCTGGCGACCAGGGAAATGAGCTCCAAGAAATCGTCGTGGCCGATATATCTGATTCTGCGAACTGATTTGATTCAATTCACAAAATTCCTGTGCATGTGGTTTGAATTGTGTGTGTATGAGCGAGATGTGTAGTACCCAGGGACACAGAATGCAGGGATCTCCTCAAATCATTTTCTAGTGTCATTCCCCTACTACTGTCTAGAAAAGGGGGATTTAGGATTTGAGTGTGGAGGACCAGGGATCTTATTTTCTTGTGGTTTAACTAATTTGTGATTTAACATAATTTGGTAATTATGTTGGTGGAGATATAATTACCAACATCTATTATTATTATTATTATTATTATTGATTGGTCTAGATGCTTTGTCATTAGTGGTACCCAACCTTTTCCAGTGTCAATTTGGGAACCAACAACCCAAGCATCTTGGATGTAAGATTTACTATTGAAGAGACCACATGCTGGGTGTGGGTGGAGTTGTCTTAGAAACTATGGGAATTGCATCCAATCCTTGTATGTGAATTGTGCTCAGGGGTGAAGGCAAACATATGTTGAAATCTTGAAATTATCTATGGGCACGAGGTGTGGAAAAAGAGATTTGGGATGAACTTGTAAAGTGTGTCATTTGTCCTGTAGTATTCTTGTCTAATTCCTGCAAAATCCTAGGGTGCTTAGAGGACTTGCTGTGGTTTCAAGTTACTGTTGGACAACTCTACAGGGGCTTGAGGAACTCATGTACCGGAAGCAAAAGTTTCCTTATTACAAACTTGAGGAATCTTGGACAGGAAATAGGAGACAACTAAATTATTCTCAATAGTTTGCAGGTTATTGCTCATTCATGTATTTGAACACATGGTCTTCATCTAAAATTTGTTACTGGCTATTGTGACCATGTACTGGTTGGGTCCCTTTTTTGTCTCTTTGTGTGTTTTTGCTCTATTTCAATAATATGATCAATGGTGTCATCACTCCTCCACTCCAGCCAGAAGAGTCAATGGTGGAGATCTGCAGGCTGATATAATACAGGATGCAGATTGGATGTGGTAATGGCCTCACCTCTGAGGGTCCTAAAATACTAGGATCTACTCATCTCAGGGACATTCTTTAATAAGTGGGAGTTACCAATCAACCTTGCTGCTTTCAATGGAACCCCACTACAGTTTATGTTACAGGTTCTGTCTTTAAAACCCCACCAAACTGCATAAGGTAGCTGATCCTATTATTTCACATTTAGGAACAGGTTTTAAAATATTCTCCTGAAACAAAAATACTTCTTGCTGAAATTTGGTATGTACCACCTATACATCCTATGTTGGCCAAAAAGACCCAATTTTTAGAATTTGCAAATTATGATAGTCATGTGAAAATATGTGACCTGCAGGTAATCAACCCAATTTGAGTTCACCATTTTCCATTTACCCCATAATTGCACACTTCACTGCACACCTCATTGTACAGAATAATCCCTATTACTGCACTTGGCATGCACACCAAGACCCTACCATAGCATACATCGTATTCACCAGGATTGCTATTTCATTTACCCAAGTGCTCCAGTGCAAGGATAGGAAACAAGAGTGTGCAAGAGTACAGTTATTAATTTGTGTGCAAGGATAGGGAACAACAGAGTATGACAATGGGGGAAATGGTGTGAAATAAGAGGAGATTAGCAATGATAGGCCCCTTTACCCTAGAAGGCGGTACACATCAGATAGCAAAATTAGATGAGGTCTCATAAAATGCTGCATACACTACAGTGCATGGTACATGATCGTTGTCTAGAAAACCCAATCCAGGAGTGTCCATCCTCCATAAAGTGCTTATCACAGTATCAATGCATACTAAACCTGATCCAAAAGGGTGATAGTGTGGACATCTGAGGGCTTATGAAATAGGTTAAGTCAAGCACCACCCTCCAGTTGGACCCTAGTAAAATAGGAGGAGTGCATCAGTCAGGCTACATTTGAAAATGGTAAGTGGGAGATAGACCTCCTGCACTACACTACAGTGCATGTTACATCTTTGTGCACAAAACACTTGGCAACAAAGTGGGTCCTGTGGGACCTGCTAGCTCGATAGGGAATTTCATGTTTGATGTAGTTTTCATCAGAAAATAAGAATTTCGAATTTTGAAATATCTTTCAGAGGTGCTCTTTTTTCTACTCTCATCAAATCTGGAGCTGCACAGATATTTTGCAAGAATAGGTGCACTAAAGATATAGCTATTGATAACATTTCATATTGCTGTGATTTTGTACTGACTGGTAAAGAGAAGTACCTAAAAAGATGGAGTGGGTTCTTGCACAAAACAGAGACTATGGCCCCCTAGTATTACAAGTTCATTGGTCTACATAGCATTACTAGATGCTGAAATATGCATTTTGAATTAAGGTCCATTCACACTTGGTGTTAGGGACTTTAGTGTTGAGTGCCCTAACACCATGCTAGTCATTTAGGACTTACACCTACTTACCATGAACATTTTATGTTAACATTCACTTAACATTACAGTATCACCCATTTAGCATTGGGTGCCACCTAGGATGCCACTTAGCTTTTCATTTAACACTGACTTAACATCAAGTGTGAATGCACCAAGAGTAGCCTACACCACATGCTCCCAAATATTAATTAGGCATAAAGAAAAAATACATGAAATGAGATGTGAAATTTCCTGCATGCGCACCGGAGTTCCATCAACGTCCTGCTACTGAACACTACAGTGCATGTTACATCTTTCGCTGGATGGCTCCCTTGGTTCTTTCCAGAGTTGGGCAGTTCTCACTTTTTTGTCAAAACCACTGTTTCCGGTTCTCAGTCATTTAAAATAACCTTTAAGGTTCTCATTATTAATAAAAGAAGAAAAGGTTTAGATAACTTTTAAGGGTTTCAGGTTTTTGAAAAAAAAAATTCCAACAGTTTTCAGTCTTGTTGCTTCTCATAAAAATTACAACCCTCGGTTTTCAGTGATGATTTCGAGAAGCCAGTTTTCAACAATTCATAAATTCAGAATATTTTGTAAATTATTTAATTTATATTGAGATTTTTAATTAATTAATTAAAATTTCCCCCTTTTGTAGAAGAGCCCGAAGCTTCTTCGTGAAGCTCCCGCTGAAGGAGCCTGGCGCCACCCAAACCTAACTAAAAACTAAAGTTTTCCTTAAAGTCATCCTCTCTTCACCCTGTCTTGGGGCCTCGACCCCTTACCCTCTTTGTGAGTGAGGTCCGCAAAGTAAGGAAATTTTATTAAATCTGGGTATGAAATGCTGAAACCCAGCATTTTAATGCACAAGGTTCGAGGTCATTATTTTAGTTGTACATGTAGGACCAGTGAAAATATATGTAGCAGCAGTGGAGGCGCTCAGGAAAAAGGAAAGACGGGTCAAAACCGGATGAAACTCAGTTTGGCACAAAAAGTGGTGTATTTCTGAGTTGGACCCCCTGTTAAAGGCTAATGTAATTTTTGGGAGGGTTTTTAAAATCTCACTCGGTTTTAAACCAAACTTAAGGTACTTGTACCGTGTCTTCTTGACTTTACGAAAAACTTTACTAAACACCCTGAAAACCGGAGCTCATATGTTTTTAATACCCTCAATGGTTATCAGAAAAGACACAAACTGATACCCTTTAAGGTTTTCAGAAAGCTGATTCTCACTTGGGAGAGAACTGGCGTTGAGATTCTCAAAAAGATTATCACTTCATGTGACAAACTCCAGTTCTCATTCTGAGAACCAGACTGAAAACCTTACAGGTTCTCACTAAAAATGTTAGAACCACCCAACACTGGTTCTTTCCTATTAAATTTCTGAAAAGAAAATTTAGGAGGGAGACAGTTTCACATTATTCAGAGGGATGAGTAGGATTTCTGTGGACCAACCCCTACTGCTTACACTACAGTTGATGTTACATCTTTGTCTGTTTACCTCCCAAGAAAACAGAAAAACACACCCACCCAAAGGTATAGATCATTGTTCAGATCGGCTGGGTCATGGCCGTCACCCACTTTTCATGCATCCATGGCAGGGAATGCTAGGGAATGGTAGGCTCGTTGAGTAACACTTCGTAGCTCAGAGAGTTGGGATTCAGTGATGGTGCATTTGATAGCCTTAGCATTCAAAGACTTTTGGTAATGCACTAGTTTAGCCACTAATAGTGCATTACAGACCAAATTTGATAAGAAATGCAAGAGTTAGGGCCTCCCAAAGAAGGTGGGGTCTTTGTTAAAAAAACCTGTCATAGAACACACTCCAACCCTGCAATAATGTGGTCACTCTACACCCTATGCACGTACACCAACCAAAAGTGGAGATGGTGAATATCTGAAGGCCAATATAATAGAGGACACAGATTGCATGGGGTGCCTCCCATTTTATTGCCCTTAACTACTAAGAGCTACTCATCTCAGGGACATCCCTTAATAAGTGGGAGTCGTCAACTTGCTGCTTTCAATAAAACCCCACCAGAGTTCATGTGACATGATCTCCATCCAGAAAACTCCATCTAGAAGGGTAGTAGATGGTGAAGGTAGATGGGGGTCTCATAAGAGTGCATGTTACATGATGTTTGTCTAGAAAACCTAAACCAAAAGGTTCCTTGATGATCATTGTCTAGAAAATTTATTCTAAAAGGGTGACCCTGTGAACATCTAAGGGCTATGAAATGGAGGGAATAGATTAGGTCACGAATCACCCCCCCTGTTGGACCCTAGTAAAATAGCAGGAGTGCATCAGTCATTTCAAGGTAAGTGGGAGTTCCATGGACCCAATTCAATTATACTACAGTGCATGTTTCATCTTTGTGCACGAAACACTTGGGAGAGAAGTGGGTCCTGAGGAACCTGATAGCAGCATGGGAATCTCAAGAACTAGAATTTTATTTTGGGTCAGAAAGGTAAAATAATAAATTATTTCTGAGGGTGATATTTTTTCCACGCTCACTAAATCTGGGGCTGCACTCTTAATTTGCATGACTAGGTCTACTCTAAAAATAGCTCATGATAAGGTGCCTGCTTATACCATCCTTGGTTCACAAAACTGTCTCAGAGGATTGGATGGTAGAGATCTGAGGGTTCATAATATGGAGGGTACAGATTTTGCCAGGTACTGCATGGGGATCTAATGCCATATACCAAAAGCCAATGACCTGAGGGATATTTCCTGCATCATTTGGTTTCATCAACCTCCTCTACTGAACACTACAGTGCATGTTACATCTTCCACTGGATGCCTTCCAGCTCTTTCGTTGCTTTTCTCACATTATTTCTGGAAAAAAGCCCTGCCCACATGGAAGACAGTTTCGTACGACACAGAGTGAGTAGGATTTCCATCAACCTCCTGTTACTTACACTACAGTGGATGTTACATCTTTGTTTGCTAGCCTCTCAAGAAACAGAAAAGCAAACCCACCCAAAGGTATGGTTGGGAGCAGGATGATGGCCATGGCTAGGGTGAACCAGCACCCACTTTAGTACCTTTACCTTTCTGAGTGAGGCCTCTTAGTGGCCATATTAGAGAATGTTAGATTTGAACTCAGAGACCCTGATTTAGACTAAGTTCAGGAGAATTGCAATATTTAGAAATAATTTTAATGAATTTTGGGGTTTGTACCATGGTACCAACGCAGGTGCCAGTTCGCCCAATGCTGGTGGCCACAACCCAGTTTTCATACAGCAGTGGTATTTAAATTTTTCCTCAAAACAAGGTAAAACTCCCAAGGAATGATGGCTCGCTGGTTATCTCAAAATGGGACCTTGAAACCTTAAAAAGATTCCAGGTTTAAAGCCAATGGTGTGCAGTTGAAAGTCGTGAAGGCCCTCTGGCAATGACCTTGACTTGGGGTGCCAGTGAGTTGTTAGGTTGGGTATGCTGTTGTGCTTCCAAAAAAATTAAAAATTAAAATATTCTCCAGTACTTGCCCCCTTCATCAGCTTCCCACAGCTTACACTAGGCTAGAGTTGTCGTTACATTTTTGCTACCCCCCCTTTGTCCTCAAAATATCAAACCCTACTCAAAAATTACACAGCTTCACATGACTTGGAATAAAGTTTCTTTCCATTTCAAAAGAGGAGACTATAAAATAGGGGCCTCTTTTTCAAAAGATTAACCAAACCCATGTGACATTGAAGGGTTTTAGGAGGATTTTGATGATCATGTACTTGTCACAGGTTTAAACATCATTGATATATGGTCTGAAGATGCAATCAGGGTTTCTGGCTCCAAATTTAACGTTTCCAGGATGAATATAGCATCTAAGAGGCCTCACTCACGAAGGTGAAAGTACCAGTGTAGGTGCTGGGTCACCCTAGACTCCAGTGTCCACAAATACTGTCACAATTTGGCCAGAGTGAACCGGCACCCGCCAATGCAGCAGTTGGCCGTTCTGTCCATGGGATGGGCTGCATCTTTTGATCCAGCCTCAATCAGTCAACTTTTTTTTCTTTTTTGATAAATGAGTTGTTTTTGGGGCTGTTTTTTTCTCAACCTCGACCTTCATGCTACCCTCCCACCTACTCATCTTATGGAGCTAGCTATCTTATTGACTTATTTAAGCTACTAACTTATATCTTGGCCATACATCCCAACTAAAAATCGAACCCCACTCTTACTTACCTACCTACCTTCTATTTTTTCAGTGGGTAAACTTTTTATCCTCTAAGCAAAAGCTTTTATTTCTTCTTGGCTAAACCTTTGTTTTTTGGCAAAACATTTTTTAATGGCTAAACCTTTATTTTTTGACAATTTTTTAAAGTTTTTGATTAAATCTCTATGCTTTTGTGATCTCTCAACAAAACTTTTATTTTTCTTTAGCAAAACTTTTAGTTTTTTTTTACTAAGTTTTATATCTTAGCATAATTTTTTTCTATTTTCAAATTTGTTTAAATTAACCATTAATTCTTAGCAAAACCTATCTACTTACTAGTTAAACTTTTATCTTTTGGCAAAACCTCTTTACTTATTAGCCAAATCATTACCTTTCGACAAAACCTTTTGCTAAGTTTTATCTTTTTTCAGCTAAATTTTCATCTCTTATCAAAACCTCTTTACTTTCTTATTAAACTACTACCTTGTGGCAAAACCAATATCTTTTATTAGTTAAACTTTTACCTTTTGACAAACCTCTTTACTTAATGGTTAAACCATTACCTTTTGGTAAAACTTTTACATTTTCTTTGCTAAACCCTTATTTCTCTACAAATCTAATTTTTTTCTTTGTTAAATTTCCACCTCTTAGTAAAACCCCTTTACTTTTTGGTTAAACCTCTATATCTTATTAAAACTAATAATTTTTTATTCGTTAAATTTCTACCTTTAAACAAAATCTTTTTATTTCCTAGATAAATCTATGCCTTTTGACAAAATCAATATATTTTATTGGTTAAACTTCTACATTTCAACAAGACCTTTTTTACTCTTTGGTTAAATCATTACTTTTTTTATGTTGTTCACACACAAGAAAATCCTAAAAATATTATAGAAGGTGATGATTATCATTAATGAAGGTATTACAAAAATCAATGCATTTAAGGTTGAATGGAATTTCAACACACTTTTGAAACAATTTTGCAATATCATTTTTAAATTCATTAATTCACCTTAAATCACAATGCACCTTCACACACCATTAAATGAATTGTACTAATTACCCAATATGTAATATTCACATCTAAAACAATTATGAATTGAAAAACCAAATAAGTATTACAAGTTGTATTAATTCCTCAATATGCAATACCCACATCAAGGGTCATGCCAAAATTAACATTTGTTGGTCCAAGCTTACCTTAAGTGGACCTTTGACCTCAAAATGTTATACCCACATGTCAAACATGACACATACAATATTCACATATAAGTGAAGTTTATAGTGAGAAAAACATGTAGGTATATAAATATTACATAATTGGTTAATACAACAATGAACATTTCAATACCCATATGTAAATATAGCACAATCAACTAAAAAAAACCAATGATGAATTTGGAAATGTAATGTGGGTATTGTAAGGTGACAATGTTAAAATATGTAATTTAACGATTATAAACGTGGTAAATGCATAGTCGACCAAAAAAAATAGTGAAATTTTTGGAACTGCAATGTAGGTATTATAAGGTGGTAATGTTGCAAAATGTAGTTTAATTATGGATGTGAATGTTACATGGTTGACCAAAAACAATAATGAAAAATTTGGGAAGTTGGTGCAAGTATTATGTGGTGAAAAAACTATAGAATGTAATATGAAATATTCATATGTAGGTATTTCATATCTAAATAAATGTTATGTTTCATATTTTGTGCTTGATTAACACAATAAAATTTGAATTTGTAACAAGACAATATTCATTACTAGAATTCTGAATTTTTTTTTACTAAAAATTTTGGTTTTAAGAAACCCATTTTTGATACGTGTCAAAAAAACTTCTCACTCATTTTGGACAAGTCATTATGAACTTGTCCATTGTGAATAGGCAGTGTACTTTTTTATTAGGCTTAGGTTGGCATTTTTGACTAGTCATTTCGACTAATATTTTTGATTAATTAGTTTGATTAATATTTTTGACTAATCATTTTAATTGGTCAATACAATAATCAAATGATTTTTTGACTAGACAAACACCATTTTGATAAGGCGAATGCCATGTTGCATTTAAACAATGGCCACCCAAGTAAGCCACATGGCATTTAAACATTGGCCACTAGGTTATGCAACGTGGATAAAACCTAGACAACTTAGATTAAGCTTAAAATTAGATACTTACTCCTAAAGTACCTATGTTGAGCAACTTACAACCTAAGTTTTTAGGCCTAGGTTTGGAAACCTATAACCAACAACTAGGTATAAAAACCTAAAGTATGTTAGGGCAACTTAAGCTATGACCTTTATTAGGTTTAAATGTACACCACATAAATTAAACTTACAGTTTGATGACCTAGGTAGGAAAATTTTATTTCATTTTGATTTGAACTTTAAAGTTGAGCCTTTTCAATTGGTTCATCCCAAGTGGCCTTCCTTTTTAAAATATTTTTTATGTCTTCAATGCTTATGATGCATCTATTTATATTGCTCATCATTTGGAAAGGATGACAAACAATATGGGACAAACTTTTGGGAGGGAAAAACATTTTTATGTCCATTCAACACTAAAGCTTTTTAGTCCATACAACATTATTCTTAAATAATTATTCCATAAAATACATAAATCAAATAAACAAATAAATAAAGAGGTAGGTAAATATGTGTCTTAATTAAGTTAAAATAAAAATTAATAATAGTTAACTTATAGTTATTTAATTATAATTAAGAATTACAACCATATTATAACTCTTTGAATTATCTAAAATATCAAAATAGTTATAATGTGTTAAATTATTGATTGATAATTACAACCAAATTTTAATTAATCCTTAATAATTTGACCTATTTCATTATCTATTGTCAACAATGTATTTGTAATAATTAATATTTAACTATTTAATTATACATTCATTAATGTACTTTAAGTAAATAACTAATTAACCAATTGGTAATTTATCATAGGTATATCAAATGGCCTACCCTAGCTTATATAACTAGGTTACCTATAGGTTAAAATATAGGTAAATAGGTGGAGTATAGGTAGGGTATGTATAAATAAATACACCTACATATCAGCTATTTATATTTAAATTATTCAACCACATACTTACATTACATAAGTTAAATAGCTGGTTAATTTAACCTAGGAAAATTTAATTATGGAAAAATTAAGAATGGCTAAACTAATTGTGGCAAAGTCAATGATGATGAAACCAACCATCAATAAAGTAATTATGGCAAAATTATTGATTATTAAACTAACAACGGTTAAACCAACCAATAATTTTGAAAAATTATGGAAAAATAACCATGATTAAATTAACTATGGTTCAATTAATCATATCTAAATAAATAATGGTTAAATATATAATGACTAAACTAATTTTGGTTAAACAAACATGGCCAAATTGAAAATGGTTAAAACTAACTTTAAATAAAATGAATATGGTTAAACTAACCATGAGTAAAATAAATATGGCCAAACTAACCAATAAATAAATGTTTTATGGTTAAACCAACAATGGCTAAAGTAATCAATGAATAAATATTTTATGGTTAAATTAGAAATGGTTGAACTAACCATGAATAAAATAAATATGGCCAAACTAACTAATCAATAAATACATTATTGTCAAAGCAACCGTGGCTAAACTAAAAATGACAAAATTATCCACGAATAAAATTAATATGATTAAACTAACCAATGAATAAACATTTCAAAGTTAAACCAACTATGCAAAAATTAATTATGGCTAAAATCAATATGAATGGAGGAATTAGGACTAAAAAAATGGTTAAAATAATTATGGGAAAACTAACCATGGCTAAACTAAAAATCGTTCAACTAACCATAAATAAACAAATTTGGTTATATTAACCATGAAAAGAATTAATGTGGCTAAAATAATTAATGAATAAATATTTTATGGTTAAACCAATTATGCATACATTAATTATGGATAAAATAAATATGAAAAAAATAATTATGACTACAATCAAAATGGTTAAAATAATTATGGAAAAATTAGCCATGGTTACACTAGAAACAATTACACTAACCATAAATAAATAAATTTGGCTAAAGTAACCACTAATAAAATTAATATGGCTAAAATAACCAATGAACAAATATTTTATGGCAAAACCAATAATGCAAAATTTAATTACAGCTAAAATAAGCATCAATGAAATAATTATGGCTAAAATCAAAATGCTTAAAATAATAATGAAAACATTAACCATGGCTAAACTAACCACTAATAAAGTTAATATGGCTACACTAACAAATAAATAAATATTTTATGGCAAAATGAATTATGCAATAATTAATTATGGAGAAAATAAAAATGGTTCCAATAATTATGGAAAAATTAACCATATTTAAATTAGAAATGGTTAAACTAACCATGAGTAAATAAATTTGGCTAAATTAACCATTAATAAAGTTATTAAGCTAAAATAATTAATGAATAATTATTTTATGGCAAAACCAACTTTGAAAAAATAATTATGGTTAAAATAAACATGAATGAAATGATTATGACTAAAATAAAATGTTTAAAATAATTATAACAAACCAACCATGGTTAAATTAACAATATTTTAAATTAATTATGGGTATATTAATTATGATTAAATTTATTAAAGTAAAATAATAATATGTTTAAAATAACTATAGTTAATTCAATTATGTTTATAGTCATTATGGTTAAATTAATTATGCTAAACTAATTATCATGCTAAAAATTATTAAGGTCAAACCAACTATTGTTAAATTGACCATGGCTAAATTATTTATAATTGTTGAATTACTTATGACTAAACTAGCCATAATTAAATTAAACATGACCAAAAACAGGATGGAATAATTAATTGTGGATAAATGAATCGTGGTTAAATTAAATATGGTTAAAACATATACAACTAAAAAAACTATGGTTAAACTAACCATAGTTATTGAACATGATTAAATTGACCATGGTTAGATTAATTATGGAAGTAGTTTTAATTTTAATCAATTTTTTCAAAGGTAATTGAGCCATAATTAATTTCTATATAATCAATTTAACCATAGTTAGATAAATCATATATATATATAGTTTAATCATAATTAATTAATTATGATTAACTAACTTTTACATTTTTCCAACATTTTTTTAATTGATCAAACATAGTAAAAATGTCACATGTTGTTTCAAGATATTCAACTAGTATTAAAATTTGTAATTGGCCTTTTTGATTAAACCATTAGTCATTTTGACAAAGTGCACTGAATTAGCCCTATTGATTAAGTATAATAGGTGGCCTTATTGATTATGGCACTTGCCAATTTGATTAGATTGGGTGGCTTTATTGACTAGGTAACTAACCAATTTGACTAGGTGGTATTTTAAAGTCCAATTTAATTAGATAACCAATTTGATTAATCAAATTGATTAGCCAAAATATACCCATTATCATTCAAGCCATTGGCCTTTAGTCAAAACAACATGTTTTTTAGGATGGACAATTGAATTGTAATGGTAAATTAACACCATTTACCCTATTCATGAATTATTTAACCTTGAAAATAAGGTTAGACATTTACCATTTACATTACCTATGGATAAAATTGGGTAAAATATAAGGTACAGTAGCCTCCCACTTAAATACGCACCCGTTTAAGTACGCATCCCGGTAAAGTACGCATTATTTTCCTGAAAAAATAAGGTTCAGATTATGAAATAACTAGTGGGTGACCCGTGACTATGCCACTCCAGCCACCCCCAACGCTTTGTGCTTTCATGTTTGGATTTGTAGCCAGGTTTGGCTAAATCTTTCTTTAGATAATTGCCCACTTTTTCCACATCTTCCTACAAATGATGGCCATTTTGGCTACAAACAAAAACAATTCGCAAAAAAAAAACCCCCGAGAGACGTTTTGTAATCTTGCACAACTACAGTACCCAAAATCAGCAACGACCATACCAAAAACTTTCCAAAAAGTGATTGCTGATAACTTCCCTCAGTGGGTGTTCTCCGGAGCAAAAGTTGCCAAGCTCCGTCACACACAGTCCGGACTGGACCCGGCCCGGCACCCCGTTCTTCACGTCGGCTATCCCGGGTCTCCGTTCTGCGCTAGAATGTCGTAACCTAATTTCCTCCAATAGCTTTGCCCACAG
>Ga0209611_10011454_pt1 | contig 12759 bp, 13 predicted proteins | sample S1TSphgellanicum_3_FD_187693 | JGI IMG/M metagenome (GOLD analysis project Ga0209611, IMG submission 187693) | Host-associated microbial communities from peat moss isolated from Minnesota, USA - S1T2_Fc - Sphagnum magellanicum MG (SPAdes) (version 2) | ecosystem: Host-associated > Plants > Peat...
CTTGGGCTGCAGATGTCCGAATTGCCAATGCGAGGGCATTTTCGATATCTACGTTTCAAGACCTTTCCAATGACACCAAGAACGCCCCAATGCGAGGTGTTTTGCCCCTTGCTGTCGAGCTCTAAACATTCGGGAGTCCAGGAGGACTCCCAACCTCCAACTTTTCCAAGTGTTGGGCTTCACCCCCACACTTGGCCAAAGTGGGGTTGCGACATTACATGCTAGGTGGTCAATGCATTCATTTTTTAATATTTTGTATGATTATTTGTTATTGTTCAAAATGTTCATTTAATGTTGGTTTTGGCAATAGGCTATGGTTATAAATTGAAACATAATATAATCTAAGTGTGAACAACACTTGTAAGTTGTTGCTTGGATGTTTTTGGGTTGATGTTTCTATTTATGTTTGTTGACATATTAATTTTAAAACATGGTTGTTTCATAACGCATAGAAGTATTAGTTTTAAAGGGGCGCATGTTTAATAACAATGATGGCTATTATCCAAGGATTGGAAAAATGTGTTGGAAAAGTCAAATAGACTTCTGGCCACTCATAGATGCAAAATTAAAAAAGATTTTTCTTCACCCTTTACATTTTGATAAAATCAAATTATAATCTTCAAACTTGTTTATTTATGCCTTTAGGCAGTGACATAATACTTAAGGTATAAAAGATGCATATGTAATGTAAGTAATATAAATATGTAGTAAATTGACAAGTAATAAACAACATTAACATGTAACCCAAGTACATTAAGAACTAATTACAACTTATATTAATAATAACAAACAACATTCACATGTAAAACCATGTAATATTAATAAGTAATTAATTGTAACATGTAATCCATGTAACAAACATAAACCATAATATGTAATAGTGAAACAAGTAACATTACCCAAGTATCATATTAACAAGGAACTTGTAACATTTATAAGTTAGTAACATAGATCAAAAGTTACATATGTTGTATTAATGTTTATCATTGTTACATGTGTAATGTGTAATGTGTTTGGGGTTGCTTTACTAACCATTGAAGGGCATTTTCCCCATAGGGTGAAAACACATTACAGGTTGAGCCGATTTTCACCAAAAAAGGTGATGTATAATTAGTATCATAGTACATAATAAGTTTAAATTTTGATGACATCATTTGACAATCCTATACATAAGCAAAAAGCCCTAAAATGTGCACAACATTTTGAAACTCAAATTTCACTTTAAATCAGGATTAATTTCAATCCAATAGTTAGATGAAGAGGATTGAATAAAATCAATGTACACAACATATATAATGTGCAATTTTTTGTCGGCCATAGAGGCTCATGTTTGTGGTTCATAAGAAATTATTAAACAAAAGAAATTTGAAAAAATAATGCAATGCCCAACTAAAAAATTTCTTTCTATTTCATTTGGTATTAGTTTTTTCTTTAAATACACCCAATATTTTACTTTTATTGCTAGATTTTTTTTTAAAAAACACATATTTTAAATGAATTTTCAACCAAAAATTTAAACTTCCAAATTGCCTTAGATTTTCAAACAATTCAAGTTGCATTCAAATGAGATTTAATTCCAAAAAAACAACTCATTTTTTCCATCATTTCATCATCATTAGTAAGTGAAATAACATGGAGCTCAAGTTGTTAAAACGTAATGGGATTTGAATACGAAACTATGAAACAAACATGTAAAAAGTTTTATTGTGATTTAAACAATTATATCCTAGTTATAGTACGTAAACAAGGGTAAATTAACTTGGAACTAGTTTCAATGTGAATGTGGTTTTAGTTATTATGACTTATAAATAGGATATAAATCCCAAGTGGGGCAATGTTTTTTTAAAAAAAATTCATTGTTGTTGAGTTGGCCCCTATTTTCTAATCTTGGTAGATTGAGGTGGCAAATAATTGAGTGAAAGTATTTCTCTTATTGCTATATGGTTTTAATAAATATATAATGGTGGAGATAGTTTTAGTTTAGTGTTCAAGTTATATGGTGACATGAACTTGTTAGAAGTAAATGCATGATTGCAAAGGAAACTTGATAAGTGTAACAATTTGGCAATAAAGTTTGATTTTTTCACAAAACATTTTTCCACTAATTTTGTCAAAATAAGCAATACTAAACCCATAACTCAATCCCTTTAGTCCAAAAGATAGGTAACCCCTTTTTTACTCAAACTTGTAATTAATGTTTAGCTTGATTAATAACTTCAAGCTGAATGCAAAGAAATAGGAATTACATTTTAACCATGTTTCCACTATTTAGACTTCATAATAAAAAAATATGTACATTTTTTTGGAAGGATCTTTAGACAAATTCAGTGTGTATTCAATTGAAACAAAAACCCATTATTTGACATGATTGTCTAAGTCTCTATAGTTGAAAAAAAATAGCTTCCTATGTTGGATGATTTGGTGAGAATCCCACTAAAGCATCCCCATATTTGCATAGTTTAAAAACACCTAGTTAGAAAATAGCCATCACAAACATCTAACAATTAATGTGTAGTGCTTTCCAAGGGAGTCGAACCCTAGTTTAGAAAAGGATTTTGCCCAATTGCAATGGAAGGCGAACCTACAAAACATAACACATTAGTACCCCTATCTACAAACCACATGAAATGGTACAAATGACAAATACCGGTTAGGATTAATGCGCTTGCTTAAATGCAGGAGTTAAAAAATTATGAAGACACCATGAAAATGTAAGTTGTTTTCACACAAAGCTGTTGCTCCAAAATGCAACAACTCCAACCCATATTGAACTTTTGCCTCGTTCCAATCTATTATGGCAATTTGGAATGGAAAAGTCTACAACATGAAAAAGTCATGAGCATACAATCTAACCACTAGATCCAAATGAATAGTTAGTCAATTCCTCAATTTGGACTTCATGAAAGTGACAATAGAAAAAATACATTCACATTATGAAAAAAAAGGGTGTTTTGCAACTAGCCTTGCAACTCAATTTTTGAGTTGCAACAAACACTTACAACTCACTATATTTATAAATCGTGAGTTCTAATGGACAAATTGCATGAGTTGCAAAGTTGCAACTCATTGTATATATGATGCAACTCATTGCAACTCAATTGCAATTTAGTCAAAATGACTCATTTTCAACCACTATTCAATTCCATTATAACTACACCCATGAGGTCATGCTAACATCATCAATTATTATCCATTTATTAAAATTTGACACGTGACATTATGAAGATCTTTGAACATAAAAAATTCATAATATTGATCTCCATTGTCCATTATGATTATTAATGACGGTCCAAAATTTTTGACACGTGGCACAATAAAAAATTGCCACATGGCATATTTTGGATATTTATTTATTTATTTTAGTAGCTAGGTAGGTCATACATAACCATAGGTAGGTAGGTTGGTAGGTCTTAAGACCTACATACCTACATATTTACCTAGGACCAGCCTACCTACCTAATTATTTACCTAGGTAGGTAAGTAGGTAGGAAAGCACAAGACTAAATGGATTAAAGAATAGCCATGAAATTTTATTTTATATTTTATGTTTTGCCTTTAAATTAAGATTTTTCCAACTCATCCTAAAATGACACATGTATTTTAATGTGAAAACATAAAAGAACAAGCCTTTTTTATATAGTTTGTAACATGGGATTCGAAGACAACGCACATGGGTTAAATCTTTTAATTGTTCATTAGTTACAATTGAGTTGTAATTATAACACTTAAGTGCTCAAGGTAGGTTAGATCCGGGGGGGGGGGCTCCATTGTTTTTAACATTTAAACAAAATTCGAACCCCTCCTATTGGCGCGTCTATTGCATTAAAAATTGTCAAAAGTGGAATATAATTGAAAAAGTTATGGCCCCTCAAAATAGAGGGGTCAAGAACTTTAAAAACAAACCACCAAACGTTATAAAGGTCGATTCCCAAACACCCACAAAAAAATTTATATGTTGTTTTGTTGTTATTAAAGTTGAAAGATAATTTGTAGAACTTCAAATGGTGTTCCTATAACATTTTAAATCACTCAAAATGAAACACATATGATGTAGATATAAATAATTGATGAATATATATCCATATTAAAGTGGTTGGATTGTAGTCATGTGGGGGTTTCATGGTAGCTTCACTATTGGATTACATGGTGGTCATAAAGAAACTAGATTGTTATTTAAGTAACACATGATCCAATTAACCCGCATGTGATTTGGCATCTAGTTCAATCAATTTCTAGTAACAATAGTGTGATTTTAAAATTTGTAGATGCATAGGGAACTTAGGGCAACTTCTGATTGTACCCAATATTGAGGGTAAATAATGCCAATTGTATTCATGAGCTTTTGTGTCGGAAACCTTCTGTCAAGTTCAAGTATTAAACCATTTGTAGCAAAAGTGCATTGGTTTTTCACATCTTGGCATACATCTGTCCAATCTTCTTTGGTGACCAGGGACACAACTCCAATGCACTTATTAGTTTTGTGCAACATGTTGTCATGCTCGTATGCATGGCCTTATACATGATGACCGGTTACGGGCATGCCAATCATGTCTTTAGGGTTAATGTACGTTCTTAGGTTATTATACGTTGTTAGGTGTTTTAGGGTTATGGCTTGTTTAGGATTTTAGCTTGTTGACGGTTGTATAAAAGGCCAAGCTCTTCCCTTCTCTTGTTAGTTTTTCTAAAATTTCTTTGTCAAGGAGAGTTTCCTACATAGTTCGACTAGATTTATAGATGCTCACGACGGCTATTGCACGACTGCCATTTATATACACTACATTTTCTTTCTTTCTTTTTAATTTAATTATAGAAAAACTAATCTCTATCACTTAATGTTGAAAGTGGCAAATTTTTCCTGGCTTTGAGTTTCTTGGGTTTCTTTTGCTTGTTGGTTTTTTGTGTTCTTGAGTTTATGTTATTTTTTTTCCTTTTTATGCTCTTATATTGTAGCTACAACAAGAACAATAACAACCATAATTAGTAGTAGCGCAAGCGAGGGAAAAGGGACACTAAAAACAAACTATAAGTTGTGAAGTTTTGAGTTTTGGAATTTTAGAGGGTTGAAGGAGTGAGCAACTCCAAAGCTTGTTTTACTACCAACTTTAGGTCTTGGGAGCACGCACACACACACACACACACAAGGTTTGATTGCAATACAAGATCTACACCAGGTGATGTAACCCACATACACTTGTTTTCCTCATACATGGGTTTTGAGGTTAGCATCTGGTTTTTGAGCTTGCAATCATGTAGTGAATAGCCCATGTAACAGCTCTAGAAAAAGAAGAAGAAGAATAAGAAGAAAAAGAAGAAAATCATTTTTTAAAAATTCTTTTTTTTTTGGCATACCATCGCTGTAGAGCTCATGGACATAGACCGCTGTGTAGCATTGTCATCGATGCAGTTGTTGGTGTAGTCTGTCGCAAACGTGTTCCATTCCGTTCTATTTTGTTCACCATTCATTGCCATTTTGTTTGTTGTCCATCGTAGTTACATCCACAGACGTTTATCCACCAACGTCCATCCGTCGCCATTCATCCTCGTTGACGCACCATATTCTTCAAACCATATGTATTGTGTACATACGTATTTGATACCTTTCCATTATGGTTGCATTTAATTGCATAAATTGTGTTAGAATTTTATAGCCAATGTTTTGTATTGTTACAAAATTTTAGGGCATGGGACAACACCATGTCCTTGGATGATGAAAACAATATTGTTTAACCAAAGCCAAGGTATGAGCTACAAAGTAACACACAATCATTTGAGTCGATTTTTTTAAGCTCACGATGATCACGACAATACCATCAAATGTCTACAGCGCCATCGTCATCCAGTACAACTCCTACCAAGAATTCAGGTTCAAGTTACATTACATCAATGGTACATTAGAATCCATTTGGAGGGGTTAATTAGTGGGGTATGCATGTTGCCACACCAACTTTCACACCATCACCATATATTCTGCTGCAAGCTGTTACCTCTACACCATATACACCATGGAGGTCAATAGTTCCTTTGGAGAATTGAGAAGTTCAATAGAAGGCTAAGTACCATTTCTTTGAGGGAATTCAAGGCAACTTTTTCGATTGTGGTTTATGAATTAGAATTCAGGTATGGCGCTAATTACACCAAGGTGTTCGCATTCAAACAATTGGCCCATTATGTGCACTATGAGGCATTGGATGTCTACAAGCAACATTTTCTGAGGATTTTGGGCTTCACCCAGATCCCTAATCCAGCTTATGCCAAAGCCATCCCCACCACCTCTCAAGTTGCATTGCAAGCTACCATTACACATCATGGGATTGTGCCCAATAATCCAATACTTATTTCAGTAAACCTTTCTTTTCAACAACTCATTGTTGCTACTACAAACAATCCTCCCACCATCGATGCACCAACTTTTGCTGATTTAATGGGGGAATTCTTTTGAGTTTTTAAGCTAGAATTTCCAATCAAAAGTTTAAAAAAAATTTGTAGCTCACCACCTTCTTTCGGCAAAAGGATGAAACCTTTAAGATGTTTTATAGGAGGCTTCTCAAGCTTAAAGAAGATACTCAGAGCATCACAGACCTGGAAGTTGGCCATTGGTATTATTGGAAAGTATTCCAACACTCCATGCGCAGGTTTTGCAACAGGTTTTTGTGGAAATTTGGAGACTTGTACACTTTGTTAGATGTGTACAACATTTTTAAAAACCTAAAGTTGGCTCATGCACACTATGAGGCCAATACTATGAAGCCTTCATCACATTCAAGGCCTAAGCTTCCACTAGTTGCGCCAACCAAATCATCACATTTTTCTTCAAGGGCTAAAGCGGTGCACTCGGCTGCATCCATCCTGCCCACAAAACTAGTGAATGCAACATTCTTTCCAAGGATCTTTTTCATGATTAGTGTGGGAAAGAGGGACATCAAGAAGCTATTTGTTTTCCCAAGTTCCCCAAATGGAAGCAACTTCGATTACCACAACAAAATCTACCAGCATCTTCTGTTGCCCTTCAACCACAAGCCAAGGCACCTTAGCCTTCCACTCAGGCTTTCCCCACCAAGGGTAATTCTAGTAAGAATGCTAAGAAGAAGGGGCACAATGTTGACAAGAGGGAGGTGCTTCAAACCCATGCCACTCAAATTCAAATTTTGCAAAATGAACTCGAATCATTAAGGGCCCAACTTGTTAATATAAAAAGCAAGTCTTCCCAACCAATTAGTCATGCCCAACTTGTATAAGGTTCAGGATCATGGGAGGGACCTTTTAGGTCGTTCTATGGCTTCTCACACAATGCCATGGTTAGGGAATATGTTCTTTCCAATGCACACAATTCTAGTTTCACACCAAAATTTGCCACTTTTTTTTACCCTTCCTATTTCGCGACATAAGAGGCTAGTGTGGCACCCAAAGTTTCTGCCATTAGGCAGGTAATTCAAACTAATGGACTTGCATATGGTTTAAGTCCTATTACAAGGCTAGAAAAATTCAAGCAGTCATGCCACAATCTTTTTGTCCTCTCAACACAAAAGAAGAACACACCTTGTTGGCGAGGGGGGAGGAGACTATTACACCACAAGCTACTAGGGCATCAAATTCTCGTGTCCCAAGAGTACATGTACATTAGGAAAACACATAATTTTCCACTAATCAACCTATGGAGTGCCAACTTCAAATGCATGAATGTAAAAGCTTGTGAGTACACCATTATTTAGTTTTCAAGATTTGAAACTAAGCACCAGGGACATAATTACAGTACTAAAGGATACCCTGAACACTACATCAGGTTTTCTACCAATCCATAATCCACATGCTACAGGGGTCCCATCCAACACCTTGGAAAGAGACTCGATTGGCTCACATGTTGTAAATGGCATTTGTAATCTGGTCACTAATTTTAGCATGGTTAAACTAGTGGGCTCTCTATTTCTAATTTTATAGTCACATATCAAAAGGGAGCTAAGAACACCTCATTTGTGGATTTGTTACTTAGCAAAGGCGTTGTGGATAACCATTCTTTCCATAAAGTCTCTCACTCATTTTTGAAGGTGGTGCTTATTGAAAGAACTTCCATCGCCACCGGAGTTGCCATTGTCAACAATACCAAGTCAGTAATCTAGGTGGGAGGACATACACCCAGTGTGGTACTTCTTAATACAGGCCCAACCAATGATTCTTGAAGTTCAATTCACCAAGAAGATGGGCATGCTCGACTCCAAACTACGAAAATTTATGTGGCAAATTCGTACTACTAGTGGGAGCATAAAGGAGGTACTTGGGGAAAGCGCTTGGATTTGGTTGCACTTAACTTCAATGAAACTATAGATCAAGAACTTTGCCTACATGCCAAATGTTTAGTCACCAATGCCACCAATTATGATGTGTTCATTGGGTAAGAGGCCTTATTTCCACCAGGTTTCACATTTGACAATTGGTTCAAACATGCTCATTATCGAGTGGATTGAGAGACTGATGGCCACCTGGGATACAAACCTAAACCTTGATTTACATAGGAAGCATAATGATATGACTCACCATTGTATGCTCAAGGAAGCACACACCATTTCCTACATCCAATAAGCTAGCCACGAGTGGATAAAGGGAGATAAAAAAAAGACAGCTTACGCCCAAGCTACTAAAAAGCTTGAGGGTGGTTCCTACTTACATTCAACATGGACCAGAGGTTTTACAGAGGTTCAAAGCAACCCACAAGCCCTTGGTCAAACCTTTGTTTAGTTTTGAGAACATGCAGAGCCATGGCAAACTGATTAAGCCAGTACTTCGTCAACTAGTCACCTAGACATCGCCTAAGGAGGGGATTACATTATTAAAGCTCTTTGGTGATATTGGTACAGGTCTCGAAGCCTTACTATAATCAAGGATGGTGGTTAGGAAGTATTTTTACATAGACATTGATCCTATTGCAAGGTAAGTGGCAGCATCGAAAATGATGGAGTTCACAGCCAGATTTCCACAGCAGTTTGTAACCACCGCATGGAAGGCCAGTTTCACTTTCTTGCCTTTAGACACACAACTAATTCAGAAGAAGCATATGGAATTATTTGGCCCCATGGACATTTTAAGTTGGGAGTGTCAAGGATTTTCGACGGCTAGATTTGGAGAAGGCTTGAATGACACAAGATCTAATCTCTTCATGGACATGGTACGACTGATCACCTAGGCTTAATCCATTTCTCCTACGTGTGGTATGTAATTAGAACACCCTTTTTCAACTTGACCAAAGAAAGAAAGTCCGGGAGCACTACATGCTGGTCAAACATTACCTTGGAAAGCCGCTCCTATTCGATGCGGCGCAATGCAGTTCCTATGCGCACCGGCTATGCAACTAATGGACCAACCTTGCACCACTCTCAGTTCTATAGTTGGCTTTGAGATACACCATTAGAGACCTCAACCTACAGGTTTTTCACATATTGGATGATTAAAGCTCCTACCAACTAGTTACAAGGTAAAAAAAACCTCCTTGGTTTCCTGCGAACATAATAGGAAAATCAAGAAGTGTTTGGCCCAGCTTTGTTTCCTTCCTAGGAGCACATGCTTTTTAGGGAGATGGACCAGGCCTAGTGTATCGTCATGCTTCAGCACTTGGGATGAATTAAACCCAAAAGAAAGAGAAAGGGTTATGGGGTTCCAAATTGGCATTACTATTCACACAAGGTGACTAAATTGGAATGTAACATTCTACTAGGGAGAAGCATGGACCTAAATTCCCTTACATGGTTATTGGTAACCTGTGTATTCTTTCAAATGTACACAACACCAACATTAATTCAACCAACTTACAATTTTGGCGATGCGACTACATGGCACCTCGACCAAGTACACTTGCTTATCTTCAACACTCTACATTTCACTTTTAATGTTGGGGGGAGGAGGTACCATGTAATTTGACTCAAGTTGTTTGTGATACACTGAGAGGAACATTAGCTTCTAGAGAAATAATTACAACCTTCTACAAATCTGCGCAGTTGGATAGTGGAGAACCCAATACACCAGGTTCTTCAAACACATTTTCCAACTCCATTCCATGAGTTTCCAACTACCCTTTCATTATGGGGAACCAACTCACCAAGAAGGAGAGAAACTAGGTCACAAACTTGTTAATTAAGTATGAGAATGTGTTCGTATTCTCAATGAAAGACTTAAGTAGGTGTAAGACCATGCAGTTTTTTATAGACCTTACAGATGAGACACCCATCTATCGGAGGAGGCATAGGTTGAGCAAACATGAATGGAAATTAGTAGATGAAAGATGCAAAGAGCTCCACGTGGCTGGTTTCATTCAACCATCAAGTTTTGATTTCATAACCACTATAGTAATGCTAGCAAAGAAGGATTCAACTGGATTATGGACTAAGAAAAGGATGTCCAAGGATTATAAGCCTTTGAACCTAGTTACACCTCAAGACGAGTACCCCATGGCCACCCTGAAGAATTGTTGAATAGCATTGGAGACTCAAACATTTTCACAATTATGGATTTGAGACAAGGCTTTAACTAGATTGTGTTCATTGCAAAGGATTGCAAAAAAATGACATTCCATGGAAACAACAAGTTGTGGGAATGGCTTGTGATGCTTTTTGGATTGAAGAATGCACATGTTTTCTTTCAGCGAGTCATGGACTAGGCTCTCCAAAGGGCAAATTTCCTGAAGTGCTCCATAGATGACGTCCTAGTGTGTAGCAAGGGACTCATGCAACATTTGGCTCATCTTGAGGAGTTATTCAAGAAGCTCCATGAAGTTAATATGAAGATCCATCCTAAAAAATGTGAGTTTGTTGTCACCTTAGTAGTTTACCTTGAACACAAAATTTTGCCAAATGGTATGATGGCTCATTGGGCCAAAGTAGTAGCCATTTTGGAGATGGCCAATCCTACTGATGTTCACATTTTGAGGAGTTTCATTGGACTATGTAATTATTACAAAATTTATGTCTAAGACTTTGGTACTATTGTTCATCCTCTCTTTACATTGTTAAAGAAGGATGTTGTTTGGACATGGAGTGAAAAGGTTCAGGAAACTTTCAACACACTCGAGGAAAAGCTTCAAAGTTCCCCATTCCGAGAAGACCTAATTTTAGCAAGGTCTTCATTCTACACACTAACTGGAGTGTTCTTGGTATTGGTGTTATTCTTGGCCAACTTGATGAGGAAGGTAAAAAAATGTTATTGCCTATGTATCTCGAAATAACAAAGCTGAGAACAACTACTCTTCATATGAAGGGGAATGTCTTGTTGTTGTATGGGTCGCCATACATTTCAGGCCCTATCTTTATGGCACCAAGTTCACTTTGTATACTGACCACCAGCCTATCAAATGGTTGATGACCAATGACAAGCTTACTAGTAAGTTAGTTCGTTGGGCATTTATATTTCAAGAGTATGAGTTCAAGGTTATTCATCGACCTGGTATTACACATCAAAACATGGATTTCTTAGAAGCTAGGCAAGACTTCAATTAGATTTCAACAATACATGTATCTTATGCATCTAGTTATCTTGCACTACTATAATGTAACCTAGTTGAACATCCCATTGTGGATATATGGGAGGATTTGGACACTATGAGGTTTTTTTCAGCATGGGGGATGCCTTCCCCAAGTTACATCAAGTCAACGAGATCGTATACAATAACGATCCAAACGTTACTTATGGAGGGACAATCACCTTGTCCGATGCTTACCACAAGGTGATATAATGGTTCCTCCACCACATGAACGACTTAGTCTTATTTAGAAGGTACACTTGGAGCTTGGACACTTTGGAGTTAAACATATTTATAGCCTTTTTGCTTTTCATTACAATTGGAGAGGTATATATGTTCAAGTCTAAAACGTCATTGCTAGTTGTGAACAATGTGATAAAGTGAGAATTTCCTTCTCCTCTCGACATCTCATGCTTTTTCCACTCCTTATTCAGGGCATGTTCTATCGCTGGTCATGTGATTGAGCTGGAGAATTACCATAGACCTCTAGGGGTAATGTCTACATCATGATTATGATTGAGCATTTTTCAAAGTGGGTTGAGCTTGTTGTGCTACCGGACAAGTCATCACACAACACTAACCAAGTTTTCTTACAACAGGTCTTAAGTAGGTTTGGGGCTAGTGCTTAATGCCTTATTGATCAAGGATCAAAATTCAAAGGATAATTCCAAGATCTACTTGATCATGCTTTCATTGACCATCACCGAACTTCAAGGGATCATCCCCAAGTTGATGGCCTTGTAGAGAGGATGGTTCAAACATGCAAAAAGGGACTTCGGAAGATTTTCTTCATTGGGAACAAAGAAAATTGGGACCTGGCCCCATCATACATCGTCATGGGTTACATGATGTCTAAACATGCCTTTTTGTTTCATTTCTCTCCTTACTTTTTATTTTTCGGGAAACATCCCATTCCACCCTCTTCCATTACTGCTCAAATGGACTAAGTTGTGGACTTGGACTCCCTTGCCATTTGCATTAGGGTCATCACAGAGAGGGCTGCTCTATTCAGGAGGGTTATGCCCATGGCTGTGAAGAACTCGCACAACATCGAGACACCTTACGGTATGCACACACATAAGGTGGCAGTTACAAACCTAAGGTGAAACAATTTGATGTTGATGACTTTGTGTATCTCTAGCGACAACTTAATGATACTTTAGACACTTCTTCCTATCACACTATCTTGAGGATTATGGCAATCAGGCCTTTAAGTGTGTTGGAGTTGCAAGGAGCTAATGAACGCACAATTTGGGATC
>Ga0209611_10011455_pt1 | contig 12757 bp, 8 predicted proteins | sample S1TSphgellanicum_3_FD_187693 | JGI IMG/M metagenome (GOLD analysis project Ga0209611, IMG submission 187693) | Host-associated microbial communities from peat moss isolated from Minnesota, USA - S1T2_Fc - Sphagnum magellanicum MG (SPAdes) (version 2) | ecosystem: Host-associated > Plants > Peat...
TATATTATTTGAATGTTGAAATTTTCAATTTTTAATTCTTTCAAAAGAACAATACTTCCACAGCTCTATTTCATAGTCTTTTTCATTGTGAGAGAAATAGCATAGGCATAATTGATTTGTTATTGTGTAGAGGTGTTGGAAGCTGATGAAGTCAAAGCAAGTCCCACCCACACCCCCTATTTGGGCCTCTAGGAGTGTTTATCACATCCAACATAGAGTGTTGAATTGTTTCCCCAGCCCCGCCCATAAACATACAAAATTGAGAAGTATAAGATGAGAGACCGTTTAAATGCACCTGGATGAATCATTATAACTGGCCAATCTGAGGCAGTTTTTATTTTTTATTTTTTATTGTTTAAATAAATATTTTAAATAAATGAATTTTATTTTTAATATTTTAAAATTATTCTAAATTTTAAAATTAATATATTTTATTTTATTTTTAAATTTTTAATATTTTAATTTGGGTATTGCACCTTGTGGAAACCCAAGGTTTCATTCATTGGCGAATTTTCTCCAAATTTTGACTTGAAATATATGATTTCAACCAATACAAAGGATTTTTCATGGAAACCATATTTGCCAGATTTTGAATATAGAAGGAATTTGGTTTTTTCCTACTTTCATAGCCAAATCTGGCTAAGTTATTTTCTGGATGAGCATCACTTTGAATTACATCACCAAATCCTTAAAAGAAACCCTGGGAAGACCGCTGTATCCTTGTGCACATTTACAGCAACTTTTTTTTTTTGGGACTAAAAATTGTCAAAAGCTACCACAGTTTTCTGGAAATGGAATATTTTGTAACAAATTGCCCTTTTCTTATTAAAATATTCTCCAAATTGGAGACAAAAAACTGGTTTTTGGGGGAGGGTGTTGCCACATTCATGTGTACTGGTTACACATTTCTGAGTTCTCTGGAAATGGGTCACCAGTTAAGTCAAAAATTGCCTAGGGATGCTGATCACTTTGGCTCCATAATGGATATGAAAAAAAACATTGATTCAGTGTTTTTTTAATTGATGAAATTTCATCAAATTTTGACCTATACAAAGGATTTCTCTTGAAAAAAATGGCCCAAATTCGCCAGATTTCAAAGAGACAAAAATCCCCAGACACCAAATCTTTATGTTAACTTCAAGTATGTAGCCAAGAATATAGAATTGATGTAACCCTGCAAAACTTTATTTATAAACACAACATAAATTTGGAAAATGTACAAAGGAATAAAAAAAAAGAAACGGGAAAATTTACAAGCCGGAAAGTTAGTTCAAGCTTGATGTCAAAATCTTTGAATGTCAAAAATTAATCACATGTAGCAGGTTGGCTGTATTTCTTCATGTCAAAAACTGATTGCTCATAATAGATTGGCTGCGATGATGGATGGTGTGTTCTGAAGGGGTGGCAGTTGGGAAGTAGCTAAACCTACGCCTATCACCCGACTTGAGCTGGAAGATGCTTGCATCCTTTGCAATGTGATTGAATTTTTTTGACAAAGAAAAGTAACCAAGATAGAAAGATGAAGGCCCTTCTACCTTTTCAAGCTCCAAATGGCATTGGCATAATTATGTAAAAACACATTACCCTATTTGTGCAAACATCCAAATACATTAATTGCTAAAGGGAGGAATTGATCAATGGGGTGTTGGTAGCAATAGTTCCTTTCTTTGGCTTGAATCGCATCAAAGGTAGCAAATTTTTGAATTGCACACAATCTAGGAAGTAAATCCGCTCACATTGGGTCAGTAATGAAAACGTTAGTTAGGGTGTGAATGTCATCTTTGGTGAGTACAATGTTGATTCATCGAAAAGAAGACTTGAACATGGTTGAAGGAAACACATGTAGTTATTCATGTCCCACATGGAAGCTAACATCTCGCACGATAGAAGCAAAGGTGTCATGAATTGCATCATGGGTTTTCATCTGCTTGTTGCCATGAACGTAACGTAAGAGGTGGATACCTATAGGGTTGATGAAATGTGTGCACACACATCAAGGGATACCTACAATTGAAGGATGGGGTAGTCCAAGTCACGTTCGAAACATTGTGAAAAAGCTAAGGAAGATAATCAAAAGGCTAGGAAGATTAATCAAGCTGTAAATCAAGCATTTGCCCTTGGGCCAGACCATGATAAAATTTGAACACGATGGGTTTCAAATATCTTGTCAGAAAGCATACCGAAAAAGGTATGATGGTGCAAACATTGCAAGATGGAATTTTGAAATCGAATCATTTATTGTTCGATGAATTGTTCAAATGGAAGAAAACACATCCAAATTGGGGGTGGTAGAAGATCAATGCCACCTTGAAGGGTTGTTAGAAATGGAAAGTGTTATTATTGATTTGTGTGAAGGCTTCAAGAAGGAAGAGATGTTGATCAACTATAAACCTAAGAGCTATGATTGAGGCTACAAGGGCCCAACTCTTTAAATAGGTTGTTGGGGGTGATGGTGACTATTGGTATGAGCCCAATGCCACCGAAAGTTATTGGGAGAGAGGCTTGTTTATGAGCTAAAAGTCCTTCTAAGCTATCAAAGGATTTTGAATCCAAGAAGTGCCCAACACACTTTAAAAAGGGATGAATCAAAAGAAATAAGGGACTTTATGACAGTGGAAGAAAAAGGTGTGCATCATAAGAAATATGATGGCCATTGCACGAAACAATGAGTTACAATTCCAAAGGTTACTTTAAAAAGGTCAACATGTCGAACATCCTTTAGTAGGACATCTTTGATGAAAGATGATGTGAATGATGAAGTGCCCAATGGAACCCTTAAGATTTTAATTCCTTTTGATGGTGTGTAAAATTGGGATGGGGTGTTGAAGTCAGGAAATAGGCCAAAAGGTGACCATGCTACACATTTTTGAACTTGGATAGAAAAATCTATCACATGGAGTTTGGTTTGGAAATGTTTATATGTAAATGATACAATTAAAGGGGGACTAATCATGTGAATGTCATTTACAATGGATGGAAATATATAAGAAGGAAAAAAAATTAACTATAAAATGTAAAGCCCTAAAATGGGTCAAAACAAATAGTGCTTCTCCCAAGGATCACCTTGATAGGTTCCCATGGCAAATGGGATGACTATGACATTGCTTTCACGATTCCAACGATTATGAAACATGAGATACTCAAAATGCATAGAATGCACAAACACAAGGGATGAATTGTATGATGTTTCCACTTGTTGCATAAAGTTCTTGAAATATGACTCTTCTTAACATTGAATTTAAGGCGTTTGCCACATCCAATTGGAGAACAACCTAGTCAAGGTGAAGGTCCAAGGTGCACATGATGTTGTGGATTATTGTTTCAGAACTACCTTTAAAAGCAACTTGAATTCGTGTAGGGAAAAAAATGTTACAGAAGTGTTGCGTAATTAAAAGCATAAAACACAGTTTGTGAATTGATACAATGATTTCCCCATTACAATGGGATGAATTTTTCCTGAAGGTTTGGTCAAGGATAGGAGGTGGGCCACTCCAAGGTTATATGTAATTCGAAGTGAAATGTGACCATGTGCAATATGAAAACAAAGTTGAAACAATTGAAGGAATTCATTCGTTAAATCTTTTGGATGAAAATAGTCCCGAATGTGTTAATTTTTTTTTTAAATGACCACTTGCCAATAAATGCGACATGCATTGGAATGCCAACTTGAAGGAATAAAAAAAAAATCAAGGTATTGGTTTAGTTCATAGTCTTTTAGGGAAAGTGGAAAGTATCCATATGATTTAGGGTGTAATGCAATGAAAGCTGAAGTGGTGTTAAAGGACATGAGAACAAGGGATAATGGTGCCAAAGTGTGAATTGTCAAAAATATTCACATACACGTCCAAAAATAAAACTATAATGAAAGCATTTATGACCTTGGAGATCATGATGGGGAAGAGACACTGAACTCAAATTTTTTGCCAAAACTTGAGCCCACAAAAAAATTCCTCTTATAAGTTTTCCTAATCATCTACTAGAAAGCATTTAAATTGAACCTATGTTTCCCTATGCCATGTTGCTTTGCCACAAGGGGGCAAAACAAAACACCATTGGGGTAACAAGAAAAACAAATGCCAAGCGGTTACATCATAGGGGTCTTGTGTTAGCTTACCTAATGGAAAACAAAACGATATTTGTACATCACACCATAGAGTGGCATGGATGTAATTGTATAATTGAAGGCAATGAAAGCCTAAATGAAAGGACTCAAAGACATCCAATGATGAAACCCAGGTTTAAATTGATGCAAACAAGGTGGGAGCAAGGGAGGGTATTGAACTAGGATGTTCATAGGGGTTTAGATTAGATGAATTGAATGTTTAACAAAAATGACAATGATGAACTAACTTTCAATAGATAAATTGGTGCCCATAAATGGGGCAAAAGACTTTAGGTAGAGGTTGTCAACATGTTGAGGAGATGGGGATAGGTTGGGGGGTTTGATCATGGGCAATTGTAAGGGCTGATAGGGTGCAAGGGAGAAAAGGTCCTACTTGTGCATGTTCATGAGGGTTTGGGGAAATGTAAGGTTGGGGCCCTCACATTCGAAGGGCTAGGGGTTGATAAGGGGAACTAGTAGGTGGTGTGTGGTTTGTTAAAATGGGAAGGGGAACTACTAATTTGCATGGGAGATGAAGTGGAAAATAAATCTTTGGTGGCACATGATATTATAAATGGGCAATGGGAATATGAGGTTTGATGAGACATTATGAACTAAAAGACATGGGATGTTTGATGCCCATGAAAAAAAGGGCCTACTAAGAGCATAGGCCCCATTTTAAAAAAATTGATTATTATTATAAGGCAATTTTAAATCTATAAAACTAATCACACACTAAAAGAAAAACACATATTTTCGATCAATTTCTACAACTAAATTTTAGTCACAAACAACATTTGCAATTATAATCCTTTTAGTCACCTTGGACAAATCACATGTGATATTAATCACAAACGATAAGAGTATTGGATGAACGAAAAAGTTAACAAATACAAGTTCATCCTTTGACTCCATTGTATACATATTGTCACATGTAACTAAAATGCAACTATTTTGGTCATTATTGAAAGCAAACAATGTGTTGCCACATGTCCCAATATTTAATTATTTAAAATAAATATTAATATTATTTTGAAATAATCTAGGACATTCAATTTACATGCTTCGATGATTTATATTATGACACATGGCCCAATGTAGATATGCCACATGGCATTGAAAAATGAATTTAATACAAAATATTAATATTAGGTTGGTAGGTACGTAGGTAGGTACATAAGTAGGTGCCTACAAACTTAGGTTAAATACCTATTTATTTACTTAGGTAAAAAGGTAGGTAGGTAGGTAGGTCCTAGTTTCCTAAATTAAATACCTATTTACCTAGGTAGGTATTCAAATAGGTAAATACATAAGTTAACTTAGTTGGGTAAATCAAATTAAGCACCTACTTAGGTGGGTAAATAAATAGGTTGGGGAAGTAAATAATTTAAAATTGTGCATAATTTTTCCTTTTGTTTTGAGTTAAGCCTTTTGAATGGTTCATCTCATGCACACACATTTTTTTAATGTGAAATTGGATGATCACATCCTTTGTTTATATAGTGTTCAAACTAAGAATGGAGAACAAACAATATGGGATAAGTTTTGAAGTTGCAACTTCCTTACAAATTAAACTACAACTTCAAAACTTTCCTCATGCCTTTTTTTTTAATTTTTAAATTTTTAAACAATTCAAGTCCATGGTTCATTAAATAATTAGACAATCATTTAATTAATAATGATTAAATTTAACATATATTTAAAATATAAATTATACACTACAAATATCAAGTATTCATTATCAACTATTTAAATAAGTACTAACTTTTTAATATTTAACTAACTAGTTATCTAGTTATTCACAACTTGTCAATACATAATTCGTAAATAAATAAATAACTTAAATATTTTGAAATATTTCTTTAATTTTAAAAATCTAGTCTATTTATAGATAATATAATAAAAATTAATAAAATAATTTTAATAATTTTAAAATAACTATTATAGATATTTATTTTCAAATTAAAAATAAATTCCTACACAAATTATTTATTTTAAAAAAATTTAATTAATTACTGTAATTGCTATATAATTATATTTATTATTGTAAAAAATTTTATTGGTCAGGTAAATTTTTTTTCCATTGATAATTAATAATTATGAATGCAATAATCTGCTGGACATATATTAACAATTTTTAATTACTGTAATATCATTATAAATTATTTATCATAGAGAATTAATTATATATTTTTTATTTAAAAAATTATTGTATAAAAATTCCTCTAATTATAATCATTGCAATAATTATTTTAACTCCATTATAAATTAACCAGAAATTTAATTCAGATTTAAAGTTAAAAATTATAAATTGTGAATAATTATGTCAGTTAGAAAATAATTATGAAATTACTATAATTAATTATTATCTAAAATAATTACAATGATTTTAAAATGATGTAACATTAATTACAGTAATTGATTTATTTTATTGTAAAAATATAAACTATATAATATTAAAAATTATGTTGTTATAATAACTATTAGTGTAATTTATAATTAATAAATATAATTATTTATAATTATTTGTAATAGTGATATATTATGAACAAATAACTACAAGAAATAAATATTTTAGTTTATTATATTAAATTCCATGCAATTATGGTCATAACATTAATTATTTTAATTAAATTATGGTTATTCTAGAAACTTAAATAAGAATTAAATTTATAAAAATATAGAATATAATAATATAGTTTAATTATAAATTAACTATTCAAGTATTGTAATTCAAACTTACAAATAAATTAAATAATTACAATGATTTTATGTCACTATTATATATATATTTCCTTTATATTAACAATTTACTGTAAATAAATAAATAATGAGTAATACATACAATTATTTTGGTGTATTGTTGTTTTTAAATACAGTAATTACAGTAACTTTGCTCATTATTTTAAGATTATTATAAAAGTTTGAAATCAAAATCTTAACTATAGGACATAACTTCAATTAGGATACAAAACTTTATTATTATTATTAAAACATAAGTGTTGTAAATACAATAATTATTTTTTATGATTGGGAACTATCATTTTAATTGATGTGAAATTTTATTATTATTTATTAATTTTATATAAGCAGCAATAAATAATTAATAATTAATAAAATAGAATATTATAATTATTCTAAATTTTCACTAAAATTATTGTAAAATGTTATGACATAATAACAATTAGATATTATAAATACATAATTAAATATTCTAATATATTGGAACGTAATTCTTATAATTTTAAATTTAAAATATATTCATTTAATTATAAATGGAATATTTTAATTTTAAAAATGAATAATTAAGCTGAATTATAAATTATGTGTCTATTATAGTTATTGTATAATTTAATTAATTATGACGATTTTATAATAATTATAAATTAATTAAAATAGTTTAATTTGTATTTAAAAATGGAAAAATATTTAATATAATGGTCTATGTTGGAATATATTTAATATATTTGAAATTATTAGTAGTTTAATGTAATGAAATTAGCATAATTACAGTAATCATATCAATGACTTTAATTACAATAAAAAATCTACAAATATTAAGTTTAATCATAAATCAAATTATTATTATAATTCATGTATATAGACATATGTTGATTGTGACTAATGGGACTTTAGATGGTTACTTTTAGATGATAAATTCAGCCCATATATAGATGTAAACCAATTTAGTCATAAACTAATCCCAAGCTAGTCGTAGGTGATTTAATTGATGTTAGCATGATGTCACAATAGTTGTAAAGGGCAAAAATTTAGTTGCAAAAACCAAATATTCACAAGTAATTATAAATGTATTGGTCACATACTAGCCTTTTTCTTCTAATGTCATGAGACTAAACAAAACCAAAATAAAATAAAATAAGAAACTTCCAAGGGTTCGTGGCTAGGGCATTATGCCAAAAGCAAACCTAACTTTGTCATAGGCTTGGGAGTCACAATCATTATTCTATTGGGTTCAACGCGACCAAAACACCTTAATACCAAAATATTACATGTTTCATTCCTTGTTCTTCATCTTGTAGGACTTGAAACAAGTAATGCCACACAAAAGTTTTTAAAAAAACGATTGAAGTGGATTAGTTCACAATGATCCCAATCAACTTTAGAAACTATGTACAACAAAGTTTCAAATGAAACCTAATTTTGTGGTGGAAAGCTTGTTGTGTTTTCACACACTCATAGGACACACAACAACACTTTTGGTTGACTGGTTGGTTGGGTGACTTGATGAGGTATGTATTTTATGTTGCATTGACCTCTACTCACCTTGAAAGGACCCTCTAATACCAAGTGTTACTTTCTCAATTACTTTCCCATGTTGCTCGGGTCCCATAATCCACCTATGTCACATATTGGATACAAAAGGGAAAGAAAAAATGTGGAGTAGTTAGTTGAATTGTTTTTTGGATGATTGTTACTTTGGCTAATGTTGGGTAGGTACTAAACACTAATTTAGAATTAGCTTGGTTCTTAACTAGTTCTTAGGCAAAAAATTAACAGGGTATCACCTAGGGTGCTACCTAAGTTGATACCTAGATTCTCAAATATCAAATTTCGAATACCTAGTTCATTAAAAACCATTTTTTAAATTTGGAATTTTGATACCTGGGTAGGGTATATATGGATAACCTTTAGGTCTAATTCTTAATGGTTTAGGAGTAGGGAGTCTAAAATTAATTAGAGTTTAAGGTTTAGGTTTAGGGTTAAAGAAATGCCATTTTTCCCACATTGGAAGCAAGATTATATGTTCACATTGTCCATCATGCTCTTAACTTTTAAAGTATGTTTGTTGATCTCTCTTGTTTTTGGTCATCTTTTTTTTGGTGTTTTCTTTTGTTGTTGGTGTTCATTGTGTTTATGTCGAATGTCATGTTCTTGTAGGTGTTCATCCCATTCTTAATGTCCATTCTGTTCCTAATGTTCATATGTTTGTCGTGATATTAGTGTTTGTTGTGTTCCTAATTCATTTGTTCATCATATTTTGAGTGCATGTCATGATCTTGGTGTTTATTTATTCATCATGTTATTCGTGTTTGTCTACTCTTTGTGATCTTTGTGCTCATTTATTCGTCGTTTTTCTAATGTTCATTTTTTCCTCATGATTTCAATGTTCATCACATTTTTGTTGTTTGATTGTTTTTCATGATCATGGTGTTCATCACATTTTTAGTTCATTTATTTGTCTTGTTCTTGGTGCTTGTCAAGTTCCTGGTGATCATTTGTTTGTTGTGTTTTTGGTGTTTGCATGCTTGTCATGTTTTTGGCACTCGTTGCATTCTTGGTGCTTGTAATATTCTTGATCTTCATCACATTCTTAATGTTTGTCACACTCCTAATGTTCATTTACTCATTGTGTTCTTAGTGTTCGTTGCATTCTTGATTTGTTTGCTTGTTGCATTCTTGGTGTTTAATCATGTTCTTGGTGTTCGTTGATAATTCAAGTATTGTCACTTTTGCTCATTATGTTATTGTTAGTGTTCATCATGTTCTTGGTGCACATCATGTTGTTCCCCTTTTTATGTGGTTAGTACTACCCTACCTTTACATTGTCTTATAAGTTGGAATTTCATTAAAGGAAGGTTGTTGGTTGCTTATGGCTTTGGCAAAAATTGAAGATGAGGGATGTGATGTGTTCATGAATGAAAATGAAATGAGAATGGACAAAATAATTGGAGGCGAGAGGTTTGAAGAAATTCCAAACCTTTATCATCATTTTTTAATAATGTGCACCAAAAAGATTTTGTGAAAAATTTGGGTTTGTTAATTGTCAAAAACCATCTACCCATTTAGTTTGTTGATAATATTTGGTTGAAATGTTTGGAAATGCAATTGTGCCCTTGTGTTGTTTTCCCTTCTAGAAAAACCTTAATTAAAAAGTGTTATTACATTCGGTTGAGAAGACAAAACAAACATGTATTATTAGTTTTGGTAAAATGTGTTTTTATGATTGCAAATTTTGATTTATGGATGTCCAGAAGGGCACATGGTGTTTTTGCATTGGTAACAAATTTCTTAGGAAATTATTGGATGCCAAAACACATTACAAGTGGCTTATTTGAAATATTTGAAACATCAGGGCACACTTTGGCAATAAATTTGTAAAATCATTTAAGGCAATATGGCTTGACCAAAAATATTTTTATTTATGTTGAAGATGAAAGTACAAATCTGAATACGATGAAAATTGTCTTGAATTCAATAATAAATTGGAAATTTTTGGGCGTGACGAAAAGTTTTCGAAGGATTTGTTTTGAACATGCCTTCTTCAAGGCTTCCTAACCTGTAGTTGTTGAAGAAATAATCTCCAAGGGCTTGAAATATGTTTCCATTAAGTCTACCCAAACAAATTTGCAAAAATGTATTACATGGCCTAAAAAGTCAAGGAAAGGAAGACATGAATGGACGAAGGCTTGCATTATTGCAAGCTTCAAGCCCAAAAAATTGAACACACCAGTCAAAAAAAGGTAAAATGCAAGTTATTTTGTTTTGGTTTTTTTCTTTTTTATTGTTTTGAATCTTTGTATTCCAAATGTTTCTTTTTGATTAATAATATGAATTGTACAAGTTTACAAGTAAAGTGATCAAGTTTTAGGAATCCCTTTATTAATTTGAGAAGCCATTGCCTTCTGCTACAACAAGCAAATTGGTTCTAGGGTCATTGGTTGTGTTCCCTCTCCACTAACATGACATATATCACAAATTATAATAAACATTTTTTCTCTTATTGTTACTATTTGTAAAACTAATTCTAAGGTCATTTGTTGTTGAGTGATGTTTTGAATGTAACCATATCCACAAGCTTAAAACTAAAGGAAAAAACAAACCATCTCCCTTTATTTGATGGTTTGATTAATGATGACAACTTTAGAATGATTGTTGAGTTGGGAACTTTTGTCAAGAACATTAAGAAGGAGGTCAATCATTGGGGTGACTAACTATTTCCTTTCTTTCTTGACAAGATATGATGAAAGGAGGTTTCATAATATGCTAACCTTGATGTTAGATTCTAGATTCAAAACTTTGATATTAACCTCCTTTTCTTTGTCGTGAGCATGCGATGACCATTGTTAAAGATATCAAATGCCCTTGGGGTGGTGGGGGAAATATGAAATTTTGTTCCCAATTGCTGGCTTTTGAACTAAATAAATATTAGGAATTATAGGTTTTCAAATTGAAATTAAGAGATTTTTTTTCCGTTGTTGGAATTCCTGCCAATTTGAGAAGATGCTACTGTCGATTAGAAAACCTTGAGAAATTAATTTTTGCAAATAAGAATTGGCTTAACGATGAAAGGATGGATTGCAAGACCCCTAATAAGTTGATAGAATTAATAGATTTTGAAACAAACTTATAGTAAGAATTATATGAGTTTGAAGGCTCATTTAAGCCAGATAAATTGAGGAAAAGACTACTCTAATGTTCTTTGACTTGTATATCTTTGAAATGTGATCACATGTTTTTGTTTAGATATTAGAATTTTTTTTTTGACATATGAAAATTTTGAAAAAAATTTCCAAATTTTAATCCTAAAATCTGAAAATGAAGTTAAAGAACCGATTTAATAGAATTGACTAATTTAAATGAGTTAAGAATTGGTTATGAAAGAACCAGTTGGGCATAAAAGAAAAAGAAAAATAAAGAACAGGATGGGGTATGAAAAATAATAATAATAATAAAATGAATGTTGCAATGTGTGTTTTTTTTTCCCCTAATTTTTTTTTTTGAAAACAATTTCCAGTGGCCAGATCTCAAGCTCCATAACCTTACAGTCTAGAATCATCTCTCAATTCTTTTCAAGTTGATTTTTCTAGTCATGAGTATTGAGAAAGCCATTAAAACTTGGGGACTAGGTCTAATCGTTGAGAGGTTGTTGGTTATTGGGAATAGTCAAGCCATGGATTCATTGAGACTGGTTATTGGGAATAGTCAAGCCATGGATTCATTGAGACTATTTTGAGTAGCCGGTGGTTATTGGGAGTAGTCAAGCCATGGATGCATTGAGACTCTTTTGAGTAACCAGTGCCCGCTCACCAGTTACTGGTGAGCTTTACAGCCCTAACTTGCATACCAAGTGGATGCAGGATTACTTTTCATCGAGACACAAGCTTGAGATACATATAGTTACTTCTTGTCCACATGGGGCCTAAAATTTAAGCAGTTTGTCTCTAGTCATTGCATAAGGTTTGCATTCACATATTCATAAAAGAATTTTTTCTAGTGGGCATCTTATATAGTCAGTAAAAATTCTGCCTCAACAAAGGATGATACCTTCTGCTTAAGCTTCCTCCCAAAAAACGACTGCTTCTTTCCAGTGGGTAAAAACCTGGAACAAGGCTGTTCTCAGAATCTGGGTGCCATGTGAGGTCTTCTGTTCTCAGTCCTTACCCCAACACTTTAGAATTGTTCTGTGTCAATAAAACAGCTTTGCATAAAGAGTCTCAGAATTCACCCCCCACACTGCCAAAAGCAACCCAGACACCACCACCGTCTGTATGACACACAAATTTATGCTATTTACACTGTGCCAATTAGAAGGAAAGTCTTCTAAGTGGTCTCCTTCTTGTATGTCATGGTGTTAACATGTAATCAAACAATCATGTTCTGTTGTAAGATACAAATCAATTTCACAATCCAGAT
>Ga0209611_10011456_pt1 | contig 12757 bp, 6 predicted proteins | sample S1TSphgellanicum_3_FD_187693 | JGI IMG/M metagenome (GOLD analysis project Ga0209611, IMG submission 187693) | Host-associated microbial communities from peat moss isolated from Minnesota, USA - S1T2_Fc - Sphagnum magellanicum MG (SPAdes) (version 2) | ecosystem: Host-associated > Plants > Peat...
AAAGAGGAAAATTGTACCTGTTGCTGAAACTGAGCAAACCTGCAACTCCAAGCATGAGAACACTACCCTCTTCTTTCATCAACGCTAGTAGAGGATTGAGCACATATCCCAAACCCAACCTGCCACAAAGAGTGGGGCTAATATCACATTGTACAACTATCTTGTCAAATGCATAAAATATAGCTCCAACAACAATGATGCACACTCCGTCACACTGCTGGACATCATCCTTGGCACTCATAGCTGAGTCCTGGAATTGTGAGATGACACATGCTTCACAGGGGACTAGGATCCAGGGTTTTAGAACCAACTTGTGCACTGACTCCTAAAGCCAAAAAGGATTGTGTAGAGATCCATTCATGTTGAATATGTTATGGTTCCAACCTCACAATCATGATCCGAAGACTTACTGAATAACAAACAGGAGAAGTGAAAGCGGACCGTGTACAACAACAATTTGAATAATCTCCTTGAGATTCTGTTGCAGTTTGTGTAGGTATACAGTCAAAGTGAGATCGTGCAAAAGCAAGCATTATAGAAATTCTCAGCAATTTAGATAAAGAGATCCCAGGAGATCACAGCCTGTAGTTTCCTAGAACAAAAAATAGAGGCCTAACCCCTAAACCCTGAACCTGTATGAACTCCTCCTCCTACTTTCAGCAGCAATTGTAGGTCAGGAATGAGGTGGGAAGGGAAGTCTAAGAGGCTGGAACAGATCTCTTCTTCGGTTGGAGAAAGAATGCGTTCAAAGATCTAGATTCCACAGGAAAAAATCCTTGCAAGAATGGAAGCGGAATCTGCTGTACACAAAACACTAGGAAAGAGAAATCCCTTACCATTCCCTCCATTTCCAATTGCGTCCCTTGAGTGTGAGTGGAAGAGAGATTTTCACAGAATTCTCATCGTCGTGACCAGCACCCGCCTGAAGAGTTTGCTCTTGTTTCTCGTCTGCTGCGACATCGTCGTCGTTAACGTCCTGGTCTGGTACTATGCTTGCGGCAGCAGGCCATGATGGTGTTTTCTTCTCACTTCCGGCCTTGAAGTTCAAGACAGCCGCCAGAGCGGGAATCGCAGAGATTAACAAGGTTTCGGAGGTGGAATTAGGAAGATTACCACTAGGCTTAAGAAGACTTGAACCTTTCATTTTCTGCTTCCACTCGACGACGGCTTCGCCGCCATGAGTTTGGTCGATGGCCAGCAAGTAGCCTCCCAGAGTAACGACAAAAACACCGAGCAGGCCTTGAGAGCTGGGCGACTCGTGCACAACAATGTAGCCTGTGAAGAGTAGTAGGACCGGTGTGAAGGCAAGGTAAGGGACGGTGACGGAAAGCGGAGACACATGCAAAGCTCGTTGATACATGTACCCAACCAGCACCTTGACGCAAGCACCGCAAACAACAATTGCAAGAAACAGATGAAGCTGCGCCCTGTGTACAAACGTATGAGTGCCGGCGTAGAAAGTCGTCCCTGTTCCATAGACGAGCAGCGACAGAAATGCGGCATCCAGAACTCCTACTAATCCAACGAGCTCCGCTGATGTGAATCTTTGCGACGCTAGTTTCCTACTTGCGTCAATACAACTATGTGCAATCGCAGCGGCTGCAGCATACGCAAATCCTTCCCACCTCATCCTTCAGACTTGTATGTCGACGTGCTGCCGTCGCGCGACAAAACAAACCAAGAAAATCCGAATCCGATCCGAATCCGATTTGCTGCTGATCTGAAAATGCGAGAAGTTCGCGGCGTCAAGCTTTCTGTGAATCGCGGAACAACACTTAGAAGCGAATTGTGCTCGGTCTCTTTGTGACGTTGTAGCACGATGTACGACAACAATAGTCTCCTGCAACTTTTGCTCCGAAATCTTTTGATCTCTAGTGTTGCAAGCAAAAAAAGGACAAGAGAATTGAGATCGATTCTTCAAACCTTTTTGTGTAAATGATGACTGTCATCAACTGCGAGTCTCTTCTTGATCAGCTTTCAAACTATACGCTGCAATAATATATGCGCTTCCCGCAACTGTTGCATCTGCAAATCATGTACACGCATGCAATGTCCTCAGCGGTCTATCTCAAATCCGTTCTGTCTGTCTGTCTTTACCTGTGTCTTCTGTATCTATGTCTGTAATTCTTCCTGCGTGCTGCAAATGGAAGCGGGAATTCGATACTAAGAAATCTGAACACAAGAGTCGGACCTTGCAATTGTCAGTTACTGCATCAAAATCCAACAATTCTCCTGCAACTTTGCTCGGAAATCTTTTGATCTTTGTTGCAAAAAGTATAAGAGAATAGAGATCGATTCTTCAAACCTTTTGCAACAACAACCGCGAGTCTCCTCTTGAGCTTTCAAACCATATGCTGCGCTTCCCGCAACCGTTGCATCTGCAAATCACGTAAACACATACATCCTCAGCGCTCTATCTGTCTGTGCCTGTGACTGTATCTATGTCTAGTGTATTTCTTTCTGCGTGGTGCAAATGGAAGCGGGAACACGATACTAACAATCTATACACAAGAATCAGACCTTGCAATTGTCATGTACTGCATCAAAATCGAACACTCCAAAGGCCAGCATTGTTGAGATCTCAAAACCTTTAAGTCTGCGAGCTTTTTCACTTTCTCCAAGATTGTCAGTGGTCAACAGTACGGCTTTTTGTTGCTGTTGTTGTTTGGGCAATCAATGCTTCTTCAGCTACTGTAGTTTGCTGCGTCCCTATTATTATTATTTTTTGCAAAGTACTGCTTCTCGTCTTCCCGCTTCTTTCATTTTTATCTTACCCGATCGATCCAATCTCCATTGTTGCAACAAAAAAACAAACGAACACTCTTAACGCCAGAGAGTTTAGAGCAGCAAATTTTGCCTCAAAAATTCGTGCGCAATTTTGCAGCAGCGGCACTACCACCACCACCACGGGCTTCTCCCGAAAACCAAAACCTTCAAGGGGAAACGAGTCACCGCGACGACGACGCCGGTCGTGGAAGACGTCGACTGTATTTTTTCTTTTTCTTTTTCTTTCGTTTCTTTCTCATTTCTTTGGGGGCTCGAGAAAACAAGAAGGACGACAGAGCACAAGTATCCGGAGGTTATCAGAAATGGGGGGAGCCTGGTAATCGGCGGTTCTCTAAACAATGACCGGGATTCTCCGCAAAAAAAAGAAAAAAAAGTCAAAACCCGATTTGGACATATGACCTCGACTTCTCTTTTTCTTTTTCTTTTTCTTTTCGTTTCTTTCTCATTTTTTTTGGGGGCTCTGCAAAAGAAAAAGGACGACAGGACCAATCCCCGGCAGTTATCAGAAAATGGGGGAACCTGGTACCCAGCGGTTCAAAGATGGGGGGTGTTTTTTTAATTATTTTTAATTTTTAATTATTATTATTATTATTTTTAGGTCCCCCAAAATTTTTGAGGGTAGGTCGACTGGCTATCATCCATAAGAGGACTTGGCCCAATTTGGCTACAGCGGTCAGAGAAAAAAAATTAGAATTTGTTTTCCAAGCCCTGCTATATACCAGCAACATACAAGAACTTATGGTCTAAATATGGCGAGTTTCAATTATTATTATTATTATTATTATTACAACTCACCCTTTGCCACTAATAATTGACAATTTTTCAAGAAATATTTAAATATTTCAAAACATGGGTTTGCAAGGTGTGAAAGAGAGATAGAGATATATATACACATACATGATTTTGTTGCAAATTTTCATCATTCCATGACAAAAATATTAAGTTAAATTTTTTATAAAAACAATGTCATAGACACCAAGGAAAATTTTGTCAAATTTATACAAAAGAAAATTAGGGAAAAAATTTCTCCATTTTGATAGACTTTTAAATCAAACTTGGGTAGTTTTTCATCAAAATTATGTTGTTCAATAGCAAAATTTATTACATACTACACATTAATTACATCATATCACTATTATTTTTTTGGTTGCAATTTATTTATTTCAACATAATATGTCATTGACATGTGAATATGTGTTGTCTTATTAGGTTGCATGTGGATATGTTGGCATTGTTCAAGAAATTGTTAATAAAGGATTAGATGTCAATGTAAAAGGTGAGAAAATGAAGGTTTGCCTTTCTATTTAACATATGAAAACAACCATAATCTAGTCATCTTCATGTTATGCATGGTATTCAATGTCCTATTTATTTCTTTTTTGTTTCATAGATCATAAATTGTATGATTTTGTATGATTTTTTTGCGATTATATAAATATTATGTGAGAATTATATGCACAAAGTGCAAGAGGAAGCAAATGTAAAAACATGTTATGAGTTTGGTAATGATCCAATGAAATTTATGTGTTTCAAACACAAAACAAAAATGAAGGCTGATTGTATAATTAAGGTATTAAAATTGTGTAGAATTGTATTTTTCTCCCATAAATTGTGATTTTTAATGAATCATTTTTTGTCATGAGTTTTTTTAACGTTTGGGCATGCCACATTTTTTTCTCTTTCATTGTGGTTTGCACTCATTTAAAGTGTTACATAACAAGTGATGTTCATCTCATTATGTGTGCATTATATGAAAACAAAAAATTGAAAGTTTCAGTGAATCAGAAAAGGCATGACGTTATATTTTTCTCAATATTCTTCCTATGTATTTATCTGTTTAACTAAAAAACTATTTTGATATGCGTTTTGATAATTTGATTAAGATTTGTGCATCATCATTATTATATAGCACAAGTCACATGATTATTTATACTTTTACAAGCATATTTAAATGACATGAGTATTTATCTTTCAAAAAAAAAAACTTAAAATTTAATACGAATGATTCAAATAATGATTGAAGGAATATAATTGCAAATAATTTATTTTTTTAAATTCACATTTGACATTTTGTTATTTTGTAAAATCAATTTTCAACAAAATTGAATAAGGATTTATGAATGTTTTAAAAATGTTATAGATGCAAAATGTCATTTGATCATTGATACATAATATGAATAAATAAACTAAAATAACTTTGTGCATGTCTTGTGACAAAATCAATTGTTACTAACAACCTATTGGGATGTTTGACAATCTAGAATTTCCTATCATAAATATATATAACTTAGACCTTTGGATCAATCTTTTATTGAATAAAAATGATCTTTTTATGTATTGATGATAGATTAAAATTTTGATAGATTTTCATTAATTGTTTTGGACATTCATTAACTAAAAATTCAATTTAGAAAATTATTAATTATATGAACAAATTATCAACATTGTTTTGATTACAAACATTATTGTTTGATAGTAAATCCTAATCAACTTACAACAGAAGAATTATCAATTTTTTATTTTATGAATCTAAAATATCCTTGTAACTTCGAAAAAAATTTAAAATTTTTATTAACATTATAAACAAGGATAAAAATTGAAAATATTGTCATAAAACAAGCACAACTTGATGAAATCAAATGATTTATATGTCTTTTACAACTCATTTGGTGATCCTTGTCCCTTATGCAAATATGATATACTAGAAAAGAAACAAGTCATTTTATTAATTGCATAATTTATTATACATGGTTATCATTTTTATATTTGAATTTCATTTATTAACATATTGCCTTAATAATTTTCTATAAAATTATTTTTTTCAAAAAATATTTTTTGTGAAGGAGAATACATAGTTTTTTGGAATATTAAAAAATATTTTATTTTTGAGCTGAAACATTCAAAATTTATTAATTAATCTTCAAACATATGTTGAAAGTTTCCTATATATTACATTAATAAAATGCACTAAAAGAATATTGAAAATATTATGAATTTATTAAATCATGTGTGCTTTTCACATCCCATGAAAAATCTCTTGTAATTTTTTATGTAATTGAAACATGTTCAAAGTTTGGCTTTTGATTTCAAATTTTACACTATTCAAAGATTAATATTTTTGTTAAATCAATTACATGTTATCCATTAATCACATGTTTCTGAACCTACTATCATTATGTCTCACATTAAAGTCTTTAAAACCTTGAAATTCCTTTGTGCATGTTATTTAAAAGTGCATAATCCACATTCAGATGGATTTGTATTTTATCTTTTCATTCAACAATTACACTTTTAGGTATAATGCCATATTGGATAATACATAATTTATGTTTTGAAACATGAATATCAAATTATAATTAAAGTTTTTGACCTACACATCATGATTGCAATTGCCTTAAATGTTTTAAATTTCAACATTTTGTTTCATAAAAAATGAACAACATGTCTTGGTCAATGTTTCTTTTTCTATCTATTGTTGTAGTGTCACCAATGAGCATCCCAAAAGTAATTTAACAATAAATGGCAACCTTTTTCCTAGAACATATAAAAAAAATGACAACCATTCTAAATTTTGACTAGTTATAATAATTACGATAAAAAAATTAGTTACATTAAATCAAAACAACTACATTTTATTTTATTTTTCAACAATGTGAAATTTTGCAAAAAATATTGAATGGTCTAGGTGTACTTTAAACCATTAAACCATAATAAATATCCATATATTTCTTAATGTATTTTATATTGATTAATTTTCTTAATTCCAATAAGTGGTAGCATTAAATTTAACATGACAATAAGTTTTGGTTTGTATTGAAAATCAAAATTACAAATAAACTAAGATGAAATTCCAATATATTAAAATTAAATTATTGAAATTTTTATAGTTAATATTTTTAATTTTTCAATTTAATAAAATTAATAAATTTACATTAATCATATTCTACTAATTAAATTAAATGTAAAAACAATTCAACTTAAATGTTTTGTAATATTTTAGTGGACAACTTTTAATCAAAATTAAAAACATATCCAATTAAACATTGAAACTGAAATATCCATACAAGGTGACAAGTTTACATTATTTTTATCAATGTTACGTTTATGAAATTAATTAGACTTAATAAACTCATTTTAAACATCAAATTCGTTAATATTTAATGAAAAGTGATATTTAACAATCTTTTAATATCACCTTCACATATGACCTGGGTGTGGACATTTTGTTTTGCCCCTTTTAGTCACATGGTACTTGGAATGGGTGAATTTTTTTTTTCTTTTTAATTAATTTCTCTTTTCAAATCAATAAAATTTATTTTCCCCCTCATTTTTAGTCTTTTTTTAAATTAATGGAGACCCAACTCATCTAACAATTGAAAAGTTTATTGAGCCTTTTACAAAAATCATAAGTTGGGAAAATTTTGGGAAATTTTGTTTTTATGTGTAAATTCAACTAATTTTTCTAATTTTTTGTTGCATTTCACCAAAATTTTGATATAAAATAAAACACTGATTGGGATGCTTACCAATTGATGTTATAGCAGAAAATAAAGGATCATAGTTATAAATTTCCTTTTTCTTTTTCTTTTTATGGGATTCAAAATATTTAAACCAAATGATAATGGTTATAAATTTTTGTTGCTCATTACTCTAACAAATCTTGATTAGGCAATTTATGTAAGTGAGAGTAATTTAATTTATTTGATAGGCTTGTTGGCTAAGTGCTTGGGTGGTGAATTATAATCAGAATTGTTGAAGTTTTCAACAAAAAAATTAATTCTGAAATATGTTTTTTCTGAAGGAAAATTAAGAATGTAATGAAATATTTGAGAATATATCATTTGTTGAACTGCAATCTTCAAAATGAACAAATTATTGGACAAACGTGTGTTGAAGTGGCCAAGGTATTACAATAGCCGGTAATCTAAATTGTATAGGCGCCAAAATCAATTTCATAGTAATATATTCCACATTAAGCCATGACCAATTGAAAATGCAATGTTGGATTTATGGCTTAATTTTTTTTGGCAAAAAAATTTAAATAAAAAAAATAAAATTTCCTTGGTTGTTCAACAATCTAACCACAAAATCATGGCCACGCATAATAACAACAACAAAATGCAAAACTATGGTGAAGCAAAAATGTTGAATAATGTGTTTTTTTTTGGTGGAGGGGGGTAAATACCCATCACAACTTAATATCACTTGCTATTATGCACACAATGCCTACCTTTTTCTTTGTGGGTTTGTCACGATGGTTATTACAAGCCACCTACCATATTCACTCATTTTTTCTTTAGAGTTTTTTGCACTCAAACCTTTAAGAAATAATGGAGTTGAGGGAAACATGTTCCATGATGTGGAGAGGATGGGATGCAAGTGAAGTGTTGTCTAGTGAACATGGTTCATGGCACATCTTGCAACAAAAGAACCAAAAGCAAATTGAAAAATAATGGCAAGTAAAGAAAGAAAGACTAGCCTACGTATAATATTATTAATTCCATTCCAACATGGTGCAAAATTTGGCTCCTAGTGCAAGAGTCATGGATTGAGCATGTCTAGGTAGTGGGGGCAGGTGGGTGGGAAAATTATTTGAGTGAGCAAAAAACCTTTTTATGGGTTTGCCCTTTGAGAAATTACTTGATGTAGGTACACCATAATACTTAATGGCTATTTTTTGGATGCACCAAAACTCATTGGAGTCGGAGTCCTAGTGTTTCTTTTATCGATGAATTTTGGCCAAATTTTGACCCTTAAAGCACAATTTTGAACTATATATATAAAGGACTTTTCATTGAAAAAAAATGGCCCAAATTGGCCAAACTTGTGAGAAAAAAATAAATTCAAATTGCCAGTTTTTTTATGATAAAGTTTCAGTAGGTAGCCAAGAATATACAAGGATTCAATTTTCTTTCTACTTTCATATCTAGTATGGAGCCATATTTGGCTAAATTATTTTATGGATGATTGCCACTTTGACTACATCACAAAATCCTTAAAAGAAGCATAATAATGAGTTATTTGGATACACTGATAAGTATGGAATGTAATGCAAAATATTGCAAATATCTCTATATCGACCTATGCTAGCCAAGAACCTTCATTGAGCCAACCAAGAAATTGGAATAAAAAATAGCCACCAAATTTGTATTTTAATAAAATTAAAATTTGCCAACACATTTCATCATGTTCCAAGGCACACTCTATTTAGTGAACATAATTTCCTTTATTGTGGTGCTTTTTATTTTCACCCTAATGTTATTTCAAAGTCACAATTTAAATTATTTTTAAAAAAATTGGTATTACATATTGTGCACACTTATAAAATGGAATTTGCAATTCACCAATCAAAGTTCTTAATAATAATAATAATAATAATAATCATTATTATTATTATTGGGGTTATGGCTATCTTAACTTTTGCCAAGATAAGACATGACAAGGAAAATGCTACAATGAAATGAAATAAGGTGATGGCCAACACACATCCCCAATACAACACAATATCCAACTTGCTTGCACTATGGCCAATGTACCACATAACTATTTTGTAAAATGAGAATTATTTATTTATGTCCAAGAAAATGAGAATAAAAGTGGACCCAAGATCTTCTTCACCTTGCAAATTCACAAACATAACAAATGTGAAATAAATTTGGAGCCCAAAAGGATACAAAAGGTTTTTAAACATCTTCTCATCGTGTGTAATAATATGTTGTCAAATATTTTGGAAATGTTTTACATGTTTTAATATATTACACACCAATTTCACATTTTCAAATGTCTTAACTTTTATCACCACCCACCTATTCAACAAAATGTGATTTGTGGATATGTCATATGAACTTAAAAATATTATTGATTTTTGCATAAAATGCTTTTCTAATAAATTAGTGATTTGGGTACTTGGTATTCTCCATATTATGATAATCAAATAATATGGAACTTAAAGTTTGGAACTTAAAGTTTAATATGATTTTAACTCACATGCATGGATGAATATGTTCATAAATGAATGATTTCAGATAGATGAATTTTATTTATGATTTGGATTAAATAAATAAATCATTGAATGAAGTTCATCCATGATTGAAAAATAAATAAATCTAAAATTAATTATATGGTCCATCTTCATTTTTTGTCCAAATATTAATATCTCAAACTTGAATGTCATTTAATAATGATGGATAATGAAGTTGTGATAGTAAGGGAAAATGTGATGATGGGACCAAAATGATTAATTTTTATTTTTTTTATAAAATCATTTTCATGAACAATGCTAAGCAATTCAAAGAATATTATCATGGAACGAGTGTCACCCCCCTCTACTCAATTGTTGTCAACAATATTCAATAAATTTGAAAAAAATCATGGCACCCTTGACAAAGAATGAAAGAAAAAACCCCCATTGTTGACAACAACAATTATAAATAGGTTTAAAAAAAGTTGTGGCACCTTTAAAGAAAGGGGAGGGAATAACCCATTGTCATCAACGACATTGGGTTAGTTTGTCCAAAAAATAAATAAATATATTAAAAAACAACAATGACCGTGGGGTGGGTGTTCGCATAGTAACGATAATATAGTTTTTTTTTAAAAAAATAATGGCATTTTAAACCATAGCCATACATCTATAATGGAATGTACATTATATTATTCAACAAATGTTATATAATATATAATTAGATTGTGTTTCATGCAACTCTAGTTAATTAAAATTATGGGAAAAAAAAATTATGCATACAAATTTAATGATAAAACAAGAAAATGAATGTTGTGGAACAAGTTAATGAACTAACAAACAAAAAGACACATGAACACAATTTTTTTAAAAGGGCACATTGTAACAAAATAAAATGCAAATGAAGTTGAAACATGGAGCAAGTTGTAAATGGAAGTTTCACACAACAAAACTCAAAGCAAAAAGATACATTGCAACAAGAATGGAATGCAAAAAATGTTGTATTAGTACAAAAATGGGGTGTAATTCAACAGCTTAAATCATTATGGGGAATTTTTAAGTGAAATAAATTCACTTCACCTTAGTCATTTAACCTTGACTAAAGTTGTCACTATGAAACCACTATCTAATCATCATGTTTCGCTATTAGCTAAAGTAATTCAATATTGAAAATAGGTTTGTTTTGATGTTGTTACGAAATAAGTTGTAAATAATTAAAATGAGGTAGATATGTAAGTTGTAAATAAGTAGGTAGGTAAATAGGTAGGTTGAATATTTCAAATAGGTAAATAGATAGGTGTGTGTTAGTAGGTTTTTATAAGTAATCATTTTGGAAATAAATAGGCAGGTAGCCTTAAGGTAGTTTACATAGCCCCTAAGTAGCCTATGTTGCCCCTCATTATGCCCTAGGTAATTTATATAAACTTTAAGATAACCTATATAACCCCTAAATAGATTACATAACTTTTAAATAAATCATGTAGCCCCTAGGTAACCTACATAACCTTATGGTAACCTACATTGCACCAAGGTAAGCCTATGTTGTCTTTAGGAAGGTTTTAAATATCCTATGTAATTCTTATGTAAATTTACATTATCCTTAGGTAGGCCCCAAGTAGCTTAGTACATGGTGCCTAAGGTAGCTTATGTTGTCTTTAAGGTAACCTATTATAGCCCTTAGGTAAGTTACATATCCCCTAATTATGCTTACATAGCCCCTAGATAGTTTACATAACCCTTAGTTGGATAGCTTATGATAGTCCTTAAAATAGTTTAAGGTAGCCTACATAACCCCTATGGTAGCTTATGGTAGTCCCTAAGTAGCCCAAAGGTAGCCATTTGTGAACCTTAAAATAGTCATTAGGTAGCCTAGGAAACTTCTAAGTAGGCTTAGGTTGGTGATAAGTAAACCCCTAGCTAAACCTATGTAGACTCATGTTGGCCTTAAATAATCAAGATGCAACACAACTTGATAGAATCCCCAATGCACTATCCATTGGAGGCTATTTATGACTTAGTTGTGGATGAACCCCAATTGGATGGATGTTGAATTCCACTATAGGCATTTCTCTTTTGGAAAAAAAATCCTTAAGGTTGGTACACAAGAAATCAACACTTGGATGGTTTTGTATTTTTAATCTAGTTTGTGACTCTTTGAACTATTTAGACACCATTTTGATATGCTCTTTTCAAGTTTGCTTCAAATCTCCATTCGACAAAGCAAGGAAGGCATCTAAATGTAAGATCATTTCCACTCCCATAGTGATAATTCATTAAATCTTGTAGTAGGATAGCGCAAGTCTTGCTCCTTTATGATAACAACTCTAAACAAATTTTCGTGTTGTGAATTTGGTTAGTGACAATTATTGGTCTAGATGTAAAGATGTAAATGGTCTTTTGTTATTTGAAATGGGTTTTTTAAATGTTTATGGAAGGGGGGGAACACCTATTAGCATTGAGCATTAGGCACCAACTTATTTTAATATAGAAATATAGTTTACTACCATGGGGTGGGGTGAAAATGTTTTTAGTATCTATTTGAAGCTCTCATAATTATGGCTAATGTTTGGCAAATAATCATTTTAAAAAAAAATCTTGTTGAAAAAAAAAGATGATATTTGTCAAAATTGTTGAGAACCAAACTCCCAACTTGTGAAAAAATTGTTGTCACAACAATTGGGTTACTATTACAAATATAAAACTCAAGGTGTATTTTGCATATTTATACTTCAATATGCTGAAATTCTGAAGATTTTAAATCTGAAACTGCAGAGCTTTGTTTTCTAAAATAAATAAAATATTCAGCAAAGAAGTGCCAATTATCAAGCCACCATGGTTAGCTAGTTACCGAACAGGAGGAACCCGATCGGAACAAGAGTTTAGGGTTTAGGGTTTAGGACTCAAGAGTCAGGACCCTTGGAGAGAGAGCGACAGAAGAGAGAGGTGCATTGGACGAGCCAACGGAGATCTGAAGCAAACTAGAAGAGAGCAGATGAGAGTGGGTGTCTG
>Ga0209611_10011458_pt1 | contig 12756 bp, 14 predicted proteins | sample S1TSphgellanicum_3_FD_187693 | JGI IMG/M metagenome (GOLD analysis project Ga0209611, IMG submission 187693) | Host-associated microbial communities from peat moss isolated from Minnesota, USA - S1T2_Fc - Sphagnum magellanicum MG (SPAdes) (version 2) | ecosystem: Host-associated > Plants > Peat...
ATGAAGAACCAAGGCAAATTGATTGCAAAAGGGGAAAGGAATGGACGAATGTTCACCTTGGATGTGAACATGCCTAAGGTGAATTCCATGTTATTCACACATGGAAAAAAAGCTGGAGACATTGGAATTTTGCACAAGTGGGTTGGCCATGTTAATCTCCAATGTCTTAAACTAATGGAGAAACAAAATCTTATTGGAGGCCTTCCCAAATTTGGAACAGAAGAGGTGATGTCAAAAGTTTGTGAAGCATGCCAATTGGGGAAGCAAGCTAGGCATCCATTCCCAGCGCAAACAACTCATGTAAGTTCCAAACCTTTGGAAATGATCCACTCAAATGTGTGCACCACGAAGACAGAATCCATTGGAGGATGCAAGTATTACGTGAGTTTCATTAATGACCACACAAGGAAGGTGTGGGTCTACTTCATGAAACACAAAGGTGAAGTGTTTCAACATTTTTTAAATTTCAAAGCAATAGTGGAGAAGGAGAATGGCGTGAGCATCAAGTGCTTAAGGTCCGATGGAGGGGGAGAATATTTTTCAAATGAATTCAGTGAGTACTTGAAAGAACATGGAATTCAAAGGAAGTACTCATATAGTTATTCCCCACAGCAGAATGGAGTTACTGAAAGGAAAAACATGCACATTGCAGAAATAGCACGTGCCATGTTGAATGAGAAGAATTTGCCAAATTACTTTTGGGCTGAAGCAGTAGCAACTTCAGTCTATATCATGAATCGAACACCCACAACGGCAGTTCATGGCATGACACCTAAAGAAAAATTCACAGGCAAGAAACTAGATGTCTCACACCTCATAATGTTTAGTTGCATTGCATACGTGCATGTTTCTGATGAGAAGAGATCAAAACTAGACCCAAAAGTTAAGAAGTGTATCTTCATTGAATATTCCTTAAAACAAAAAGGATATAGATGCTTCAATCCTTCCACTCGAAAGTTGCAAGTGAGTAAAGATGTTATATTTGATGAGATGGTTAGCTGGTATTCACCACTAAAGGTAGCAGAAGATGGAGAGGCTAGAAATGGTGATGTTTCATCAAATGTGGAACAAGAATCACAATTAATCAATGGACCACAAGAGTCTTCAATTAGTGGGTCTAGTAGCACTCCATGAAAAGGAAGATTAAAATCTTCAAACATTATACATGGTAGTTCTCAAACATCATCTAAAAATATTCATGTAGATGATGAATCAAATGATTCAGAGAAGAATGTGGGTGAAGAGTTTAAAATCCCTTCAATTACTACTCTTGGAGCTCTGATGGCCAAGAAAATTTTGAAAACACCTGACAACAACAGTGGAGTATGAAGATCCACACGAATCAAGTACCCTGTACAAAGACTCACATATGATGGCTTTGTAGCTCATCATTACGCATACATTGTGAGAGTTATACAGGAGGTTGAACCCACTTGTTTTGAACAAGCCATTGGAAACCCTAAATGGGATAATGGCATGGATGAAGAGATGGCAACTTTGGATGCTAATGCTACTTGGGGATTGGTAGCTTTACTAGAAGACAAGAAAGCAATTGGGTGCAAATGGGTGTACAAAGTCAAACACAATGCAAATGGATCTGTGAGCAGATACAAAGCAAAATTGGTTGCCAAAGGTTATGCCCAAACTTATGGCATAGACTATGAGGAGACCTATAGTCCAATTGCCAAAATAACAACTGTAAGAGCAATCATTGCTATGGCAATAGCAAAAGGATGGTTTTTACATCAAATGGATGTAAATAATGTTTTTCTTCATGGAGGTTTACATGAAGAAATGTACATGGAACAACCACCAAGTTATGTGGACCAAACACATCTTAACTTGGTTTGTAGGTTGAAGAAAGTATTGTACGGCTTAAAGCAAGCACCTAGATTTTGGTCAGACAAGATAGGTCAGTATCTTGTCACAAGTGGATTTCAAACATCCAATGCAGAGTTTTCATTATATGTGAAAAAGACAGATCATGGGATTATAATCATAGTCATCTATGTTGATGATTTGATTATCACAAAAGATAGTGATGTAGATATCTTTGATTTGAAGAAGCTTTTGAAGCAAAAGTTTGAGATGAAGGATTTGGGAGAGTTGCGTTACTTCCTTGGCATTGAAGTAATCTAGTTCCCTAAAGGGATATGGTTACTACAAAGGCAATATGCCTTGAACAAATTGACCGAATATGGGATGACGGGTTGCAAACCCATTTCAATTCCATTGGAGCAAAATGTGAAATTAAATGCAGATGAAGGAAACCTTGTGGAGGATACCACTATGTACAGACGCATAGTGGGGAGTTTGATTTACATGACCATCACAAGGTGAGATTTGAGTTATGCAGTTGGAGTGGTGAATCAATTCATGCAAACACCACGAAAGCCACATTTGGATGCAGTGAGGCGCATACTAAAGTACATAAAACATACATTATAGTGTGGAATTTTTTATGAAGCCAAGAGCCAGTTACAAGTACATGGATACACGGATGCTGATTGGGCTGGCAATCTTTCAGATAAAAGATCGACCAATGGTTTCATGTTTTCTTTTGGAAGTGGTACTATTAGTTGGAGCAATAAGAAACAACCAATAGTTGCACTACAAGCACGGAAGTAAAATATAGAGGTGCAACAATTGTTGCATGTGAAGTAATTTGGTTACAAAAACTACTATCAGATTTGGGACAATTAGTGGATGCTCATGTTGTCATTTATTGTGATAACATCAGTAGCATACTACTTGCTAACAACTCGGTCTATCATGCTAGGACAAAACACATTGAGGTGCACTACCACTTTATTAGAGAAAAAGTTCTAGCAAAAGAAATTGACCCCATTCATGTCAGTACCAAAGATCAAGTTGCTAACATTTTCACAAAGGCTTTAGGTACAAACAAGCTAAGGAAGTTTTAAAAAATGCTCAGTGTACTAGAAGTGGATTTGAACTTGAGGGGGAATGTTGAGAATTCAAACTCAACTAGTTAGGTTTCATTTGTTACTAGAGTAGGAAAGTAATTAGGTTACTTTCACAAGGTTGAATTACTTTTTTTACTTATATTAGTTTGATTATTTGTGGTTTGGTCTTTTAATTAAATACCTTGGTGTTGTTGGTTTGGCTCTCTTTTTTCTTCATTACACAAGTTTATGTATTTCATGTGACAAGAGCCTTGAGGAGTTCTTGATGTTATGTTTCGTGTTGTGAACATCATGTTGTGGTTTCCTTTCAATAAAGATTTATGTTTGCACTTGAGTAGATATCCTATTTGTTAACACTAAGGAAGAGGAGCATGTGCATGAGCAAGCATATTTGTTGATAAAAATAGTGCAAGAAGGAGGTACTTCTCACAAAGAGATACAAAAAGATGAAGAGGTGTAGGAGATGATTACATCTCAACCGAATTCGCAAGATCAACAATCCATTGACATATTGCCATATACTTCCATGGTGGATGCATTTCATGAGGAGACTATTGTAGAGGCAGACGGTTTTAGAGCGAAGAATGCTTAACCAAATTCAACAAGAGATAGAAATGAAACCCAACCAAATTCAAAAACAGTCCCTATGACCCAATTAGTGTCAACAGGCACAACCATTGGTAGATAGGTAAATGAGGGAGTTCAACCAAATTCAGTTGGTATGTTTTTCAAGTATGGAGAGTTAAGGTTTATTCAGAAGGTGGAATAGACCTTACTCGAACAAATGATGTTGGAGATGATTCTATCCTTACATTTGATTATTACCGAAAAGGAACAGGAATTGAATACTCTTCAAAGCATGAGGATTCCATGAGGTACAAATAGTACAACTGGTACATGCATTAGCCAAAAAACCGAGAGATGTGAAATGGTCCTATGGGAAAATAATTCCACAACTTTCCTTGGAGTTGGAGCATCTGCAAGGCATAATATTGTACGAGCAAAAACATGCTGAACACCGGATTGATCCCTTGGAGTTTGAAGCCCACAAGCAAGAATGGGAGAACAATAGTGCAAGCTCATGTTTACTCAAAGATAGTTAGATCGAACTCCATGAGACTCAACAGAAGTTGGAGAAGACTTAGGAGGAGGAGAAAGAAGTAAAGGAGACTTTGAAGGCTTTGTAGCAAAACTTGACGATTGTGGATGGCACTTTCACCCAAGAGGTGGAGGAGATGAAGAATGCAACAGTTTGTCATGAAGAAGCACTGACACTACTACAAAATGTGGGTGTAGTTCATTAATCCCCATTCACTAGACTAGTGAATTCACTCAAAATCTAGTGAAATCACTTGGTGTACATGGACACCTTTTGTTGTAGTGTGACCACAACATTGGTTGAACACAAAGAAGAAATGGAATCAATGATGGGGTGCTTGAAAAAGGTCGAGCAAAAATTCCTTGATATGTAGATAGAGAAGGAGACTTGGCATGCCAAATGCCTGAGCTTTGAATCGGAGGTGTAACTACTCAAAAAACATAAGCAAAGCACCATGCAAGATAGTGAAATGTGTGAAAAAACTTTACTGGAAAATATATAAGGTTTAGAGGAGTAGGTTCAACTTGCCAATGCTAGAGATATGGAAATAGTTGCATAAAGGGAAATAAAAGTTAAGCAAGATGCTAAAACAATGAAATGGAAGGCACTAGCGTTGGAGCAATTGGCTAAGGCAATACTTTTCGATCGACTACTAGAAAATTGAGGTGACGAACTCTTTGTAGTCCTTACTGAAGCCTAACTTTCAATGGTGTGATTATATTACCAAAGGGAACAAGACATGGTAATGCAACTTAATGTAGCTTGAGGGAGCAAAAAGAATCTGAAAGCAAAAAGTTAAAAGAAGACGAGGAAAACCAAGATGTTGTGCGTGAAATCATAGTCATTGAGTTTGTTGAGCAAATTGGGAGGAAAGAACAGTTGGAGAATGATAAGAATGGGGAGAAAAACCACAACAAAGGCAAAAATGTGGGAAGGGATAGGATCTCAGAGCACCAACCTGAAGATTCTCCACCATGACAACATTCACCATTGATAGACCATTATCAAATTCACATACATCTTCCCATTTACAATGAGTGAATAAAGATTATACCATAAACATATGATGCAGAAGTTGTGGGGATGAAATCATGCAACCTAAGTGACATACTGCACATTTTGAAGAAGCTAGAGTATACCTTACTAATCATCCTTCATTAGGAAGAGTATTATTTTATCTACTGCATGCATACATGTTCTTCGGTAGGATTCACTCCACCAATGTTCAATGCTAGAATCCTCGTTGAAGATTTTGAATGCATTTGGAAGATACAAGATAAGGAGTTTCGGGAGTACTTAGTTTAAAACATTATTTGTAGCTACACTGTTTTTAACAATGGCCATGGGTATGATGTGTTGGAATGTTTAATTAGTTGTATGGTTGCATATGCATTGCGATACCACTACAAGTTGGAGGTGGTGTACAACAAATATTACTTGAAACACACAACAACAATTAGTCACAAATCAACCTTTGTCATGGCCAGAAAGGACCTTATACTAGATACAATTGAGAAGAGGGTAAAGGAGGACTCCATGGAGGCATGGCTGTGGGCACAAAAGTTGGAAGATCTATTGGAGAGTTATGCAGTTAAGGATGTAGTAAAGGAAATAATGACATCAATAAGTTGTTGTTGCACAACAAAAGGGTCAAATTTGCATGTGGCCAAAGCGCATCTAGGAAGGACCCCCACGACATTATGAGCTGCCTTTTTTAGAGTAAATCATCTAGTAAGATAGCTTTGTAAAAACCCAAGAAATTTAACACTACGCGAGTTCCAACAATGCTTGTCACATCCATTGGTCCCAAGGAAAGACAAGGCATATCAAAAGTTTCTGCCAATAATGGTGCCAGGGGAGAATTCTGCATCAAAGGTTGACTCCGATGATGACTTTTTAACCCCAACTAACATCTTTCAATCTTGGGCAATAACTCCACACAAGGAATAGATTTCCTCAGAAATTTGATGACCTTATGTGGACATTAAGGTCCTAAGGGGGGAATAATGTTAAGAATATAACATTTATCGAATAGGGAATAATGTGTTGTTTGAGAAAGGTCTTGTCAAAACTAGGTAATTTGTTTGTTAAACTGAGCTATAGCCGATTTAAGGTAAACACCAAGTATTGATATTTGACAAGGTTATAACTTATAAGATATAACAAGTTCAACTACCAACTTGTTTACTTGCCGAACCCATGGGTTTGCCAAAATGAAGTAGGTTTAATTATTTAAAAGTTTGAGGAAATAGGGAAACGGATGTAGATATAAGGGAAGACAGGGAATAATCTTTACAAAACAGTCTAGGACAAATGATACTCATGTATTCAGATATGATAATGCACACTACATTAATTCATGGTCACAAAATGGTTTTTGTATGAATGTTTCATCTCTCACATTGCTTGCTAGTAGCAATTTGCTACTTGTAACATGTCTTAATTACTCAGGTACATGGTACTACATGTAGTTTAGAAGACAAGAACTTAGTAACGATGAACACCCAAGCCACATCAAAACCATTGTTAATAAAAACCATGTGGTGGTGGTAAGACTACCTGATTATCAACTTTTAAAGGTTATTCCCTTAAGCTGAATCCTACCATTGATGATATTCAAAGGTAACCACCTGATGAAATGGAAGCCATTAAAGATGCCTGGGACCAACAATTTGATTACCTAAATTATCTTTTGGCTTATATTTTTTCAAGGACTAAGTTGCAATTGTCTTGAAAAGTAGGTGTGGGTGGCTAAAGAAGAAGATTGAAAAGGGCAAATATCACCCTCGGAATTGTTTAAAGTTACATTGGAATCAATTGAAAGAGGTATTGGCACAAAAAGAGACAATGGAAAGGCAGATTAGATGAACAAAATTAGGACAATGCAAAATAATGCAAGCCATGTTGGATGAAGTGGAGAAATTGGAGTTGAAAAACAAATGGTAGGTAAAAATTGATAAGAGAGTTCATTGGTAACTATCATTCCAATTCCATGCATTTCATTTGACTTATAATTATGGGATTTGATTGGAATCTAGGAAGAGGAACTAGGTAGACCCCCCACATTAATAGAGACCAAAAGGATTGTGAGAAGGTCAAAGGCATAAAGTGCAAAACAATAGAGGTGAGGACCATGAAGTTTCTTTCTCTCCTAAAATTATTTTTAAAAATCTAGTGATAATGTTACATTGCATAGATATGTGTATTATATGTGTTTTGTTTATATTTCCTTGTAGCATTGTGCAAAAATTAATGAAATATGTTAACCTTTGATTTCGATTGCCAAATTGATCAATCATGTTCCGTGTCTACAACAACCATTTATCCATTAGTTCTTGTTTTGTATGCATATATTAGACATGTGGCAATTGTCCTCCTATTGTATTTTTTTACAATTTTTTCATTTACATGAATTTGTTAGGTTTCCATCAAATGTCTTGTATGAAATTATATTATGGTATGTATTTTGTTATTATAGATTATTATCATCAATGTTAGATTTTTATTGTTACATTTTGCCTTCCACCTAACAAATCAAGTTTGGTTCCATAATGGGTTTGTAAAGTTTTGAAGGACTTATGTTTAATTGCATGGATTGACTTACAAGAAGATATGGCAAATTTGGATGGGAAGTTAAAAAATAATGGACAAGGACACATATATGAGCTAAAGGTTTTGATGCACCTCGAAACTCTTTGATAGACTCAATTATGAGTCCAAAGGTGAAAACAAAGGAAGGATAAAAAGTTGGGGTGTAAAAGGCCGTGTTGGAACTCCGGGATGGGGACTAGGACAAGTGACAAGTAGGTTAATTCTTCACACGAACTTGCACAAACCAAACAAAAAGTTGGTTAGTGTGTAGTTGGAGCATTTTTAATGCACGGACAAGCCACATGCAAACATGGACTCACAAGACTCACCACGGTCCGGACTTGGGGGAAGCCACCACCTTCCCCCTTATAGTATTCTTTATGCTTGACCACAGGGTTGGCACCCAAATGTCATTTTGTCCCGAAAGTCTCGAAATTAGGACTCTTACAACTTTGGAGGCCCACAACTTTGGAGGCCCATAACTTCTTGTGTGGACCTCCAATTGAAATGAAGTTGAAAGAAAAATTTTAGCCCTTGTCGAGATTTTTTCAATGGTATATGGCATGCCACCTTCATGCAAGTAAATCATGGCGATTCCCAACTTTTAATGGTCGGGAGTCAAATTGGCACTTTGACTCTCGGCCCTTCTTTTAGCCATAACTTAGATTTTAAGTACCCAAATGGGTCATGCAAGCCCATTTTAGACATTTACATTTTAAGAGCTTTTCAATGAGTTTTGACCCTTGCAATTGCCCTCAAAAAATTTGGGGGACCGTTGGGACTCCAATTCCCAAAATGGGAGCTCACTTGGGAGTGTGTGGGTTCATTCCCTCACACTCTCCTACACTCTTGGGAACATGAAATGTGACTCTTGAGCTTCACTCTTGACCCGCACCTTTGCAAGCCCTTGCCTTGGTCGTGAGCTTAAACCTGGGTTACAAAAAGTTCATCTTGAATCAATGGAGGCCACGAAGAGTTACGCAAGACATTTGAAGATTTGAAAACCACCACATATATTTTGGTAAAAAGGCAAAAATGTATGTCAAATATGATGGCAAAACTTCTACAGTATATGAAAAAGTCAACTATCACACAAGTAATAGGCTTTGTTTCAGAGGCAATGAAGGACACCAACAAGAATAAAAGATAGTATGGGAGTCGTAAGTTCAAGTTGATCTTGATAATAGTCCTATTTAAGGTATGTAGTTGCTTTAATTACAAGAACAATGCTTGTAGTAATAACATTTGTGGTCAACGTCCAATCATTTTTAAAGTGATAATTTGCATAAGGCACTTGAATATTCAATTTCAATGGTCCTTTGTGGGGCATGTAATAGTTGGCATTTTATAAGTTAGTGATTTGTAATTACAAGTGATGATTAAATTAATGGGTTGATGGGCATGAATTGGGTGAATGGGAATTCAGGGGGGACACTTACTTCATCACCAAAGGGAGTGAGTATGCCAAATGATGAGAATATAGATGCACTAGACCCTTCTCTTGAGAGTGTTGTAGCTAATCTAATTACAAAGGATTTAATAGTTTCCAGGGAGGTCAACAAGCATGTTCATCATCATTTGAAGGATGGCGCAAATGATTATGAAGCTAAATAATACAGAGAGGCACACATGGTCATATGCACAAGGGAAGGCAGATTTGGGGGTTGATGGGAAGGTGTCATTAGGTCATGTGAAACATATTCAAGGTGCTTCAGATCAAAAAAAATTGGTAATACCTCTATTCCTAAATAGGTGAGCTTGGAGGTAACAATGGCAGCTTACATTTCCCCACTAGATAAGACCATTAGTATGGTATGGTACCTTTTCATTTTAGACGTGAATGGTTTATTATGCACTACCCAACATGTTTTGTCACAACATAAGTGGGGGCCATTTGCTCATCTAGTTCAGTGTGGGAACAAGATGGTTTACCCATGACCAACCTATTATCAATTTTTGACCTTATGTGCGTCAAGGTTTGACATTGGGATTTGGTCATCAAGAACACAAACCAATTTGACACCTATGGTTCAATTACTTCTAGGAGAAGGGTAAAAAATTAAGCCTATGTTTGTGTGGGGTGGTGAGAAATGTGAAAGCACTCGTGTTTGTCATCCGTTATATCAAAAACGACCATTAATGTTGAAAAACATGGACAAGGTGTTTCAAGAGATAAGTCCAAGGTTTAGGGAGTTGACATATCATAATACTCTGCTAATAGATGATTGCCCTTACAAATGTATGGGTATCATGCCCTACTCTTATATTTTGCCTCACCCTTTCAATAGTGAGGTAGATGACAAGAACTACTTGTTAAACACATTGTGGCCTTACCTACTTGGACTTTTTGAGGCTCCCAACACTTTAACCTATGTTGGTTCACACCCACATGGGTAGAAACAAATTTCCAAAGAAAATTTGCATTGGAAGTTCGTAAAGACATGCATGGTCACATCCAACCTAGGTGATTAGCAATGCCTTTAAACTTAAGCACATTTGGATTTCATTCGATTATTTTTTCTCAATCTATTTTAATGTTATCTGATAGTTCATAGCTATAAGCATATGTTCCAATTTTTTTACATGCATTTGTAATTTTGCAAGTCAAAGGCATTATCAAAGGCATCTAAAAGGTTGAGGATTCTATTTTGGTGAAATGGGCAATAGTTTTGGGTACACCTTCAAGTAATATTTGTGGGGGTGTACTTAATCAAACAAAGGAGGTTACTTTCACAATTCAAGAGACTTGCCCAAAGGCAAGCCATTTTTTATTCACTCCATAGGAATGTAGTGGGAAATTATTCATGATGGCAAATCGTAATTATAATAACCTTACTAGATCCACTTGTAAGCTAGTTGATTCCATTTCTAGACTATGCATCATTTAATAATCATGCTTAGATTATAAGTGGGACTTATCAAATTATTGGTTAACATGATTGGTCCCACATTTCAAGCAATAATATGTTGTGAATTCAATGAATAGCTTGATGTAAATTGTATGTCTACAAAGTTGTTTAATGTTATTGACATCATTTCCATACATTTTGTAGTGTAAACCAAATGAGGCCATTGTCTTCATGGACTAAGCAAGACAAAAGCCTTGTGCATATGGCAATTTTGTGAAGTTTGGAGGTGGGGCTACTTTTCATCATAACAAGGGAATGTTGGCAAACACCTTATCTATAGCGGTGAGTTCAAGTTTGATGGTTACTACCTCTTTGCCCTTTCCAAATCTTGACCATGAAACTGCATGCGCATTGTAGGTGATGGCATAGGATATGTAATATTGTGGCCTTGGAATCTGACAAGTTTTTCCATGTAAGTTACAATTTATACATTATGTAATGGACAAACTTCATACCTTCAAACCTTCGAGCTATAATTCCAATCTTTTAATTGGGTTGTAATTATGTATTTAACATATTTACTCTTATGTGCCATAAGTTCTTGCATTTTTGTGCACATTATTTTGTTATACATGCCTTTTTGTGTGTTGTTTGTCTTTTGTTGGTGTACAATATGTTGTGTTTAAACCAATGAATCAATTTAGCTTGTTACATCTTATATGTTTTAGCATTTAAACATCTAGATTTGAATTGCATGTGTTATATGCATATGTGTAAGTGTTGTGGGATGTGTGTACATATATCACACATTCAACCAACATCTACACGTGCACACATAACATAATTGGATATTGTTGAATCCTAAATGTTAAACTAGGTAAAATGCAGTAAATGTTTCATACCACATACCCAACATATTAGACATGCCACATAAAAAAGGGTAGCCAAACAAAATGTTACACATGTATCCATGTAAGCAAAGACTACCAAATAGTATAGTAACAAAAAACATGAGAAGTGTTTCCATGTAAGTAAGGACTACTAGTAGATAAATCATAAAGGATAAGAAGATATCAGTCCATGTCAGCCAAAGTTAACAATAGTTTTGTCAAAACAAACATACAATTATCTTTCACATTTACTAGCACTATAGACAAGACTGCCACAACAAACATGACAAATGTCGCCATGTTAGATAACATTATATTAAATATTAATCACATCAAACATGCCACCTAGTCACCATGTCATGTAACATTATAATACTTTCTAGTCAGATCAGACATGCCACCTAGTCACCACATCATGTAACACTATATTACTTTTTAATCAGATCAAACATGCCACATTGGACAAACTTAAGTAATATGTTTTGTCTGATATGATTTAACTATTACTTTTTACTTGTTAAAATGATTAGTTTGATTTGACTATAACATCATCCTTTTCGACTATCTTTTACAACTAAAACTCAATCATAAACACTAGTAGAAATCAACCAAAATGTAACCATTCCATTTATGACTACATGCGATTTGTAGTCATTTGCAAGTAGATTTGGGAATATTTGCAACTACAAGACCAACTTTCAACTATTTTGGTCATTTTCACAACCTTGATGCAACTATTAGAAATTTCATCCTAGTGGTTGCATCAATTTTACATTTATTTTCATACATTAATAGGTTGATATGTCCCATTAGTTGCAATAATCACCAAATTAGTTGCATCCTAAAGGTATTCTACAATGACATAGGGGTGTATTTTAATGTATGTACTAAAATTATATATATAATATGAATACATATGTATATTGTTCATATAATGAATCTCAAAATTAATATTTGAACTTTGAATTTTTTAATTCAAATTTGAAAATTGTTATTTCAATTGTGTAAAACATTATTTGAATTTGAAAAATTTCATTTGAATATAATATTTTCAATTTAAATTCAAAAATACTTATTTCATCTAAATTTTGATTTATAATTCTAAATTAATATTTTCGAATCCAAAAATTAGTATTTCAATTCAGAAAATTATTAATTGATCATCAAAATGGACATTTTAATTTTGGATATTTTTATATGAATATGAAAAATTATATTTCAGCTCTGAAAAATTTTCATTTACATTTCAAATAATCATTTGATTCGAACCTGAAATTTAAATTCCAAATTATTATTTTGGATTCTCAAAATTAATACTTCAAGTCTGAAAATTAGTAATTGAGTCTAAAAATGGACATTTCAATTTTGAATATTATTATTTGAATATGAAAATTGACATT
>Ga0209611_10011460_pt1 | contig 12752 bp, 11 predicted proteins | sample S1TSphgellanicum_3_FD_187693 | JGI IMG/M metagenome (GOLD analysis project Ga0209611, IMG submission 187693) | Host-associated microbial communities from peat moss isolated from Minnesota, USA - S1T2_Fc - Sphagnum magellanicum MG (SPAdes) (version 2) | ecosystem: Host-associated > Plants > Peat...
CGCTGGTGAGCTAGCTCCATGCAGCTGGACCTGCACTCCTAGCTAGTTCATTACTAATGTTTTCCAGTATTGATCTTAGCAAGCAGATGTTCTGTCCATGCCTTTCCACAGCACTGGATCGTTGCAAGCTTGCACTTGGTTGATTCTCTAGTAGCATGGTTATTCGTGCTGCTCAATTCTTGAAGCTCTGGAGTCTGTAACCCGGCCTGAGCTAACAATTTTGTATTGGTGTTGTTGCTTTGGTTTGGTTTAGCAGCGTATCGTTGGTGAAGTCGACCACAGTGTGTGCAGGGACTTCCACGCTTTGGTGCCAATGAACATCCTCCTCCTCATGAGGTATGTTCTTAGCGATTGGATGATGAAGACAATGAACGGGGTCAACAACAGAATTCAATTCCAACTCATGACGCCGCCTGCAGAAGCAGCCACTAGTATTACTACAAGTACTGCTCCAGAAGACGTCATGGCCCGTGAAAAAAAAATTCGGCCGAGGCTGTACTGGAAGTCGTTGGAATTCATTGGACCCAGTCTTTACAAGTTGGAGCTTTGGAAAGCACCTGTGTGCTTATTTATGCAAGAGCTGACGATCCGACGAGTGCTGGACACACTGCATCCATTGTCCCTTCCGTGTGATGACACGGCTGTACAGAAACACGAACTAGTGACTTTCCTTCAGTCAGGATTCTACAAGTGTGTGTTTGTCATCAGACAGGATGGATCCTACTTAAACTCGCTCACCTTAACTCGTCTTTGAAGATGATGATGGGTCGTTCTGTGATGGGGTCTTATTTGAGAAGTACAAAAGTGACTGTCTAGCATACGAATCACTAGAGACGATCTTGAAAAGGTTCAGATACTGTCATTTGGATCAACTGCAGCTGCAGCTGCTTATATCCAATTACCAAAGTTCACATGTTCGTTCAGTAATGGTCATTGAATTCATTGTGTTCACAAACTCTCTATAGAACTCATGAATCAATAGACTTTCAGAAGAAGACTCATGTTTTGCGGACTCAGCTAGCTACCTGATATTCCAAAAACATTTTTTTGTTTGCTCATGTATTGACAACTTAGAGCTCTGGTTTTATATGATCTTCCATGTATGAGTTTCCCACACATTGTGCTGCTAGCTCCTGATCAAACTGCGATATATTATCATTTTCAGGGTTCACAGTAAGTTTTGCAGCAGCTTGATTAGTCTTCTTGTTATTCTCTTCTCAGGAATTCTTCTCTTCTTGGGCCCCCATATTTCTACTCCTCATGTGGATTTTTGTGAACTGGAGCTCCCCAAACATAGGAATGCCTTCTAACACTCTTCTGTTTTAGGGGTCAAATAACTGGAGCTCCCCAGAACAGAGGAACGCCTTATGCCACTGCCCTTTTCCTAACGTTCCTAACGTCTGTTTTAGGCCAGAGAATGTTCATAGAGCTCCCTAAAACAGAGGAACGCTCCCTGCCACTGCCCTTGGGGAAAACCCCTGTAAATAAATAAAAATCAAGGATGGGAACCCATCCATCAAAAGTACAAGGCAAATGAGAACACAAGGAGACACAAACCAAAGAAAAAACAAAAGCAAGCAATTAACAAAAATCAGGTAAAGACCCTATTCAAAGAAGACTCATAGCTACGAAATGACAATCAACTATAACAAAGAAGACCTGAGACGAAGGATCTGTCATCTGCCACAAATCAGCTGCCCTGTCATCTGCCACAAATCGGCTGCCCTTTCCCTACAGTTCCTCTGTTTTAGAGCATAGAATGTTCCTGGACCTTCTCAAAACAGAGGAAGGCTCTCTGCCACTGCCCTTCCTGTACCGATCCTCTGTTTTAGAGCACAGAATGTTCCTAGAGCTCCCTAAAACAGAGGGACGCTCTCTGCCTCTACCCTTTCCCTACAGTTCCTCTGTTTTAGGGCACGGAATGTTCCTGGATCTTCCCAAAACAGAGGAAGGCTCTCTGCCACTGCCCTTCCTGTACCAGTCCTCTCTTTTAGGGCACAGAATGTTGGGGGACCTCCCCAAAACAGAGGAACATTAACATGCCCCTCTGGACGCCATCATTGCACTTCCATGCTCATCGTGCTGTTTCACTGCTAATGCCACACACACAAGGTGAGCCTAAGCTCATCCGGCCTCATCAGACAAAACTAGCTAACTACTCCAACTAAGGCTTAATCTAACAGAGCCTTGTCTAGGACATGCCCAAGGCATTCCCAGGTTCCCTAGGGACAACACCGGGTGATGTCCCGAGACAACTTCCTAAGTTTTTCCAGGGACAACACTCAGGCTGTCACAAAATGAAAGAGAACAAGACAACATTGAGTGTCATCTCAATGTAACCCAAGTTATCACTAAGGGTCTTCGTGAGGCAACACCAAGTGTCATCCGGGACAACTCCAATCGTCCCAAAAAGGTTTTAATGAGATAGCACCCTGTGCTGCCCCAGGACAACCCCCAGCTATTCAGGTTGCTATCTCAGGACAACCCGCAATTGTCTCAAACCGACTCAAGTCAATCCTTGCTTGGAACAAGCTTACTTGTTTCGCATCCAGATCCCAAAGCACTTGGCTGCATTCCACAAGATGACTTGAGGAGGCAAACCCCAAGTGGCCATTTGGATTAAGCAACCCATGCTCTTGGGCAAGGTTACCAAAAGTGCTACCATGTCTTGGGAACATGTTTTTTTAGTAAATTCTCAATAAGAACATTCAGCACAACATTGAATTTTACATCCATAGGATGAAAACCTAAAACTAGAGGAAAAGGGATGAAAACCTAAATGCTTGGCCATCAACTAGGCTGCTAGCTGGTGAATGGATAAAAGAATCAGACCCAATGGCATTGGTGGAGGTGGCCAATGGCATGACATATGACAATTGCCATGTGTGAAGGAGACTGACGTTGTCATACTCAGAGCATATTTTTTCCCAATTTTTTTTAATTTCACAAAAGTAGCAAATTCTTGCTGAAAAACAAATTTCTCCAAGTTTTCCTGAAAAAACTGATCAAATAGCAAAAGAAATCACTGCATTCATATCAGACCAATTTTCATAAGACATTTACCCAACAGATTAGGAGTTGGCCTACCCTTCCTTAAAGATGGTGGAATGGAGTTGAAATTTGTAACATTAAGAACATGTAAGTGGAGCATCTTGCAAGTAATTGTTAGACTATACCTATCCAAAAACTCTTGATATTGTTCCTTTTCTTGCAAGTCAGGTCTATGGCATTTCTGCTGGCCATCCATAATTTATAGTGTTCATGGTTAAATGGCATGACCATAACAGTGTTGGGTGGTTCTGAAAGAGTGACCTGGTTCTCAGCTGGGTTTTCATTGTGAGAATCATGGGTACCAAAATGAGTGAGAATTGAAGTGAGACCAACCCCTTGGTTCTCACCCATGTGAAAACCGGTCTTAAGAACTGACCCTCCTTTCTTTAAAAGAAAAATCCTGAGAACCAGATGAGTCCTCTTATAGAACACAGGTCCACTTCTTAGGCAATATAGGGATTAAGTAGGGTGGCAGCTAGGGATTAGGAAGGCGAGATTAGTTTAGGCTGCTAGTTTAGGTTAGAGCTTTGCAACTACTCTTGGCAACACCTAACATGATAAAGAATCATCACAGCTCTTTTTTTCTCATTTCCTAAGCGCATAGTTTAGTGCTTCCAAGGTCTTTTTTGTTTATGTGTGGCTCTTGTGTTCTTGAGTGTCTTGCTCCAAGTGTGTGAGGCTTGATGTTATTTCACCGTCACTTAATGTTTGTCATGACGTGTAATGTCGTGACGTTCGGTGTCGTACGGGTGTAAATCCATAGTAAACTCTACTAAACAAAAAGACTAAAACTAGTCAAAGGTAGAAACTAATCAACCAAAAAGAGATGCATGCACATATATATACAATGCACAAGAGGAGGTTGAAATGAAAATTTCATGTATATTAAATTGAAAAGAAGGAAAGAAAATGTAGCGTATGCAAACGGTGACCGTGTAATAACCGCCATGAGCATTCAAAAATCCAATATGATTATGGAGGAAACTCTCCCTGACCAAGGAATTCTAGAAAAACTGACAAGAGAAAGGAAGAGCTTGGCATTTCATACAGCCATCAACAAAGCTGAAACCCTAAACAAGCCATAACCCTAAAACACCTAATAACGTACATTAACCCTTAAAGCATGATTGGCATGCCCGTAATTAGTCATTATGTATGAGGCCATGCATATGGGCATGACAGCTGTTGTGACATGTAGTGTCGTGATGTTTAGTATCATAAAGGTGTAAATCCATAATAAATTTTACTAAACAAAAAGACTAAAACCAGTCAAAGGTAGAAATTAATTAACCAAAAAAAAATGCACGCACATGCATATACAATGCACAAGAGGAGGCTAAAATGAAATTTTCATGTTTCCCCCCCAGACCTGAGCCGGGAAAAGCATTGCATGGTCAAAATAGAAATCAAGGTGCTGTAAAAGAACATGATGAACAGTACTAAATGTCGATGGAAACTTGAGTGACCTCCGACTTGAGGTAGAATAGATGGTATCCACCATTATAATTATCGCAAAGTAGCATCTGATCAACATCGTCTGTCCTCTAACATACCTAACATGGATAGCCAAATAGAGGAATCCAAATTGACATGATGATGGTAGGATCCAAGTTCGGCTGGCGACAAAGTGCACAATTTTTGGAGTGATCCCAAATTGTGCATCCGTTAACTCCTTGCAACTCCAACACACCTAAAGGCCTAATCGCCTCAATCCTTAAGAAAGTGTGACTGGAAGAAGTGTTAAGAACATCATTAGGTTACCGCTAGAGATACACAAAATCACCAACATCAAATTGTCTCACTTTAAGTTTGTAATTATCACCTCGTGTGTGTGCATATTGCAAGGTGTTTCGATGATGTGCAATGGACGAGTTCTCCATGGCCATGGGCATAACCTTCCCAAATAGAGCAGCCCTCTCTACAAGGCTATTTAAACAATAGCAAATAAAATATTGTTGATAAAATGATTGTGTATATCCCAAATTAAAGCTTGTGACCAAAATGTGCTATCAAGAAAGACTTTGGCAATTTGAAGTTTGAAAAACTGAAATATAGATATTTTTTTGTTTCACCATTTTTTCAAAAAACAAAACATTGAAATAAGGTCTTTTGGTAAGTTCTTGCTCACAAAATTAGGCACTGCAATTAAATTATCATTTAAAGAATCAATAAGCATTTTTGAATGTACATATTTCGTGATTCATTTGAATAATGGTTAGACGATATTAGAATAACCTCATTATATTGTGGTTTAGTTTCATATATTATAAATTACAATATTGTTTAGTTCACTATGCACATTATATTATATTGTGAAAATATTTAAATAAATAAACTTTACTCAATTAACATTAATATTAAATCCACAAAAAGTGTACTTAACATTTGTAAGTTGCACTTTTCAAAAAAGGTAGACAATTTTTTTAATATTTCAACTCTAATCCCTCTTCTTCATTTTGGTTAATAATTATTTTATAATTTATTTTTTGCCAAACATCAATTTAATGCAAATCTATTCAATTGTAATGAAGTTGAATAGTGGATTTAAAAAGGTTTTTGGCCATTAAAATGTTCCATTTAACACCTTAGCCAACTTGGTCATGAATGTGCCATTTTTCTAGTTGAAGTTTATATCTTTTCATATCCTTTCACTTAGTTTTCTTGTTATTGTCTAAAGCAAACTTGTTTAAAATGTTACAACCAATGTTGGGCAATTTTGATTTTTTTATGAAAATTGTTGATTTTCATTCTCACACAAGATTTTAAGAATTAAATTGATTGTTTATATATCTTTTCTTAATTAAATAGAACTGGCCAAGGTATCAATTTGGACAAATAAAATTCAATGCTTATATTTTGTAGGCCAAAAAACTAATTTGGTTGGAAACATGGATTCATGTTTCTCCCACCATTGAAGAAGACATTTGATATATTTAATATCCATTTAATATTCTGAAAGTCAACAACTTTTTGTTGGATGAAAACACATTACGATGGCTAGAGGGGGACAAGTTAATAAGAAAGAGTAGAATATATATGAATAAAAATATAGGGTGAAATATATTGGTTGTTGGATAAACATTATAAGTTAATTAGTTTAAAAATAGGGTACATTTTATTCAAATAATCAATGTAATTATAATATAAGGTATGTAATAATCTAAAATAATGGATAACTAATATAAGCTAATTTTAATATGTATATATTAAAATTTTAAATAATAATAAGGTAATAAAAAATAGGTTCAAAAATGATCTAATACCCCCCTTAAAAATGGTCATTTAATGTAAATAGATCCCAAACTTTACATTAAGTGTCTCCCCTGAGTACGGTGGCCAAAAAATGTTGTCACAAATATTGTTTTTCAAAATTGTGCAACTTTTAACTTCCACCAAACCAATATTAAAAGAGGTTTTCATAAATTACACTCAAAACAAGATCATTCAATTGCAAAATAATGTAATTGTCAAAGGAAATTACTTTTTTGATTAATATTAAATGAATAAAAATATATTTGTGAGAATATAGATGTTTGTCACAATGTATTGCAAAATGCAAACATAACCAAAAAATGATTCAAATAATTTCAAAATTTTATGAAGTACTTAGTCATATATTTAATATGAATAATTGTACCATTCCAATTACAATTGAAAAGTTTGACTCATGTGATTTCATAAAAAACATCTAAACAAGTTTTTCATTCAAACGAGCATTAGTGTGTTGAAAAAAACATTTTGTTGAAAAAAAATTCATTTGAAGATGACAAGAATTATTTTAGAGGCTTTTATATCAAAAATCATTTTATATGTTTATCAAAATGTTAGATGAATTCAAAGAAAATTTGCCCTCAAAATATACCCAAATATACCCTAATTTTTTAATTTTTTTTCTTGCCTAAAATGGCCCCCTTGTAATGTGCTTTCACCTTGTTCACAAAATCTTTCATTGGTTCATTTGTGTTGTTAATTTGTTTTTAAAAATCCATATTGCAATCTTCATCAACCATTAGGTTTGCACAACCAATTTCAAATTATGGCATAAGATGTAAATGATGATTGCATTTGATAAGCATAGGATATAAGGATCTCTTGTCATATGCTTCAACAATAACCACACCTTTTTTCATGTCCAATAAAACACAATATTAAGCAAAGGCTTTTAGATGTAAAGTTTAGCATCAATAAAATGTTACATGAGTTTTTTTGGCTCCATATTTCCTTAAGAATGAAAGGAAAGATTCTAGCACCCCCAAAACCTCCTATTTGATGGTAGAAGCCATAAAAAACAACTCAATAACAACCATATAATCATCATCTTTCAAATTGGTTAAGGTGGGTGAGACTTCAACTTCTTCCCTCAATTTCAAACACATTGTTATTGTAAATGTAATGCATTATTAAGCAACAAGTGGCTTTAGGATCAACTCAAAACACAAACATTTACAACCAAGGAAAGATAATCCATAATTATTTGAGGAATGTGCCATGTAAGAGGAGGAGGCTATGAGTCATGGATTATAATACCACAAATTGTTAAACTTTAGTTCCATAATTTTCCTTAGTATTAATGATTTGAATCCTAATAAACCTCCAAGTAATAATTATTAAGAGTTGAATTAGCCTTTGGATATTTCAGCATAGAAAACTTTTTTTTAAAAATTAATGCAAGGCTTAGTTAATTTTAAGACCTAATAAACCTTTTTAAGTGTATTATCATTTTATGTTGTAGAGAAGGGAAAGGGGATGTAGAATTAGATGTGATTTATTGATATATTGAAAATACAAGCCCATAATTAATAATAACATTTCGCCATGACAATATTAAATTAATCTGTAGAATAATCTTCAAGCACGAATGATGTACTTGAAAGATTTCTAAGATGTAATCTTAATACATCTTTATTTAGTCTTCATTTTTATTAGACTCTTAAATAAAATCAAAATCAAACTTAGGTATTAACATTTCCACCTGAGTGGCCTCAGGTGAATTATAACTTAGTAAACATTAAAAGAATAGATCACAATTGCAAAAACTCTAGAATGCGACGAATGGTGCGAGCGAAGTATTCAGCTCGATGCTCCATGGAAAGGGGCGTTGATTAAACCTCGCAGACAACGATAATGGCCATCACCGGAAACCTAAGTTCGACAATGAAGACAAACATCGTTGTCTTCACATTGACACTCTTCAAACCTTTCTGGTGCGGCTCCACAAGCAGGAACAAATTCTAAATAGATTGCTAAAGCATGTGGGTTAGGAGACAATTAACAATCTTATGCCGAATAATCGACTCGAGTGCGCACCACTCTTCTGGACGGTTTTTTTTCGCACGACCATTGAGAAACATTCACATTTAGCAGTGCTTCTTCAAGCTCTTCCTTTTCTACTAGTGAAATTGGAGGATTTGAAGGCGTAGCGACATCATCCGCCATGACTAAATTCTTATTTATATCAACAAAAACCAAAAGGGTAATAGAAACAATGTGGTACTTGCGTTCAAAAGGGGTCGAAGCTTTTTTATTTAACAAATTAGAGTAGGCGTAAGATGTGGGAATGACAGCGGAACTTCATGAAAACTTGAACATCTTAGATCTAATGGATTCATCAAACCTTAATTTCGACAATGGATCTAGAAATATGTGGGGGATTTTGTGATGCAATTTTTAATTCCAATTTACTATGTACTACATAATTAATTAATGCATGGAAGAAAAAATAAGTAGTGGATATCAAAAGAGTAAATGATACGCGGGGATGTTACTTCAACCATTGAATTGATTTAGTCAAGTAAGGATTCAAAGATGTTTACTTCTTACTACTAATAAATTGTCCTAGTAGTTAGTTACTTGAAATAATTAGAATGAAGGAATAAGATGTGAGGGTCAACGGACGGAAAGGATAAGGATCAAGCTCAAAAACCTCATCAAGATATCCAAGATAAGGGGAAGGATGAGTCCTCCAATCCCATTAGTCATGAGGATTGTCATCCTATTTGATTGGAGGATGAAATATTTTTTATGTTTCATTGGGCCCAAGAATTCTCATCCTAAAATCAATTGGAGGGCAAATCGTTCTCAATTCTCATTGGCTCTTGAAGGATGAGGAGGCCATTGATTGGAAGGAAGGATTTCGAAGCTTCCATTGGACAAGGGGAACAAGCTCAAGGAAAGGTCATAATGGCTTACCAAGGAAGAAAGGAGTATCTTGTGTTGGGGGAAGGGGAAAGGAGGAGAATGAACGTGTGAGGAAAAGATTAGTTCTTATGTGTGGAAAGGCGTTGTTCATGGAAAAGATGTGTGCAAGAAATAAGCATGGAAAGAATCCCATGACAAAACCTCTGGAGTTTTATTTCAAATAGTTGTTCCTCCCAAATCCACCATTGGATTTGTGTCAAATTTAAAATAATTTTTGTTTAAGAGGTGTAAAAGGTTCCCTCCAATTTTCAACATCATCGGGGTTGCTGTAAGGGAGTTACGCTTGCTGGAAATAGAGGGTGTTTGTAGTGGAGTTCATGGAAGGATTTCCATGACAAAGCCTCTAGAGTTTTATTTCAAATAATTGTTCCTTTCAAATCCATCGTTGGATTCATCTCAAATTTTAAATAATTCTTTTTTAGGAGGTGTAGAAGGCTCTCTCCAATTTTCAGCATCATGGGGGTTGTTATAAAGGAGCTACGCTTGCTGGAAGTAGAGGGTGTTTGTAATGGAGTTCATGGAAGGATTTCCATGACAAAGCTTCTGAAATTTTATTTCAAATAATTGTTCGTCCCAAATCCATTGTTGGATTTGTGTCAAACTTAAAACAATTATTATGTAGAAGGTGTAGAAGGTTCTCTCTAATTTTCAGCATTATTAGGGTTGCTATAAGGGAGCTACGCTTGTTGGAAGTAAAGGGTGTTTGTAGTGGAGTTCATGGAAGGATTTCCGTGACAAAGCCTCTATCTCTGGAGTTTTATTTCAAATAATTATTCCTCCCAAATCCACCGTTGGATTTGTGTCAAACTTAAAATAGTTCTTGTGTAGGAGGTGTAAAAGGTTTTCTTCAAATTTCAGCATCATCAGGTTTGTTATAAGGGCACTACACTTGCCGAAAATAGAGCGGGTTAAAATTGTCTATTTTTTTCCTCAATCTTAGCAAAGTGATTTTTAGTCCCAAAGCTTAACTTTTGATCAAAAGAATAAAAACTTATAAGATTTTGTAACATGGCTCCTTTTTAAATTAGTTTTTTAAAAATCCAATGCATGTTATATTAGAAAGTTATGTGTAGATGTTATGACGACTGGAACAAAAAGGGTTCAACCATCAAGCGTGACATCGAATGAACATTAACATAATGCCCCTTCACATTCCATCATGGTGAGTTACGATTTTCCCACAATGTCTTTGTATCTTCAAAGTGGACACAACGCATTAAATTTTTAATGAACTTCATTGCATTACATTGAATCAGCTTACTTGTTAAACTACAACTACATAGTAGTTCCATTTCCAAGTGGGTTTGTGAGTGCATATTTTCATGTTGAGGGTGTGCAAGAATGCCTCACATAGGCACTTTTCCATTAATTTTGGTAAAATTCTATATGCAATAACACATTTGGTTAATAGTATTTCAAAATTATAAAGCTTCTTGAAACATAATCATTTTGGATGCAAATTTGCAAACAAAATTTAACACTGAATATTAATATTTTAAAAATATGGTACAAATAAAAAAGTTCAAATTTCAAATCTAAAATCTAAATGGTCTATGTTTAGATAAAAAGTAAAAAATGATTTTAAGTGAAATGTTTTTACCTTTTTTTAAATCAGAGTGTTTTTTCCCTTGGATGGATATTAGAATCTTCATAAGCCTTGATCCATTCTTGTCTGCATTTTCCAAACTTTTTAGGCAAAGTTAAACGTTTTTGTAAATATAATTGAACAAACTTAATAGAAAGATATTTGAAATTTCAACACTTTTTTTTCATTTGTTATCACGTATTAGGAAGTTTTTAAAAAAACATGGCCATAATACCTATACCTTGAAAGCAAATTTCCTCCAAACCAAAACATTCATAACTTTCAATAGACTTTAAATTAGTTGTTATAACATTCAAATTTCACCTTCTTCAACCCATATGCATCCAACAATTCTATTAATCTTCTTTTGCCAAGGTTTGATTAGCAACTTTGTTACTTCAAACAAACCAACATTGACAATGTGTTTTGGTTGCCAATTAACCTTTAAATTTTTTATCACAAGAGCAAAAATGTCATGTGCACTTTCAAATGTCCATAAATCAAAACTTGAAATTGTAGTATTATTGCATTCTACTAATATTGGTAGAACATATTTCTATTATTTTTTCCCACAAAATTAGGTAATGCCTTTTGAGAAATGTTTTTCCAAAAATAAAAACCACTTGAAGACAAATGCAAGGCCAAGCACTTCATCCAAATAATTTCCACAACTATTAATTAATAAGAGATTTTTGATGATCAAAAGGCTTAAGTCTTGTAAAAAATAATTTGTTTTGAACACATCATCTTTTTTGAAAAGATCTTTTGTAACAAAAAACATTGAAATTTGTTAACCAAATATATTAGACCTTTTTTTTGTTAATTACCTTTGAATAATTTTTCATTGGATTATTGACTTCATTTTCAATTTTTTTGCAATAATGGCATGGTTTGCATTCACATGTTTGGTGAAAGTTGTTATGCCATTTGTTTTTAATATGAAATTAAACCTTTTTTTTGCATGAGTTATAAGACTAAATGCATTGACATGATTGTTGTAACAAAAAATATGATGCATCATTTATAGATCATTGTATGATCAACTTTTTTGTTATCATTAACATTAAAGTAAACCCAACAAAATGCATTTCTACCATGAAGTTTCCTTTTTAACTCTTTGAGCATGCAATTTTTGAAGGTTCATTTTCATTATTTGTTCATTTTCAAGACCTCTATTGCTTTTTGTTTCCAAATTGCAATAGTCTTTAAACAATTTTTCCATAGGAACATAATTGAGAAAAAATTCAGATGGTTCATTTTTAATTGTTATGTTTAAAAAAATTCACTTGACAATTCCATTTTTCAACTTTTTTTCATGAGTGTTATTCAACAAGAGTGGAAAAATTGAATAAGAGATTGGTTTACCATAGTGTGTTCGTTATTTTTTACTTGCATAGTGATTTAATTATCTAAAGCCTACATACGACTCAAATCATTTATCAACATTTACAACATCAAAATAACTCACTTAGCCCTCACTTCATGTAAAATATGAATATGCAAAATGAAATGTAATGCAACGCAAAAAAAAAGTATGAATGATAACAAATCTTTAAAACAACAAACATATTTACTAATGTTAGAATGCTTTAGAATCAACTTTAATAATTAACAAAACAAACAAAGATTGAACTTGGAACATGAACAAATGTTTTATCAAAGTAAATGAAAAGACATTAAAACATACAACATTAACATCTAAACAAAAAATTAAATTAAATTGTTGGAAGCATAGTTTGTAAATCATATTTGAAAGAATGGAAAAAATAACTGGATGGATTGGATCCAAGTTCTTCATTCCTAAACCTGCACAAAACAAGTGGGGGGCATTATTAAATTGATAAGCAACATCACAAGAGAAGCCAAACAATAATGCAAGGAGAAGTAATCACACATGGGAACTAAGTCAAAAAGGTAC
>Ga0209611_10011461_pt1 | contig 12752 bp, 11 predicted proteins | sample S1TSphgellanicum_3_FD_187693 | JGI IMG/M metagenome (GOLD analysis project Ga0209611, IMG submission 187693) | Host-associated microbial communities from peat moss isolated from Minnesota, USA - S1T2_Fc - Sphagnum magellanicum MG (SPAdes) (version 2) | ecosystem: Host-associated > Plants > Peat...
CAACGGCGTGTTCGACATCCTGCACCGCGGCCACGTCACCTACCTGGCGCGGGCGCGCGCGCTGGGCGCCAGCCTGGTCGTGGCGGTCAACGCCGACGCCTCGGTGCGCGCGCTGGGCAAGGGCGAGGACCGGCCCATCAACGCCGAGGCCGACCGGGCGGCGATCCTGGCCGCGCTGGCCTGCGTCGACCTGGTGACGATCTTCACCGAAACGGTGCCCCTGCCGGTACTGGAGATCGTGCGCCCGGAGATCTACGTCAAGGGCGGCGACTACGACGTCGAGGCCACCCCGGAGGCGCGCCTGGCGCGCACCTGGGGCGCGCGGGCGGTGGCCATCGCGTTCGAGCACCAGCGCTCGACCACCGCGCTGCTGGCGCGGGTACGGGGCGAAAAGGCACCCTGAGGCCGCCCTTCTCCCACTTCGTGGGAGAAGGGTCGGGGCGAAGGCGGGGTTTCGCGACGCACTGGGTCGCGCCCTAGCGACTGCGCGTTGCCCAGGCGCAGGCTGTTCGAGGTGGCAGCGCTGGCGACGTGCCCCATTTCGCACCCTCACCCCCGGCCCCTCTCCCGCGCGTCGCGCGGGAGAGGGGAGGCTCCTTTTTCTTGCACTTATCCACCACTGTCTAGAAATCCGGAATCTCGGCATAATGGCTAGTTGCACTTTGCGTCCGGACGAAAAAAACCGCCGTGACCTTCCTGGTCCAAGCCCTGGTTGCCTTCCTGTTGACGGCTCTTTTCATCGTTTGGCTGCGCCGGCCGGCGATGCGCTTCGGTCTGCTCGATCATGCGGGCGGGCGCAAGCGCCATGGCGATTCGATACCCCTCACCGGGGGGATCGCGCTCACCCTGGGCTTTAGCCTGACGCTGCTGTTCTCGACGCCGGTGCTGGTCCAATACGCGATCCTGTTCGTCGCGATGGCACTGCTGGCCGCCATCGGCCTGCTCGACGACCTGGGCGAGGTCTCGCCGCGCGCCAAGCTGGGCGTGCAGGTGGTCGCGGCGGTGCTGATGACGTCCTGGGCCAACCATTTCCTGGTCGACCTGGGCGACCTGCTGGCGCGCGGCCCGCTGGAGATGCACAACTGGGGCATCCCGCTGACGGTCTTCGCGACCGTCGCCGTCATCAACGGGCTCAACATGCTCGACGGCCTGGACGGCCTGGCCGGCAGCCTGGCCTTCGGGATCCTGGCCTTCTTCGCCCTGTTCGCCCGCCTCGCGGCCGATGCCAACGCCTACAAGTTCCTGCTGGTGCTGCTGGGCGCGCTGGCCGGGTTCCTGCTCTTCAACGTGCCGCATCGCTGGCGCGGCAAGCGGCGCACGTTCATGGGCGACACCGGCAGCCTGATACTGGGCTTCGTCGTGGCCTGGTTCTCGATCGAACTGAGCCAGCGCGCCGGCCCGCACGTGCCCTCGGTGGTGATGCTGTGGATCGTCGGCGTGGTCCTGCTGGACCTGCTCACGGTGACGGTGCGGCGCATGCTGCGCCGGCGCGACCCGGCGCTGCCCGACCGCGGGCACATCCACCACCTGCTGCTGCGCCGCGGCTTCAGCAGCCTGGAGGTCCTCGTCTGCCTGCTCGGCGCCAACCTCGTGCTGGGCGTGGCCGGCACCGTGCTGTGGAAGGCCGGCGTACCGGACTACGCGAGCTTCGGCGGCTTCCTGGCGGTCACGGCCGCGTACCTGGCACTTTTCCTGTACCCCAGCCGGCTCTGGCGCCGCCTGCCCCGGCGCCCGCGCGCGCCCGATGCCGTTGCCGCGGCGGGCCCCGCCGGCGGACGGGCAGCCACCGAGGATGACGCCTGATGCGCGCCGCCCGCAGTAACGACGTCGCCCCCTTCCTGCCCACCTCGCGCGACCTGGAGCGGATCTTCCACGGCCGCAGCGTGCAGCGCGGCCGCGAGGTCATGCAGGCAGGCCGCGTCTCCTCGCTCGAGCTCGAGGTGCTGTCGAGCAATCTCGTGGAACTGCGCGCCCAGGTGATGGGCTCCAAGCAGGCCCCCGAGGAGGGCGCCCGCGCCGGCGCCGAGCAGCGCCGCTACCAGGTCGGCGTGCGCATGTCGCGCAAGAGCGCCGGCGCGCAGGTCGAGATCGAGTCGCACTGCTCGTGCGCGATCGGCCGCCTGTGCAAGCACGCGGCGGCGGTGCTGCTGCAGTGGCAGCCGCAGCTGAGCGAGGCAGTGGCGCCGGCGGTGACGCCCTCGTTCTCGCGCCCCTGGACGGCCTCGAGCGACGTGCGGACCAGCGACGAGCCCGAACCCGAGATCCCGCGCCACCGCATCGCCCACGGCCTGGGCACCGTCTGCGTGCGCCTGGGCGCGGCGCTGGCCCCGTCCATGGCCGATGCGCCGGCCAACCGCCAGCCGCCCAATGCCGCGCTGTACGTATCGCTGCGCATCGACGGCGTCCAGGTGCCGCTGCAGCGGGCGCCGAGCCGGCTGGTGGTCGACGGCGAGATCGTCGACGCCGCGCCCGACGCGCGCCAGGTCGAGCGCGTCATCGCCCAGCTGCATGCCGACGGGGCCACGCCCTGGTCGTACGCGAGCGCGCCGCAGGGGCGGCGCAGCAGCGAGTCGGCGTTCCAGATCCGCGACGACGCGGCCGCGCAGCTGATCGAGGAGTGCGTGGGCAACTGGCGCAAGCAGGGCTGGAAGGTCGAGGTCGACGAGGACTTCCCCTGGCAGGTGGTGGAGATCAACGACCTGGAGATGGCCATCCACGACGTGCCCGGGCAGGACTGGTTCGACCTCGAACTGGGCCTCAAGCTGGGCGACAAGCGGGTGCCGCTGCTGCCGCTGCTCGAATCGGCGCTGGCCGAGGCCAAGATGCCGGCGCCGCGCAACCGCGAGGTGGCCGGCAACGCGCCGGGGCCGGCGCGCATGCTGCAGGTGCGCGTCGATGCCAAGCACATCATCCGCCTGCCCTGGGACCGCGTCGCGCCGCTGCTCGACACGCTGGTCGAGCTGGGCGATGCGCGCCGCCGCGGCCCGGCGCGCAAGCCCGGGGCGCGAACCTCGCGCGCGGCGCGCGTGCTGCGCCTGTCCAAGCTCGACCTGGCACGGGTGGTCACGCTGGCCGAGCGCGGCCGACTGACCTGGGTGGGCGCGCCCGACCTGCGCAGCTTCGCCGAGCGCCTGGCCAACTTCGCGCACGTGGAAGCCGTCACGGTCCCGGCCGGCCTGCAGGCGCAGCTGCGCCCGTACCAGCGCGCCGGCCTGAACTGGCTGCAGTTCCTGCGCGAGTACGGCCTGGGCGGCCTGCTGGCCGACGACATGGGCCTGGGCAAGACGCTGCAGACCCTGGCGCATGTGTGCCTGGAAAAGGAACAGGGGCGCCTGGTCAGCCCGGCGCTGGTGATCGCACCGACCTCGCTGGTGCACAACTGGATCGCCGAGGCCGGACGCTTCGCCCCCGGCCTGCGCGCGCTGCAGCTGCACGGCACCGACCGGCACCGCGACTTCGAACGCATCGCGAGCTCCGACCTGGTCGTGACCAGCTTCGCGCTGCTGGCGCGCGACATCGAGCACCTGGCCCAGCAGGAGTTCCATCTGCTGATCGTCGACGAGGCGCAGAACATCAAGAACCCGCGCACGCAGGCCGCCGCGGCCATCCGCCTGATCAAGGCCAAGCACCGGCTCGCGCTGACCGGCACGCCGCTGGAGAACCACCTGGGCGAACTCTGGGCCCAGTTCGACTGGCTGGCGCCCGGGCTGCTGGGCGACCAGGCCAGCTTCTCGCGCCTGTACCGGCTGCCGATCGAGAAGCGCGGCGACGAGGCGCGGCGCGTGCACCTGACCGCGCGCATCCGGCCGTTCGTGCTGCGCCGGCGCAAGGACGAGGTGGCCCCGGAGCTGCCCCCGCGCACGGAGATCGAACGCTATGTCGCCCTCGAGGGCGGCCAGCGCGACCTGTACGAGGCGGTGCGCGCGAGCATGCACGACCGGGTGCGGCTGGCGCTGGCCGAGCAGGGCCTGGACCGCAGCCAGGTGGTGGTGCTCGACGCGCTGCTCAAGCTGCGCCAGGTGTGCTGCGACCCGCGCCTGGTGAGCCTGGCGAGCGCGCGCACCGTGCACGAGTCGGCCAAGCTCGAGCTGCTGATGGAGATGCTCGAAGGCCTGCTGGTCGAAGGCCGGCGCGTGCTGCTGTTCTCGCAGTTCACCTCGATGCTCGCGCTGATCGAGGAGGCGCTGCGCCAGCGCGGGCTGCGCTACAGCCTGCTCACCGGCGAGACCCGCGACCGGGCGCGCGCGGTCGAGCAGTTCCAGGGCGGCGAGGTACCGCTGTTCCTGCTCAGCCTCAAGGCCGGCGGCACGGGCCTGAACCTGACCACCGCCGACACCGTCATCCACTACGACCCGTGGTGGAACCCGGCGGTGGAGGCGCAGGCCACCGACCGCGCGCACCGCATCGGGCAGGACAAGCCGGTGTTCGTGTACCGGCTGCTGTGTGCCGGGACGATCGAGGAGCGCATGCGCACGCTGCAGGCGCGCAAGGCCAAGCTGGCGCAGGCGCTGCTGGGCGACGAGGCCGGCCTGGCCCGCGCGCTGGGCGCCGAGGATATCGAAGCGCTGCTCGCGCCGGCGCCGTAGCGTCAGTTCAACGAACGAGGCGCGCGGCGCGCTCGAGTACGTCGGCGGTGGTTGCGGCGCAGGCCTCCCAGGTGAAGCGGCGCGAGCGCTCCAGTCCGGCGAGCGAGCGCTTTTCCCATTGCGCCGCATCGTCCAGCAGGGCCATGATGGCCAGCGTCATGCCGGGCGCGTCCTGCGGCGCCACCTGGACCCCGGCATCGCCGACCACCTCGGGCAGGGACGAGCAGTCGGAGACGATCACCGGGATGCGGCTGGCCATGGCCTCCAGCGCCGGCAGGCCGAAGCCCTCGTAGAGCGACGGATACAGGAACAGGCTGGCCGCCGAGTAGAGGACGGGCAGGTCGGCCTCGTCGACGAAGCCCAGCGGGCGCACGTCGCCCGAGCGCGCCAGCGTGCGCAGGCGCGGCGCCAGGGTCTGCGTGTTCCAGCCCCGGAAGCCGGCCACCACCAGCGGGTAGCGCTGGCGCAGCGCAGCCGGCAGGCGCGCGTAGGCGTCGAGCACCATGCCCAGGTTCTTGCGCGGCTCCAGCGTCCCCACCGCCAGCAGGTAGCCGCGGTAGCGCAGGCCGTGGCGCTGCAGGACCTCGGCGCACTCGGGTTCGCGGCGCGGGCGGAATTCGGGGGCCACGCCCAGCTGGGCCACCGTGATGCGCTCGGCCGGGACGCCGAAGTGGCTCGTGATCTCGTCGCGCTGGAAGTACGAGTCGGTGAGGATGTGCGCGGCCTGCTCGATCGCCACGGGCAGCAGGCGCGACATGATCTTCACGCGGTCCGAGGGATGGGTCTGCGCGTAGCGGACGTAGGAGAGGTCGTGCACCGTGATCACCTTGGGCACGTCGAGGCGAAACGGCAGGAAGTTGGGCTCGAAGTAGACGTCGGCCGGCCCCGGCAACTGGTCGAAGCCGCGCTGCAGCAGCGCGCGCGAGACCTCGTAGGGCTTGGGCACGAAGCGCTTGACCACGCGCTTGAAGGCGCTCAGGCCGCCGGCCACGCGCGGCGCGGCCAGCGGGCTCCAGTCGCTGCCGTAGAAGTAACGCGCATCGAAGCGCTGCTGCGCCGCCCAGACGCGGGCGAGGTTGAGCGTGTACTGGCCGATGCCCGTCACCGGACGCCACAGGCACATCGCGTTGACGGCCACGCGCAGCTGCGCCGCTCCGGGCGCGGGATCGCTCACCACGCGCAGGCCCGGTTCGTTCACGTCGACGCCCTCCCCGCCCAGCGGCGCAAGCGGCGGCGCGCACCGCCGCCGACCACGCCCAGCATGTCCGGCGAGACGCGCCGGTTCCAGCGCCAGGCCGCGCCCAGCGCGCGCGCGGCCAGCGCGGCGGCGTAGCGGCGCGGCTGGCGGGCCGCGTCGATGCGCCGCCCCACGGCGATGTTGGCGTAGTTCCACAGCCATTCGTCGGGCACCCGGCCGAGCATGCGGCCGAACATGTCGTTGATCTCGCGGAACACCGGCTCGCGGTAGCGCAGCGTCTTGGCGTCCGCGTGGAGGCGCGAGCCGGCCAGCTTGACCGGGATGTGCGCGAAGCGCGCCCCGGCGCGGGCCAGGCGCAGCCAGAATTCGTAGTCCATGCAGTAGTGCAGGCGTTCGTCCAGCGGGCCGTAGGCGCCGACCACGCGGCGGCGGAAGAAGGCCGCAGGCTGGCAGATGAAGCAGCCGTGGTAGAGCGCCGCGAGGTCGAAGTCGCGCGTCGGGTAGTCCCCGGTCACGGCACCGGCGGCATCGATGTGGTCGGCGTCGCCGTAGACGACATCGACCTGCGGGTTCTGCGCCAGGAAGCGTGCGGCGGTTTCGAGCGCGCCCGGGTAGTACACGTCGTCGGAATTGATCCAGGCGATGATGTCGCCGCTGCTTGCCGCGATGCCCTTGTTGACGGCGTGCGCCTGGCCGCGATCGGGCTCGGACACCCAGCGCAGGCCGGCCGGCGCGGCGCGCAGCACGTCCAGGGTCTCGTCGGTGCTGCCCCCGTCGATGACGAGATGCTCGAGCACGGGCCAGGACTGCTGCGCGACGCTGCCCAGCGTGCGACCCAGGAAGCGCCCCTGGTTCCAGGAAGGCGTGACAACGGACACGGTCAGGCGACTGCCTTCGAACATCGCATCACCAAGATGGGGCGCTTGTGGGCCCGGCGGGGCGCGGTCGCCCGCCCGCGGCAGTAGGCGGACCGCAGCACGCGGGTCCGGGGCAAATGTTACCAGCGCGGCGCCGCGCGGCACGCCGGTGTGCGGCGGTGGCGGCGCGGCAACGCACAAGGCGGCCCGCTGAAGGTGATATGTTCCGGCCATGAGCCTGACCGCCATCGGAGACCTGCAAGGCTGCGCCGCGCGCCTGGACGAGCTGCTCGCGCTCGTGCCGGCGAGCGAGCGGCTGGTGTTCGTCGGCGACCTCGTCAATCGCGGGCCCGATTCGCTGGGCACCTTGCGCCGCGTGCGCGCGCTGGGCGATCGGGCCACGGCGGTGCTGGGCAACCACGACCTGCACCTGCTGGCCGTGGCCGCGGGGATACGGCCGCTGCACGACGACGACACGATGCAGGACATCCTGGCCGCGCCGGACGCGGCCGAACTCATCGACTGGGTGCGGACGCGGCCGCTGGCGCACCGGGAGGACGGGGCACTGTTCGTGCATGCCGGCGTGCTGCCGCCCTGGACGGTGGAGCAGACGCTGGCGCTGGCCGGCGAGGTCGAGGCCCAGCTGCGCGCCCCGGATTACCGCAGCTTCCTGGCCACGATGTACGGCAACCGGCCCGTGCAATGGCGCGAGGACCTGGCCGGGGCCGACCGTCTGCGCTGCATCCTCAACGCGCTGACGCGCGTGCGTTACCTCTCGCTGGACGGCGCGATGGACCTCAAGCTCAAGGGCAGCGTCGAGGCCGCGCCGCCGGGCTGGCTGCCCTGGTTCGAGCACCCGCAGCGCCAGAGCCGTTCGACCACCATCATCTTCGGCCACTGGTCGACGCTGGGGCTGGTGATGCGCGACGACGTGATCGGCATCGACACCGGCTGCGTGTGGGGCGGCAAGCTCACCGCGCTGTCCTGGCCGGCGCGCACGGTCCAGCAGGTCAGCTGTCCACAGAGCCGCCGGCCCGCCTGAGCGGCGGGCGCGCTCGCCGGCGCTCGCGCTGCGCCGGCGCAGGGCCCGCGCAAGGCCCGCGCGGTGCCCGTTCAGGGCCCGGATTCGCCGCCGGGATACGCATCCGACCGCGCCGTGCGCGCGATGTCGGCATCGCCATCGGCGTCGGTATCAGCGTCGGCGTCGGTACCGGCCCCGGGCGCCGGCGGCGCGCCGTCGGGCAGTCCCAGGGCCTGGGCGATCGCGCTGCGCGCGCGGCGTGCGATCTCCTGGCGCGTCTGGCCCGCGCAGTCGACCGGCGCCAGCCAGTGCAGCCGCGCCGTCAGGCGCGGCGTGACGAGTATCCGCCACAGCGAGCCGATGAGCGTCATGTCGCCGATGAAAGCCGCGGCGGTGGTGGGCCGTTCGTCCTGGTAGTACGCGAGCGCCACCGGGATCACCGGTGCGCTTGCGTCGAGCGCCGCCTGCACGAGGTTGGAGTGAAAGCGCAGCAGCTGCGTGCCGTCGGTGGTCGTGCCCTCGGGATACACGCCGATGGACTGGCCGCCCTGCAGCCGCGCACTGACCAGCTGGTTGACGCGCGAGATCGAATGGCGCCGGCCGCGCTCGACGAACACCGTGCCCACCGCCGTGGCGAAACGCCCGACGAGCGGCCAGTGCTCGACCTCCGCCTTGGCGACGAAGCGCGCGGGCGTGACCGCCGCCAGCACGAAGACGTCGGCCCAGGAGATGTGGTTCATCAGCAGCAGCGCACCGCAGGCCGAGGCCGGCGGCGCACGGCCGGTGGGGACCTCCAGGCGCACGCCCAGCACCACCATCAGCACGCGCGACCAGAACCGCACCAGCGCTCCGCTCACCGCGGCGGGGACGCGCGGGAAGAGCGCGGCCGCGACCACCAGGCCCCAGAGCACGTGCAGCACGATGACCAGCATCAGCAGCGGCGCCACGAGCATCAGCGCCGGCACGAGCAGACGATCGCCGGTGCGGGATGCGGGGTCGAGGAGAGGGGTGGACACGTGGGCCGCTACCAGGCAATTCCCCCTCTCCCGCAGAGCGGGAGAGGGCTGGGGAGAGGGTGGCATCGATGGCCAAATACCAATTCGGCCACCCTCACCCCCGGCCCCTCTCCCGCTGCGCGGGAGAGGGGAGCTTACGAGGAAGAGAGGCCATCGCTACTCCGCGCCCTCGTAGCGGATCTCGCCGCCGACGAGCGTCCAGCGCGCTCGCCCGCTGAGCGTTCGGCCGTCGAACGGCGAGTTCTTGCCGCTGCTCAGCAGCGTGTCGGCCTGCACGGTCCAGGCGGCGTGCGGATCGAAGATCACGAGGTCGGCCTTGCGCCCGGGCTCCAGCGTGCCCGTGTCCTCGCCCAGGATGCGCGCCGGCGCGCTGGTGACGGCCGCCAGCGCGCGGGCCAGGTCGATGCCCTCCTCGCGGGCCCAGGCCAGCGTCAGCGGCAGCAGCGTCTCCAGGCCGCTGGCGCCCGCGGCCGCCTCGCCGAACGGCAGCAGCTTGTCCTCCAGCGACAGCGGCGCGTGGTCCGAGCAGATGGCGTCGATCGTGCCGTCGGCCAGGCCGCGGCGGATGGCGGCGCGGTCGGCCGCCGCGCGCAGCGGCGGGTCGAGGCGGCAGTTGGTGTCGTAGTGGCCGATGTCCTGGTCGGTGAGGTGCACGTGCGGGATGGAGACGTCGGCCGTGACCGGCAGGCCCTCGCGCTTGGCGGTGCGCACGAGTTCCACGCCCTGGGCCGAGGACAGCCGGCAGATGTGGATGCGCGTGCCCGCGGCGCGCTGCAATTCGAAGATGACGTGCAGGGCGACGGTCTCCGCGGCCACGCAGATGCCCGGCAGCCCCAGGCGTGCGGCCACGGGCCCCTCGCCGGCCACGCCGTCGCCGACCAGCGAGGCGTCGACCGGCTGCAGCCAGACGGCCAGGTCGAAGGTGCGGGCGTAGCGCAGCGCCTGGAGCAAGGTGGCGTGGTTGGCCGGCAGCACGCCGGCCTGGCAGAAGGCGACACAGCCGACCTGCGCCAGCGTGTGCATCTCGGCCAGCGCGACCCCGGCCAGGCCGGCCGTCAGCGCGCCGAGCGGATAGAGGCGCGCGCCGGCGGCCTCGCGCGAGCGCTGGCGCAGCATGCGCACGAGCCCGGGCTCGTCCAGCGGCGGATCGGTGTCCGGCGGGCACACCACGCCGGTGACGCCGCCGGCCAGCGCGGCGCGCATCTCGCCGCGCAGCGCGCCCTCGGTGCCGGGCTCGCGCATGCGCGCGCACAGGTCGACGAGTCCGGGCGCGACGATCAGGCCGCGCGCATCGACGCTGCGCTGCGCCACGAAGCCCGGCGGCGGCGCGCCGATGGCGGCGATGCGGCCGTCGGCGACGTACAGGTTGGCGAACGCGTCGCGGCCCGTGGACGGGTCGATCAGGCGCGCGTTCTCGATGGCCAGGCTGGCCAGCGCGCTCATGGCGCCTCCCGTGCTGCCGGGCGCGGCGAGGACGCGACCATCGACAGCACCGCCATGCGCACCGCGATGCCGAAGCTCACCTGGGGCAGGATGACGCTGTTGGGGCCGTCGGCGACGGTCGAATCGATCTCGACGCCGCGGTTCATCGGGCCCGGGTGCATGACGATGCAGTCGGGCTTGGCGTGGCGCAGCGACTGCGGCGTGAGGCCGTAGTTGGCGAAGTATTCCTGGGCGCTGGGCAGGAGGGCGCCGCGCATGCGCTCGTTCTGCAGGCGCAGCATGATGATGACGTCGGCATCGCGGATGCCGGCATCGAGCCGGGTGTGCACGCGCACGCCCATCTCCTCGAGGCCGGGCGGCAGCAGCGTGAGCGGACCGACCGCGCGCAGGTCGGTCACGCCCATGGCCAGCAGCGCGTGCAGGTCCGAGCGGGCGACGCGGGAGTTGAGGATGTCGCCGACGATGGCCACCGAGAGCGGCGCGAAGGCGCCCTTGTAGTGGCGGATGGTGTACAGGTCGAGCAGGGCCTGGGTCGGGTGGGCGTGGCGGCCGTCGCCGGCGTTGACCACGTGCACGTGCGGCGCCAGGTGGCGCGCGATCAGGTAGGGCGCGCCGCCCTGCGCATGGCGCACGACGAAGATGTCGGCCTGCATGGCGGTGAGGTTGTCGATGGTGTCGAGCAGCGACTCGCCCTTGGCGGTGCTCGAGGCGGCGATGTTGAGGTTGTAGACGTCGGCGCTGAGGCGCTTGGCCGCGATCTCGAACGTGGTGCGGGTGCGCGTCGAATTCTCGAAGAACAGGTTGAACACCGAGCGGCCGCGCAACAGCGGCACGCTCTTGATCTCGCGCGTTCCCACGGCGATGAAACCGTCGGCCGTGGCCAGGATGCGCTCGATCAGCGCACGCGGCAGGTCCTCGGTGGAGAGCAGGTGGTGCAGCTCGCCCTCGGCGTCGAGCTGCAGGCTGGCGGTGGCCGGCGCCATGCGCGTCAGCCCCCGGCCTCGGTGTCGCGGCCTTCCTCCAGGCGCAGGTGCAGGCGCTGGTCGTCGTCGCGCGAGAGCACCACGCTCACCTGGTCCGGGACCTCGATCGTGCGCCCGACGAGGGCGGCGCTGATCGGCAGTTCGCGACCGCCGCGGTCGATCAGCACGGCCAGCTCGATGCGCGCCGGGCGTCCGTAGTCGAACAGCTCGTTCATCGCCGCGCGCACCGTGCGCCCGGTGTTGAGGACATCGTCGACCAAGAGGATGTCGGCGCCTTCGATGGCGAACGGGATGCGCGAGGGCCGCACGCCGCGTGCCAGGCCGCTGCGGCTGTAGTCGTCGCGGTAGAAGGAGACGTCGAGGATGCCGACCTCGGGCTCGATGTGCAGGTCGGCGCGCAGGCGCTCGGCGAGCCAGACGCCGCCGGTATGCACGCCCACCAGCAGCGGCCGGCGCCCCGCCACGGCCTCGCGCACCCGGCGTGCGAGCGAGAAATAGATGGCTTCGGCGTCCAGGTCTAGCACGGCGCCGGCGTGGATTCGTCGAACCACTGTTGCAGGATGACCGCCGCCGCCGCGTCGTCCACCGGTCCGGCGCCGTGGGCCTTGGCCACGACTGCGCTCGAGTAGCGCTCGTCGACGCGCGCCACCGGCAGGCCGAAGCGGCCCTCGAGCTGGCGCGCGAAGCGCTCGCAGCGGGCGGTCATCTCGTGGTCCGCGCCGTCCGGATGGCGCGCCACGCCCACCACCAGCTGGCTGGGCTGCCATTCGCGGATAAGGGCGGCCAGTTCGTCCCAGTGCGAGCGCGGCGGCGCCCCGCCGCACGGGAGGATCTTCAGGCTGCGGGCGCTGCGCGTGAGACCGTTGCCCAGCGCGACGCCGATGCGGCGGGTGCCGAAATCAAACCCCAACACGATGGCTTCCCGGGAATTGCCGTCCGCAGCAGGGGGTCTTTCGCGCGTTCCTTCAGGCATGCCCGGACTGGCTGGTCAGGTGCCGGGGATCGACGCCCAGGAGGCGCAGCGCGGCATCGAAACGCGCGGTGAGCGGGGTGTCGAAGATGACGCGGGCGTCGGCCTCGACGCTGAGCCAGCCGTTGTGGGCGAGCTCGCGCTCGAGCTGGCCGGCGGCCCACCCGGCGTAGCCCAGCGTGACCAGCAGCCGGGGCGGGCCGTTGCCGTCGGCCACGGCCTCCAGGACATCCTTGGAGGTGGTCAGGCCGATGTCTTCGGCGACGGTGAGCGTGGAGCCGTAGTTGCCGGCCGGGGCGTGCAGCACGAAACCGCGCTCGGTCTGCACCGGGCCGCCGTAGAGCACCGGTTCATCGCGCCAGGGCGCGATCTCCAGGCGCAGGTCGATCTTGTCGAACAGGCTGGCCAGCGTGAGTTCCATCGGGCGGTTGATCACCACGCCCATCGCACCCTTCTCGCTGTGTTCGCACACATAGACGACCGTCCGATCGAAATTCGGATCCTCCATGCTCGGCATGGCGATCAGAAATTGGTTGGTCAAGTCCATTGGCAGGAGTCTAGCGGGAAAGTGGGGGTTCCGGAAAGCCGAGCTGGTGGCCATTTTCAGACGGTCGGCGCGCCATGCGCCGCGGCGCGCTTCGGTCCCGCGCCGGCCTCCGGCAAAGCCTGACGCCGGCT
>Ga0209611_10011462_pt1 | contig 12752 bp, 5 predicted proteins | sample S1TSphgellanicum_3_FD_187693 | JGI IMG/M metagenome (GOLD analysis project Ga0209611, IMG submission 187693) | Host-associated microbial communities from peat moss isolated from Minnesota, USA - S1T2_Fc - Sphagnum magellanicum MG (SPAdes) (version 2) | ecosystem: Host-associated > Plants > Peat...
TTGAGAAATAAAATCATATGCTCTTAAATTTAAAGCAAGACCTACAATTCCTACTGCACTTGCCCATAATCCTGTTACAGGAACAAATAGCATAAAGAAGTGTAACCATCTTTTGTTTGAAAATGCAACTCCAAAAATTTGTGACCAAAATCTATTGGCAGTAATCATAGAATAAGTTTCTTCAGATTGAGTTGGTGTAAATGCTCTGAAAGTATTAGCGGCATCTCCATCTTCATATAAAGTATTTTCAACTGTAGCTCCATGAATTGCACATAATAATGCAGCTCCTAATATTCCAGCAACTCCCATCATATGAAATGGATTTAATGTCCAGTTATGAAATCCTTGTAAGAATAATAAAAATCTAAAAATTGCTGCAACACCAAAACTAGGAGCAAAAAACCAACTAGCTTGTCCTAAAGGATAAATTAAAAAGACTGAAACAAAAATCGCAATAGGTCCTGAAAAAGCTAAGGCATTATATGGTCTAATTCCCACTAATCTTGCAATTTCAAATTGTCTTAAGCAAAATCCTATTAATCCAAAAGCTCCATGTAATGCAGTAAAAGTCCAAAGCCCTCCTATTTTAAACCATACAGAAAAATTTCCTTGTGCTTCTGGACCCCATAATAATAATAAAGAATGACCCATACTATTTGCTGGAGAAGAAACTGCAGCAGTTAAAAAATTACAACCCTCTAAAAATGAACTTGCAAGACCATGAGTATACCAAGATGTTACAAAAGTTATTCCTGTAAACCATCCTCCTAATGCTAAATATGCACATGGAAATAATAATAAACCTGACCATCCTACAAACACAAATCGGTCTTTTTTTAGCCAGTCATCTACTAAAGAAAATAGATCAACAGTTTTAGATGTATTTTTGTTAATACTAATTGCCATATTTAATTCTATTCAATTCTTTAAATTTATATTCTAAGAAATTTTAACTATCAAAAAATTTTAGAGTAATTACTATAATCTTTTTGTTTTTTTTTTTCCATTTTTTTTTACTATAGTTAATCATTTGTCTTATAAATTTATTATAATTTTTTCCTTATTTACTAAAAAAAATTTGACTAAATTAAATTTCTTTGCTAGAATCAATTTCAGCACTTAAATAAACTTAAATTAAAAAAAAATTACTTATAGATAGATTGGGATAAATTATTAATTTAATTTTTAGGAAGAGTTTGATCCTAGCTCAGGATGAACGCTGGCGGTATGCCTAACACATGCAAGTCGTACGAAAAAGAAATTTTTAGTGGCGAACGGGTGAGTAACGCGTGAGAATTTCCTTTTAGGTAGAGGATAACGAGTAGAAATACTTGCTAAAACTCTATAATTCTATTTAATTGTAAATAGGTAAAAAAAGAAATTTGCCTAGAAAAAAGCTCGCGTCTGATTAGCTAGTTGGTAAGGTAAAGGCTTACCAAGGCGACGATCAGTAGCTGATTTGAGAGGATGATCAGCCACACTGGAACTGAGACACGGTCCAGACTCCTACGGGAGGCAGCAGTGAGGAATTTTCTGCAATGGGCGAAAGCCTGACAGAGCAATACCGCGTGAGGGATTTAGAAGGCCTATGGGTTGTAAACCTCTTTTCTCAAAGAAGAAGATCTGACGTTATTTGAGGAATAAGCATCGGCTAACCCTGTGCCAGCAGCCGCGGTAAGACAGGGGATGCAAGTGTTATCCGGAATTATTGGGCGTAAAGCGTCTGTAGGTTGAATTCAAAGTCTTTTGTAAAATCTTTAAGCTTAACTTAAAAACCGCAAAAGATACTAGTTTTCTTGAGTATGGTAGAGGTAAAGGGAATTTCCAGTGGAGCGGTGAAATGCGTAGATATTGGAAGGAACACCAAAAGCGAAGGCACTTTACTGGGCCATTACTGACACTGAGAGACGAAAGCTAAGGGAGCAAACGGGATTAGATACCCCGGTAGTCTTAGCAGTAAACCATGGATACTAGATGTTGTAAATTTTTACAGTGTCGTAGTTAACGCGTTAAGTATCCCGCCTGGGAAGTATGCTCGCAAGAGTGAAACTCAAAGGAATTGACGGGGGCCCGCACAAGCGGTGGAGCATGTGGTTTAATTCGATGCAACACGAAGAACCTTACCAGGGATTGACATGAAGAGAAGTATTTTGAAAGGAATATGTGCTACGGCCTCTTACACAGGTGGTGCATGGCTGTCGTCAGCTCGTGTCGTGAGATGTTGGGTTAAGTCCCGCAACGAGCGCAACCCTTGTTTCTAGTTACTTTTCTAGAAAGACTGCCGATTATAAATCGGAGGAAGGTGAGGATGACGTCAAGTCATCATGCCTCTTACGCCCTGGGCTACACACGTGCTACAATGGATATAACAAAAAGTTGCAAATTTGCGAAAATGAGCTAATCTCTAAATATATCCTTAGTTCAGATTGTAGACTGAAACTCGTCTACATGAAGGTGGAATCGCTAGTAATCGCAGGTCAGCTATACTGCGGTGAATCCGTTCTCGGGCCTTGTACACACCGCCCGTCACACCATGGGAGCTGATTAAACCCTAAAATATTTTATCATCTAAGGTATTTAAGGTGAAATTGGTGACTAAGGTGAAGTCGTAACAAGGTAGTTGTACTGGAAGGTGCGGCTGGATTACCTCTAAAAAAAGTTTGTTTAGTTAATAAGGGCTATTAGCTCAATTGGTTAGAGTGCACCCCTGATAAGGGTGAGGTACCTGGTTCGATTCTAGGATAGCCCAATTGGGGATATAGCTCAGTTGGTAGAGCATTGCTTTTGCAAGGCAGGTGTCAGCGGTTCGAACCCGCTTATCTCCAGTAAAAAAAAAACTTATGACATTTAAAAAGCTTGTAACGGATCCCTTGGTATCTAGAACTCATAAAGGACGTGATTTACCTGCGATAAGTTTCGGGGAGTAGGATAAAGCTTTGATCCGAAAATTTCCTTAGCATTTTTCCTGAATCTATAAGGAAAAAAAATTAACCTAGGGAACTGAAACATCTTAGTACCTAGAGGAAAAAAAAGTAAAAACGATTCCCATAGTAGTGGCGAACGAATTGGGAAATTATGTCTAAACCATTAAAAATTTTTAATGGGGTTATAGGGTAAAAATTTAAAAAGAAATTGGTAGGTGAAATAATTGGAAAATTATACCCCAGAAAGTGATAGTCTTGTAACCGAAACCAAAATTTCATAACAATTTTTTATTCCTAAGTAGTATGGAACACGAGAAATTCCGTATGAAGTTACGAAGACCACTTCGTAAGACTAAATATTCCTAGATATCCGATAGCGAAAAAGTACCGTGAGGGAATGGTGAAAAAGAACCCCGGGAGGGGATTGAAATAGAACGTGAAATTGCAAGTTTACAAACAGAAGAAACTGTTTTTCTTAACAGTATTTCTTCGTGCCTGTTGAAGAATGTTCCGGCGAGTTATAGTTAGTGGCGGGTTAAGATAGAGATATCGGAGCCATAGTGAAAGCGAGCTTAAATAGAGCGAAAGTCACTAATTATAGACCCGAACCCGCTTGATCTAACCATGTCCAGGGTGAAGCTTAGGTAACACTAAGGGGAGGCCCGAACCGACTAATGTTGAAAAATTAGCGGATGAGATGTGGTTAGGGGTGAAATGCCAATCGAAAGCGGAGCTAGCTGGTTCTCCCCGAAATGTATTGAGGTGCAGCGGTTAATCTTTTAACATAGGGGTAAAGCACTGTTTTGAACAGGGCCACAATAAATGGTACCTTCTCGAGGCAAACTCTGAATACTATGTGTATAATTAACCAGTAAGACTATGAGGGATAAGCTTCATTGTCAAGAGGGAAACAGCCCAGATCACCAGTTAAGGCCCCTAAATAATTACTAAGTGATAAAGGAAGTGAAAAGGCTAAAACAACCAGGAGGTTCGCTTAGAAGCAGCAATCCTTTAAAAAGTGCGTAATAGCTTACTGGTCTAGCAGTTTTGCGCCGAAAATTTTTGGGACTAAGTAATTTGCCGAAGCTGTGAGATATAAATTTTTTATATCGGTAGGGGAGCGTTCCATGTTAGGATGAAGTAGTTTCGAAAGAAAATATGGACAAAATGGAAGTGAGAATGTCGGATTGAGTAGCGAAAACAATGGTGAGAATCCATTGCTCCGAAACCCTAAGGTTTCCTCTGGAAGGCTCGTCCGCAGAGGGTTAGTCAGGTTCTAAGATGAGGCTGAAAAGCGTAGTTGATGGATAATAGGTTAATATTCCTATACTAATTATTATCTTTCTTTTTTTTAAGAGAGCGATTGAAAAATGACGAAGAAGGCTAAGTTAGCCGATTTATGGTTTTCGGTTTAAGTAATTAAGACTTTTTAAAAGTTGAAATACGAATACAAGATTTTAAAAATCAAAGTAACTAATGTCATACTTCCAAGAAAAATTTTTCTTTTGAAACGATAATATATTATCTGTACCATAAACCGACACAGGTGGGGAAGTAGAAAATACTAAGGAGCGCGAGAGAACCCTCCTTAAGGAACTCGGCAAAATAGCTCTGTAACTTCGGAAGAAAGAGCGCCCATTGGGCTGAAATATCAAGTTCCAAGCAACTGTTTAACAAAAACACAGGTCTCCGCTAAGTTGTAAAACGACGTATGGGGGCTGACGCCTGCCCAGTGCCGGAAGGTTAAAAAAGTGAGTCAAGAGTAATCTAAAGCTTATGATTGAAGCCCCGGTGAACGGCGGCCGTAACTATAACGGTCCTAAGGTAGCGAAATTCCTTGTCGGGTAAGTTCCGACCCGCACGAATGGCGTAATGATTTGGAAACTGTCTCAAGGAGGGACTCGGCGAAATAGAATTGTCTGTGAAGATGCGGACTACCTGCGCCAGGACAGTAAGACCCTATGAAGCTTTACTGTATCTTGAAATTGAATTTCGATTTTATTTGCGCAGAATAGGTGGGAGACTATGAAGGTTTTCTTGTGGGAAAACTAGAGTCGTTCTTGAGATACCACTCTAATCAAATTGAAATTCTCCATTTTCTACCGTAAGCCGGTGAAAAAACAGTTTCAGGTGGGCAGTTTGACTGGGGCGGTCGCCTCCTAAAAAGTAACGGAGGCGTACAAAGGTTTCCTCAAATCAGTTAGAAATTGATTGAAGAGCGCAAAGGTAAAAGGAAGCTTAACTGTGAGACAAACAAGTCAAACAGAGACGAAAGTCGGTCTTAGTGATCTGACGTTTACTGTGTGGAAAGGGCGTCACTCAACGGATAAAAGTTACTCTAGGGATAACAGGCTGATCTCCCCCAAGAGTTCACATCGACGGGGAGGTTTGGCACCTCGATGTCGGCTCATCGCATCCTGGGGCGGTAGTACGTCCCAAGGGTTGGGCTGTTCGCCCATTAAAGCGGTACGTGAGCTGGGTTCAGAACGTCGCGAGACAGTTCGGTCCATATCCGGCGTGGGCGATGGAGTATTGAGAGTGGCCTTTTTCTAGTACGAGAGGACCGAGAAAGACATACCGCTAGTGTACCAGTTATTTCACCAGAAGTACATGCTGGGTAGCTATGTATGGTTTAGATAACCGCTGAAAGCATCTAAGTGGGAAGCTGTCCTCAAGATAAATACTCTTAAGTAACGATAAGACTAATCGTTTGAAAGGAATCTGGTGGAAATATAGAAATATAGTAGCCTAGATTTACTAAAAATACTATCTTAAGTTTCTTCTTTTTTAAATTTCGGTGTTCATAGCATAATGGGACCACATCATTCCATTCCGAATATGAATGTGAAACGTTATTACGGCGAAAATACTAAGAAAGGGATTTCTTGGAAAAATAGCAAGATGCCGAAATTTTTTTTTATGCTTAAACATCATTTGGTTTTAATTATACACCGATAGAAACCTTGTCAAAAACAATATTTATGTAGTCTCTTGGAGTACTTATGCTGCAATTGATTATTATCAAAGCTATTGAAAAAAAAGTAATTCTCCCTAAGCTGGTTTCGAACCAACGACCAATCGGTTAACAGCCGATTGCTCTACCACTGAGCTATTAGGGATACTTTTATAATATTCAAGAAGTAAATAAAAATCAATTTTTTAAATCTTTTTAGATTTAAAAAATTTTTAATATTTTTAATTTATAATCCATCCATAAGTATGTAAACCTTTTGCTAAAAAATTAACTCCTAAATAACATATCCAAATTACAAAAAATCCTATCGAACCTATAATAGATGATTTTTCATTTTTCCAATTTTTTAAAAGGCGTGTATGTAAGTAGCTTGCAAATACTATCCAAGTTATAAAAGCCCAAGTTTCTTTAGGATCCCAACTCCAATAAGAACCCCATGCTTCATTTGCCCATACTGCACCTGAAATAATTCCAATTGTTAAACAAGGAAATCCAAATCCTATTATTCTATAACTCCATATATCTATTGTTTGTAACAGTTTGGAATTTTCAATAGAAATTCCTTTTTTTTGAGAATAATTGAATAGTAAATAAAAAATTGAAAGTAATGATCCAATTAATAATAAACTATAACTAATCATCATAGTACTTACGTGCATCATCAACCAATTCGATTGTAACGATGGAACTAATGGAGATGCTTTTTGTAATTCAATAGGTAAATAAGATGAAAAACTCATTAATAAGAATTCAATTGGTGTTCCAATACATCCTATTAAAATACTTTTTGTTTTATTTTCAATTAGTAAATGAATAAAACTTATACTCCACGTTAAAAAAAGTAATGATTCATATAAATTACTTAATGGGAAATAGTTTTGTGTAAACCAACGAATTAATAATATTAAACCAATAGAGAAATTACTTACTAAAATTAAAATTTTTGAAAAATTAAAAGATTTAAATACTTTAGGAAAAAGTAAATTTTTCCAATAACTTATTGTAGCAAAAAATAGTAAAGAATTAATATATTTTACAAATTCATAATCAGATAAGATTAAATTGTTCATAAAATGTTTTAGTAGAAATTTATTATTTATTATAGTTATAATGGAAAATACTTTTTAAAAATTTTTTACAGGATGGATTGGTTGAGTTAAATAAGAGTGGTTTTTTATCAAGTTGTCAAATGATTATAAAATATTAATTTTTTAAGAAAATCTTAAAAAATTAATATGCAAGACCCATACTTCTACTTGTTTCACTTCCAAGATATACACGAATACTTAAAAAATCAGTAGGACAAGCACTTTCACATCTTTTACATCCTACACAATCTTCTGTTCTTGGTGCAGATGCTATTTGACCAGCTCGACAATCATTCCAAACTACCATTTCTAACACATCAGTTGGACAAGCTCTAACACATTGAGTACAACCAATACATGTATCATATATTTTTACAATATGACTCATAACTTTTTGATTTCATTATTATATAATAAATATTATAAGAATTTCTAATTTTAATTATTAAAAAACATATTTTGTTATTTTTTAGTAAAAAAAAATTCTCTTAAAAAGTTTTCTAATTCAATTTCAAAACCAATTTTTCCTCGATTACTTACTCCTCCAATCCATAAATTTTTTGATTTCGTTGTTAACCATAATTGATTATATGGAAAATAACTAAATATAGTTGTTATCATAAGACCAAAAAATGAAAAATAGATAACTGGTATTGTTGGATTATATTTGATTAACAGTCCTGTTGAATAAATTATTTCGATTAAGGAAAAATTAGTAAAAAGGTCATTAAATATACTATTTTTTGTCACAAAATTTCCATTTTCATCATAAACAAAATAATAAGAAAAAAGTCTACTAAATAATAGTGTGTAATTTTTTTGCCCCAAATTTATCCAGCTTATCCAAATTTTTGGTTCCGTAGTAGTAAAAAATAATGGATATTGATAATTTTTATTTTTTAGTATAGAAGAAAATCTTATACCAACTATATTCCAATCTGTTTGATATATATCTAGTCCTTTATAATTTAAAGGCTTATTTACTGACAGAGTTTTTTCTTTAAGTTCAAAACCATAATTATTTAATAAAGATATATTTGAATAAAATTGAAAAATCTTTTTTTTATGATATTGTATCCAGAAATCGTTACATCGTAATGAAATTGGAGAAACTTTTGTTAATTGACCTAAGCTTGTAAAATTTTGAATATGTGAAATTTCTCCTTTTGGATAAATTTGTTCAGCTTTTGTATTTAAAAAAGCACCAAAAAATGAACTTAATAATATGCTTATTAAACTTAAATGTACTAAAATAGGGCTAATTCTTCCTATTAATCCTTTATAGCTGTAAAGAAATCGTTTTTTTTGGTATAAAAGATAATTTAATTTATGAAGTTTTGTTAATAATTTTTCTTTTAAGTAGTAATTATTCTTTAATTTTACAAAAAATGGTAAAATCGAAAATTTTCTTTTTTTAAAAAAAGAAAATTTTGAATTATAAACAATAGGAAATTGAGTTGTAATTGTACAGCTAACCAAAGAGATTGATAATAAAATTAGTAAAAGCAAAAACCACCAATTTTGATAAACTTCATTAAGTTTTAAGCCAAGAATAATTTCATAGTTAAAAAAATGATTACTTTTCGGATACATTTCTTTGTAAAAATTTATCGTTTCATTTTGTTCAATAATAGATCCTAAAGAACTACAAATTCCAATAAGTAATAATAAAAAAATTGCAAAATTTAATCTATTAAAAATTCTAAGAATAAAAAGGTATTTCATCTTTTGATGCTTTTATTGTATTTAGTAAATTTTTCATAAAGTCAAATGGGTCTAAATTGGAATTATAAATAACTTCTAAGATAGAATCATATGTTTCATAATATGTTATATAATTCATTAATCTAAACTCAGAAATACTATCAATTCCAACATAAGTTCCAGTATATGATTTTAATTGGATTGTTTCTTTAAAATTTTCCATTCGAGTAATGTCATTTTGCCATATATCATCTATTTTTTTTAAAACATTTTGTACCAATTTTTTGTTATTTTCCGAATTTTTTAATAGTAAATAGTTATTTTTTGAATAATCCATTTCAATTAATGCCCACCATATTTTCCATAATAAAGAGTATGAAAAAGGTTTTGTTGAAATATTTTTCAATTTTTTATTTAAGTCTACTTTTCTTTCTAATGAAATAATTTTTTTTTCTAATAATAAGTAATTATCTAATTTTTCGATTTTTTCAGTATTTTTATTTTTTGTTATACTTATTCTTTTTTTAATTTCATTTCTCATATAGTATATACTTACTGTATGTAGAAAAAATTTTAAAGAAAATCCTCTTGTTAAAATTGTATTTCTAAGATTGAAAAAAAATTGTCGTTTTGTATTAATAACGTCATCATATTTTTTAAGATCTTTTCTTAATTCATAATTAAAATTCTCTACTTTTTTTTGTGCTACATTTATACATTTTTGTAAAAAACTAGATTGTATAGGACCATCCATATCATTTATATAACGGGAAAAAGATTCTTTATTTGCAAAAAGTCTAATGATATCATCTTCTAAAGAAATGATTAGTTGTGATATTCCAGGGTCTCCTTGTCTTCCCGATCGACCTCGTAATTGATTATCTAAACGAGTTGTTTCATTTCTTTCAGTTCCTAAAACAAATAATCCTCCTAGTTTTTTAACTAATTTATTTTCTTTATTACAAAAATTTACTGCTTTTTCATATAAAACTTTGTAAAAAATTTTTAATTCTTTTTCACAATTATCTAATGAGTAGGGAAGATTTTGTATATCATTAAGATAAGAATAAGTATTTGAAGAATAATTTTCTTCTAATAATAAAAATACTAAATTTGATATAATTGGAGTTTTTAAATTAAAAAAACTAAGTAATTCTAAAATTCTTTTTTTTGTTTTAAAATTAGGATTTCCACCTAAAAGAATATCAGTACCTCTTCCAGCCATATTTGTAGCAATAGTTATTGAAAATCTTTCTCCTGCTAAAGCAATAATTTCATTTTCACGTCCAACATTTTCAGGTCGAGCATTTAAAACAGTATGAAAAATATTTTCAAGTTGAAGTAACTCTGATAAAACTTCCGATTTTTCTACAGATGATGTACCAATTAAAATGGGTTGACCTTTTACAAAACGATTTTTAATAATTTTAATTGCTCCATTCCATTTTGCTTTTTCAGTTATATAAAGTAAATCAGTTAAATCTTTTCTTATTATCTTTTTTCTTGGTTCAATTTCTTTAACAGTTAATTTATAAATTTCTTTAAATTCTTTTGCAGAAGTTGTTGCTGTTCCAGTCATTCCAGAACATTTTGGATATAACATAAAAAAATTTGGATAAGTAATTGATAATTTTGTTTTTGACTTTGAACTTATAGGTAAATTTTCTTTTGTTTCTATAGCTTCTTGAAGACCTTCACTCCATTTCTTTCCTGGAGTTAGTCTTCCAGTAAATGGATCTATTAGACATATTTTTTTATTAATTAGTAAATAATCTCTATTTCTTTTAAAAAAATATTTAGCTTTTAATAGATTTATAGTTTCTGAAATTCTAGGAGTATTAAGTGTATAAAAATCTTTTACTTTAAAAAAATTTTTTATTTTTTGATTTCCATTTTCTGTTAATAATATTTTTTTATTTTTTTCTTCTAAGAAAAAATCAACATCTTTTTCTAAGTTATTTATTAAAGTTTTAGCACTTGATAAAGCTACAATTGTTTCTAGAAGGTTTTCTTCTGACTCGTCATCTTCAGATATAATAAGTGGCACTCTACTTTCATCAATTAATATAGAATCGATTTCATCAATTAAACAAAAATTTAATGGACGTTGAAAAACTTCAGATTTTTCAAAAACAGAATTATTTTTTAAATAATCAAAAACAACTTCTGAATTACTAACATATGTAATATCTGAATAATAACTTTTTTTTTTTTTTTTTAAATTATAAGAATTTTTTACAAGTCCTGTAGTTAGACCTAATTTTTGATATACTTTTCCTAATAATTTTTCATCTCTTTCAGCTAAATATTCATTCACTGTTATAACGTGAACTCCTTTTCCTTCTAAAGCATTTAATGAAACTGGAAGTGTTGAAACTAATGTTTTTCCTTCTCCTGTTTTCATTTCAACTATTTTTCCTTCACTTAAATATAATCCTGCTAATAATTGATTGTCAAAATGTTTTAAGTTTATTTCTCGAAAAGAAATTTCTTGAACAATTGCAAACCATTTAATAATAAAATCTTTTGTATAGATTTTTTCATTAGAAATCTTTGAAAAATTTCTTAAGTTATCAATACGTAAAGATAATTCCTCATTTGTAAGATGGATTAATGAAAAATTTTCCTCTTTTATATTGTTAACAATTCTATTAAATTTAAAGTCTTTACCAATATTTTTTTGTACAAGATTGACTATATTTCTTATTATTTTCATCATTGACTAAGTGTTAACAAATAGTTAGTTACATTGTTTTTTCATTTTTTTTTTATATAATATAATTTTATATAATAACAATTTTTAAATTTTTTCATGAATTTTAATGGATTTTTAGTAGCAAATCTTAAAAAACTTCTAAATAAGATAATTTTATTTTTAAAAAATTTTTTTCTATATTGTAAAAAATTATATATAAACTTCCCTATTTTTAAATTGATTCTTGAAAAATTACAAATTACAATTATTTACTTTCTTTATTATTTTACATTTGTTGATTTGTTTATTTCAACTTCTAAAGGATATATTTATCCTACCATATTTTTAGAATTCTTGAATTTAAATTTAAAAATATTAGATATACCATTTCTTGCTTTTTTATCAAACAGGGATAATACTTATTTTCTTCATCTAATTATAACACAAATTGTAATGCAAAGAAAAGAAATTCTTTTTACTAATCATGTTAAATTTCATATAATTTTATTAAGTTTAATTGATAGTTTAGGTAGATTAGCTTTTGATTACTTAAGTTTTTTTACAGGTCAAGATTCTTTAGGAAATATATCATCAAAATTTACTACTTATTTTTATATTATAATTTTTTCAATTAGTATTTTTAGTTATTTTTATTCATATATATGCGGACTTATTAAAATGGATCCAGTTTTTCCTGCTCCATTTGATATTATTACAAAATCAGCCTATTTTTGGTTAAGAACAAAACAAAAGAATAAAAAAAAAATCAAAAAATTTTCTGATTAATTAATATGTTAGTAATAATTAGAACTATTTTTTTTTAATTTAATTCTTTTTTTTCTATTTATATTTAATATAATTAGTAACTAATTATATTTTAAATGCAGATGTGGCGGAATTGGTAGACGCGCCAGACTTAGGATCTGGTGAATAAAAAGGTCGTGAGAGTTCAAGTCTCTCCATCTGCAAATTTTAAAATTTTCCTAGAAAAATTAAAAAAGAAATAAATTATAATATAAGTTACTACATTATATTTTTTATTTTAGTATGAAACTTTTATTAATCTTGTTACCTTTGTTTATTGCGCTTTCATGGGCTATTTATAATATTTTTTTCTTTATTAAAAAATAATATTTTCAAAATATTATTTTAATTTCTTTTTTTTTTTAAAATATAATTGTAAAAACAATTATATTTTAAAAGAATTTTTTCTTATGTTATATTTTAATAAAAATTTGAGTAATGTAGAATAATCGCTATAAATACTAGAAATTAAAATATTTGTAATTCCTATATTTTTTATATTATTTTCATTTATTTTTTTAATATAATGTTTTAATATTTTTTTAAGAATTAACTAATTTTTT
>Ga0209611_10011463_pt1 | contig 12751 bp, 9 predicted proteins | sample S1TSphgellanicum_3_FD_187693 | JGI IMG/M metagenome (GOLD analysis project Ga0209611, IMG submission 187693) | Host-associated microbial communities from peat moss isolated from Minnesota, USA - S1T2_Fc - Sphagnum magellanicum MG (SPAdes) (version 2) | ecosystem: Host-associated > Plants > Peat...
TTGTAGTACCAGCATGTCTTCCAGCATACCAGCCAAATTGTCAGATGTGTGTTGGGTAAGAGTATGTGAATTGCTTCATATTGTTCTCAGTTGACATGAGCAGGTTAATTTAGTTGTTTACTGAAAGGCATGATAACGATATTTGCATTGAACCTGAAAGGTTTTTGGGTTTCACAAAATATGAATGTTTTTGTCGAATCCTAACATTGTTCCTCTTCATTGTTCTGTTAGTGACTTCTGGAAACCATTTTCTTGGGTTATGCCAAATGGGATTCTGTTCTATGGTAGACATTTACTTACTAACCAAGATTCTGTTGGTCTGAGCACTCCTCCCAAAGCTAACCTTTGTGCAGTTGTGATCAACAACAAATGATTGCTGTGAGTGCAACAGACTGGTTCTTTGAATCATAACTGATTGTAGGGAGTCTCGATGATGTGGCAGCACGCCAGTGGACAAGAGCTCCCCATTTATATCATATATCCTGTTCTTATCTCTCTAATTCCTTTTTTCAAATTCTTGGTCGCCAGTTGGCTGAACCTCATAACTCACTCTCTTCTGCGTCCCATAACCTGCTTGGTGCTCTCACACAGTTGGTCATGTTCGGTAGTTAGTTAGGTAGTCAAAACTGGACACAAATCTGTTGCTACAGACTGAGTATCATTGTTGGCATACACAATAGTTGTTTTAGACTTGGTAAGGCACTTCAGGAATTCCCTCCTTTTGGTTCTTTATTATCGCATAGAACTGCCTTACTGACCATAAAGTTTCTGCCTCAACAGAGGAGCCACCATAAGCACAAGGTTCCTAAGGCACACTAGGCATCATTATTTGAACCTTTCAAGGTACCTCTTTGAGTGATACCCTGACTGAAAATCTGACCACCGGTTCTCACTTGTGTGAGAACTGGTTCAAAGAAAAAAATAAAATAAAATATTGAGACCTAGATGAGGTAAAACTCATTACCATTTCTGGGGTCAAGTTCTCAAGGTATTGTGTACAAAGTTTAATGCACAAGGTCGTACATTTAATGCACAAGGTTTGAGACTAATTATAGTAGCTGTACAGGTAGGGCAGGGAAAGTATATGTAGTAAGAGTGGAGGCGTTCAGTAAAAAGGAAAGACAGGATGAAACTCAGTTTACCACAAAAAATTATGATTTTCTAAGTTTCACCCCCCTTGAATGCTAATGTATTTTTTGTTCAAGTTTTTTGTGAATCTCACCCCGTGTATGACCAAACTCAGGGTTTTGGTGCTGTGTTTTCTTTACTTTATGGATAACTCTATTGATTATGATTTTTTAAGAAAAGAAATAAAATTAATAAGTTGTTAATAATTTTGGTTATCATTTTTTATTTTAAAATAATAATAAATAATTGGTTTGTGAGAATTGTCAAATGATAATCAACTATTCTCAAATTTATGAGAATCAGTTCAAATATTTGAAAGAAAAAATTGATACCCTGCCTTGATGTATAAAAATTTCAAAAAATTAAAAAGTGAAAATCAGAACCTTTTGTAAGTTATTTGTTGAAAACCAGATCCAATGGGTATCAAAAATTTTGATACCCGCCCGACACTGATAATTATGAGAATTTGGGTCCCATGCTTCACTGCCCTTTGTACTGGGCGCGCATTCCCAGATGACCTGTTACAAATACTCAAGCCCCATTAACTTCATGAAAATGCAATTGAGGGAAGTTTTTAATTAATTAATACTTAACCTCTGTTAATTTGATAATTAATATATCAACCTTTGCTGAATATTAAAATAATTTTTTAAAAAATTGACAAATCGAGTTTTAAAAAGTTAATTAAACATTCAATAATGGATTGTCAAACTAGCCCAAGTACTATGGTATATGTAAAGGGAAAGGCCCATTCTCACAGGCCTCCTCTAATTTGAGGGTTGTAGTGTTGAGGGTTGTAACCTAAGCTTGAAACTTAAGGGAGGTTCCTGAGAGCAGGCCTTCTCCAAGCATAGAGCATAAGAAAACCTTTGCACCCAAATGTCAGAAGGTCTACATGTGACTCGTGGAAGGGTCCTTCAACTCACAAACAAGTCTTGGTTGCATGGAGGTGCTTCCAAATGCAAACAAAAAAAAAACCTTGGAGTGCTTTATGCAAAATTATAGAATAACTTGACCACAATTTGGAAGGTAAGAACCAATGTTTTTCTCTTGTGAAGTTTTGCATTTTTTTCCAACCAGAAAAATATGATTTCAACACATACAAAGGATTCTTGTGAAAACAATGGCCCTAGTTTGCCAGATTTCGAAATCTTTTATAAAAAGATTGGCAATTTTCTACAACAGGTTTCAGCAGGCAACCAAAAGACAAAAATGATGCTTAAATTCTTTTACTTCAGAATCTGGTTTAGAGAAAAAATTGGCTAAATCTTCTTGAGGATGATTGCCAGTTTGGCTACATCAAAAGAAAATATAATTAAAAAATAATTATAATAAGTAAACTCTGGTAAGAGCTAATAAGAACACGTACACCGAAAGGGCTTTCACATTTCTGAGAAACTAAAGGCGCTGTAAATATGGCACACCTAGTTGAGTTAGTGTAAATAGGGTTACCATTTCAGGTAGCATGTGCAAATGAGGGGGGGGGGTAGCTATTTGTGGCAGTGTAAATAGGGCAGCAGCCAATCTGCCAGTACCGTTTTCTGCGGGGCCTTTTCGAGCGCCGCTTCTGCAGTGCCGCTGCTGTTGCGTGGCTTCCGCTTTCTCGCTCTCTCGCTCTCTCTCCCTCGCTCCTCCCCTCTCCCTCGCTCCCTCCCGCATGTATGTTTCTTTCATTCTTTCTCTCTCCGTCTTTCCTTCCTCTTCGCTCTTCTCTCTTTCCGCCTTTCTTCTCTCTCTTACACATCTGCGTTGCCTTCGCCTCTGATATCCTGGCATGCACAATTCCCTGCCCATCTTTTAGCTTCGCTGTAGCGTTGCAGCGTTTTGACAATTCCCGGACTCCTTCTTTGGTGGGGTTTCTTTGGGGTTTTTTTGTGTGTAGGTTTGCTTTCTAGGGCTTTTTTTCTCCTTCGTCCTTTCTTTCCCCCTCTTCTGAGTCGAGATCAGCAAACGCTGTAGACCTGGACAGTAGCTGCGCTTCAGAGATTTTTTTCTCGAGTGAGAATTGAAGTCCGCACTAGCAGCCCCAACAGCCCAATTCAGGCGGTTGCAAAAGAAAGTTCTGTAGCAGGAACGATTTGTAGCTGCGTGGGTGCAGGTGGGTCGGTCCGTGAGATGGTGGAATTGTGTGAAGAACTTGTCGTAGCAAGTGTTGGGAATATGCAGATCAATTCAACAGCACTAGCTGGCGCGAGCATCGTGTCGGCAGCAGCAGAATCAAGTCGAATATCGGAGCAGCAGTGAAGGGATTCCCAACAAAGTTTCCTGGATCATTGAGGGATCCGAGTCATCTTACAAAAGGTACGCATGATCATGATGGACTAACTAACTATATACTACTTTTGCATTGGAGATACAAGCTTGCTGAACTTCCCGAGAATTTCAAAGCAGCTGGTTGCGCATCTGAAGAACCCATTTTCTTCATGGTCTGAGTTATTGTGGAAATGGGTTCGAGCAGAATGTTGTTGAAAGAGGAGGAGTCATCTTCATGATTTATGAAGACAAAGAATTATGCAAGATCCGTCATGACGTGCGCTATAAGATGATCGTCATGTGCTGCAGGATCATATAAGAGATCATGACAGGAGGAGCTGGAGGTTCAGGAGCAGGATCTTCTGCATCCCAATATTCTTCAGGAACCAGTACTAATGCCGCTTGCGCGGCGTGCAAACATCAGCGACGCAAGTGCACGGCTGACTGTCCATTAGCACCCTACTTTCCGCCGGATCAGCCGAAGCGGTTTCACAATGTGCATAAGCTGTATGGAGTGAGCAACGTGTTGCGCATCTTGCGCATGGTCGATCCTAGCGAACGAGAAGACGCAGTCAAGTCGATTGTGTTCGAAGCCGACACTCGGGAGAAGGATCCCGTGCATGGCTGCTTAGGCGTCATCTCGCTGTTGCAAAATCAGCTGACCAAGCTCAGGGAAGATTTGGCCGGGGTACGTGATCAGCTATACAGGCTACAACACCAGCAACAGCAACAGCAGCAGTATACGGCGTCCATTCTAAATCAGTCGACCTTGTATGCAACAACCCATCATCATCAAAGGTCAATCCCAGCTGCAAGTGTCTCTGCGGCACATCTGCAGTTGCAGCAGGAGCAACTATATGGAAGTACATCGACATCATCCCACGCTAACTTTCACGATGACTCCACTACACAAGCAAACAGTTTCTTCGATGCAAAGCTTTCCCTACAGCAGCCAGTAGCTGCATATCTTCACGACCATTCGCAGCTGAGGTATAATGCGGCTGCAAGTCTAGAATCCACTCCGTTGCACGACATGTTTGGTCACCAGCTGAAAGTGGAAGGTGTAACTACAGACAACGTTCTTAACATGACCCTGCACCCGACTTCGACCATCGCCAGTTCTTCTGTCGATCGGTCAGCTGCTGCAGCTGCAGGTCCGGGAATGTCAAAACTTCATAATTATGGAGCAGCACTAGTGCAGCAGCAGGAGCAGGAGGAGGACGTTGTCGTCGGCGTTGTTGCATCACTCCAGCAGCAGCAGCAGCAGCAGCAGCAGGAGCACCATGACTCCATGACAATGTCCTGTAGCAACGCATCACTAACCGCTCATCTGCCAAGGCGTAGGAGTCCCTTCAGCAACGTCCAGATGATTGAGGAAGATGATGATCCTCATCATCATCAGAAGAAGAAAATTAGAGACTTCTTGCAGGACCCATCAGCCTGAAGAAGTATAGTGTGTTGAGGAGAAAATTACCACAAAGTCTTCCATAAGACTTGTGGGACCTCCCCCTGGTCCAGATCATTTCTAGCAAATTATGGACTAGTACAGCAATTGGATGTGTGGGCGGGGAGGGGGGGACTTCTAGACTTCTGCAAATGAAACTGTCACTGGGTTTAATGCATGTGGAATCTTGTTTCAAGAGTCTTGGACATTTTATATGTACTGTGGAATTTTGTTGTTGAGTGATCTTGTTTCAGTGTCAGGATCTTTCTTAATTAATACCATAACAAGATCACTGCCATATGTACACTCATGTGGCTTGAGTACCCATTTGTCCATGGAGTGTGTTTTTTTTTTCCTTGGGGGTTTAGAAGAGTTTCTAATGCAGGTTATTGATGGAGGTTGACATATATGTCTATGATGATCAGACATGTTCTCAGACTGCATGACGTATATGAATTCACCATATCCATATCCGTCAAATTCATGCCTGAATCAGACAAAGGTGACAAATCACAAGTTAGATGCTTCCAGTTAGAAGAATCACAAGCCCTTAATCTAAAGAGCTGAACCTCCTGTTTCTGATTTCATGATATATAGGAGATATGCATTGCAACTTAAAAACTCCATAGTCTTTCAAGATCAATTTACATCCTCAACTTGCTGTCCAGACATTCAATTCATTGAAAAGAAGCTTGATTGAGCACACCTGCCCCAGTGACATGCATTCCTCCACAGATGGACTCAACATGTCACCCAGGTGTAAGCCTCCTTCCTGTTCAAGCATGCTCAAAAATGGGTCTTATGCAGTATTTGGGGCCTCAAGACAAGAATAAGGTTTGATATTAGAGTCATGGATATCCCTTCTGGAAAGGGATGTCCTTAGAAGCCTCCCACAAGGTGATGGGAAGTGTCAATAAACATAAGATTCAGCAGCCAGCTAGAAAGCAGTATGGATATGATCAGCCAATCAACTAGATAGATAGTAGTCCCTCTGACTATTGTTTGAAGGAAAGCAAAGAAGACTTGGTAGTTTCCCCACATATTGTTACTGTTCTGGACAACAAGAGCTTCAATGGCATGACATCTCAGACAGAACAAGGCCACCTCAATGGCATGGTCGATTGAGACGAGGATTATTTTCAAACCTACAAAACCCAACCCTTCTACCTGTGAGATCCCTCTCCATCTCTCTTATTGTCTTCACGAGTTCATCTCCAAGAATATTAATTGAGTTGTTCAATAATTCCAATATTGACCAGTTTCTAACGATTCTTGAACATCCATGATGGCTGATAAGAGCTCTCAGGATGGGTGGCTTACAGGAATGAAAGATTGGAAAGTTTCCCCAGAGAGCTGGGAATGCAGCCAGTGAAGTTGTGGTACAAATCCAGGCTAACCAGAGCCTTTGACATGTAAAAATGAACACCCAAAGCTATCATATTAGACACAAACTGAAAAATATCTTCATGGATACAGAGAACTTCTCCATAATTACCATTTAAGTGAAACTGGATAGAATTGAGAGATGACCTAATAATGCCATTATTGAGATTTGTTATAGGCCAACATATCAGCAACCAAGAAAAGGAGGAAACCCAACCCTAAGGAAGAGCTGATAAAACAAAGGCAAAACTGGAACTGGTGACTACCAATCATGATGCTGTTCACGGTAAATTTGAACATGCATACATTGACTGGCTGTTCTTTAAATCACACCCAGATAGGCTTTGACAAAGACCGAGATTAAACATTAACTCTCAACTTGGAGCTACAACTATACCAGACATACAAGTGAAAATAACATGCCATATGAATGTCATGCAAAATAGGGGACAATCAACACATAATAACACATGAAATCAAACAAAATGACAATAGCATTCCCAACACTTGGAAGACAGGCTTGGCAATGGAACTGGGTTGTCAAAAAAGAAATGTTACTCTCAACCAGACATAAAAAGCAAGAGGCAAAAGAGAGACTGAGGGGGTGCACATCTCTTCTGTTATACAGGGAAGGACAGAGAACATGGAGCCAATTTCAAAACACCATCTGAAAACAAAAGAAAAAAAAGAAGAACCAAACCAAGAGCCAATTAAAGCAAATCAGATAGATCAGCAAATAACCAGGATCTTATTAGGAAGGCATCTTGGAACAGTAACTAAAAGATAGCTGGAGAGCCCTTTTACACAATAACCTAGATCTAGAAGAAGCTAGCTGGCCACTAGTTGGATGCTGAATGTCCACGAAGGTGTTTACTAAACATATCTGGATTAGTACCGAGAACTTCTCCATACTTATGATCTAAATCTTGAATAGAATTGAGAGATGACCCAATGATAAGGTTAGACAGATCTGACAACATATCAGCAGACATGAAATGAAAAGAAGAAATCTCTCCCTGAAGTTCACACAACACAAAAAAAAAACCAAAACAGAGGAGCAATTTGAACGATAGAGACAGCCACATTCATGTTCAGACACCTTCAACAATAACATGTTGAACAGTGACCAGTTACCATAACATCCCCAAGTGATTACTTCATCAGCTTCCAGAAGGGGATGACAACATCATACATCTGTCATTGATTAATATACTGACATACTGAGTTTCTGTCACAAAGACTTGCAGTCATGAGAAGATGCATCCACGATGCTGGCTAGCTCAACAAAACCCAAGAGAGATTTGGAGAAGACGAAAGAAACCAAGAAGACAGAGGAACACAAAAAGGGAGTAAATTCAAATGCAAAAATCAAAGAGAAAAAGAGGAAGAAAACAGGGAAAAAACAATCTAGAACCTTAAGAGCATATTCTTTTAAGAACATATATCCATGAAAAACATAGGTCATTGGGTCACATGCTTGTTTTCTGAAACATGAATATGCAGACAACAAAGGACTAAGAGTTGAGCATCACAAGTTCACAAAGAAAGTTCTGTTCAACACTAAATTATGTATTGCATCATGTGTTGTCCTCCTAGACATGCACTTCACAAGATTGGAAAGTAGATTTACCTTCAAATTTCCAAGCTCACAGGGAATTTTCCCAAGCTCCCTGATAGAATTCAAGTCCCAATGAACACACTAATTAACAACTACGTTGCAATCTGATTCTATCAGATGATACACAGCCTGTGGAATGGCAGTGGAGTTGACCCCAAGCTAGGTAAACTAGCCACTTGATAATATTGCAAAATTTCAATGTTAGGTTTAAGCCTCAGAACAGAACTAGAGAAAGCAGTTCATGATAGAAAGAACTCTGCAATACTACTCATGAGGAGAAAAGGGTAGAGAATTGTACATACAGGTATTTCAAGTTGTGCAGGTTTCCAAGTTCAGGGACCAGAGATCCTGATAGGCCTGCATTGCCCAAGTCCCTGACGGTACCACAGGGTGCAACAGAAACCAGCTGATGAGAGTTGCAGAAGAGAGAAAGAGAGTGCATATAAGTACTGTAGGCTATAACAAAATGAACAAGAAACCTGCCTGCAGGTATTATAACAGCAATTTGTTGAAAGATTATATTGAAACCTACACACGAATGACACTGCCCTTATCGTTGCAAGTTACGTGGATCCAGGTGTAGGGGTTGAACAGAGTCGGATGCCAGCTTTGGAGCACATTCCATGGACCGTCCAAGCTCTGTCGTAGTGCATATAACGCATCACCTGCAGCAGCAGCACAAGGCAGCCGACGAGCACAAGATCATAAAGCGCCTGGTCGATCTGCTACTCGATCAATAACGACGTTCAAGTTGATATTACAACACATAAGATTTGGTGACACGCCAAAATATGATAATGACTCTTGCAATGTTCAGGATGATTTCTTGGTACATAGTTGAGACATCGTTCTCGTTTATACGTTCTTTCTAGCTTTGCACTTTCAAATAGAAAAACGCTTTGTTTATACTTTGTCCACATGATCGCAAGATGAGAATCCTTCCTGGCAAAGAAATTTGAAACAGACTTAAATTAACCAAGATCCTCCGTAATATTTTCCCCCCGTCAAGTAGCGGAAGAGAAAAGGCCGGCTCCTCCAGAATTCCGGTGAATTCTCCCGTGAAATAACAGAGAACAAAAGGCCGCCTTCTCCTTCATCCGACTCTGGAGTGAATCCGACTCCACTTCGGACTTCTACTTAGCGGAAAAGCTAACAAGCTCACATGAGTACTGCAAAACAATAACAGAGTATGTAAGAACATGACTCACGGAGGACAATATTTAACTGGTCAATACCACAGAAACAGGGGGCCCCCCCCGACCTTCAGAATTCGCGCTGCAAGATCTAAGCAGCAAAAGGGCAGCCACAGTTACGGTCGTCACAAGAAGGCTGATAAGAGCTCCATGCTCGAGACTTCCTCTCAATTTCCGTAGATGCAAACCTCCACTATCACGCAGCAACGACGACGACGACAACAACCACCCGGGCGGCATCCTTCTCTGCTGGCGTCTTCACAAAAATGCGCACACAAAACAAAGAGACAAAGAAAGACGCAACAAATGGAACGTATTAGCCCCCTCCTCAGCGTTTTTTTTGGCTGGCTATAAATAGCAAAAATCCTATGATAAAAATTAAAAGTGCTGAAACCGTATGTTTCTTGAGATTTTCAATAGCCATATATTTACACCAAATTTTTATCAAAATCGTCATGTATATATACCTGGTTCAGGTCAGTAGCCAAAATTATAGAAGGATGTTTTGTACATTTTTTAATTTTCATATTTAGCTTGTTTCCATATGATTTTTGAGATTTTCAATAGCCATATTTTGACAAAATATCAATAAAGTCGCCATATTTATATACAGGGTTCAAATGAGTAGCCTAAAATATAGAAAGATGCTTTTTAACATTTCACTTTCATTTTTAGCTTGTAGCCATATGCTTTTTGAGATTTTAAATAGCCATACTTTGACCAAATTTTAATGAAAATCTCCATATTTACATGCATGGTTCAAGTGGGTAGCCTAAAATATAGAAGGATGTTTTTCCAAATTTTACTTTCATATTTAGCTTGTAACCAAATCTGGCTAAATCTTCCTTTGAATCATCACCACTTTGGCTATAAAACAAGATGATTTAATATTGAATGAATTTTCATAATGCAAATTGAATGAATGAATACAATGCAATGGAATTGGATTTGAATTAAAATTCTTAAATTGAAGTGAATTGAACTTACCACAATATTTTTCTTCTTTGAATTCAACATGGTTAATATTCTTGTTGAAATTTGAGTTGAATTGAATTTGATTGAACTACACACAAATTCAATTCAATTCAAACAAATTTTTATTCAATTCGTTTCATAATTTTGTTGAGTTGAATTCAGCCAAATTGTGAAGATTCAATCAAAAGAAGGCACATGTTAATTTATTTTCTCATTTTCATGGAGGTAAGTTGGTGAAAGGAATGTCATAATTAGATAGTTATAAAATGTTTTCATTATGTCGCATGGAGTTAATCGAAAAAATTGAGTTAATTAGATAATTATGAAATATTGTCAAATGGATGACATCCAAAATCGTTATGGTGACAACCACTAATGAACCTTATACCTATTTCACTTAAACAAGTTCTTATTATTGTTGTAATGAAAATTATTCCTCCATCCCCACCCATAAACATGAAAATAATGAACAATATAAAATGAAATTAAAAATGAAAAACCAAATGTAGATGTCACCAATGTGACAATCTTTATGTTTGATTAATAATAATAATAAATCATTTCTTTATACATTTCCTCTTAGAGGGTGACACTTTATCCTACCCATACTTTCAATCTAAAACTAAGTTTCACACTAGTTATTACTATATTTCATCCAAAATATAATGAACAAGCAATTGTATTGTGGGTGGTGCTCCTTTAAGGGAAACTTCACCTATACCCCTTATTTGAACCTCTAAACACTATCTTTTTATTCATTTTTTAATATCAAAACTTGGGCAAATTTCAGCAAAACAATAGCAAAATTAGTTGAACTTACACTAGGGAAAAACAAAATTTCAAAAGCTTTTTTTTTCTTTTTCCAATTTTATGATGTAGTCGAAGTGGTGATCAACCATAAGAGCTACAGACTAGATATGAAAGTAGGAAAAAAAATAAAAATCCTTCCAAGCTATATTCTTGGTTAGTTATTGGAACTTATCATAAAAATTTAGTGATCTAGAAAGTTATTATTATTATTACTATTTTTAAAATTTGGCAAATTTGCGCCATTTTTTTCCATGGAAAATCCTTGGTAGAGGTTGAAATTGTATTTTTCAAGGTTGAAATTTCAACCCAAAAAAAAACACTAGTTCCATGGGAACTAAATTTAGAAAGCAAAAATGTAAGAAATTGAGAATAAGGTGAAAACATGTTAAGCCCCCCAAAAATTATAGTCACAAGTATTTTTTTTTGCAATTAAATTTTTGGTAACATGTGGACATCATATCTTGAATTATTTTTACTTGTTTTAAGTATATTTGATTAGCTTTAGACTTAATCTAATCAATTATTTTGAAACTTTTAACAAACATTGAAAACTTTGAATGTATGGAATATATTTGTGACCAAATAATATTTGTCATAAAGTTTGAAATTTTGAATATGTACTTTAAAAGTAGGGTTGTTGATGGAATTCTTAGATGACTTTTTTTATGATGTATGATATTGATATACATTAATTAAATTTAGAAAAAAAATTAAATAAATTTTTTTTGGATGAAATTCCATTCAAAAAATGTGTTTTTTTTTCATTTTTTAGTAATGAATGCATAAAAATATCTTCCTTTTAAGAAAAAACCAGTACCATATCAAAGAGAACGAGATTTTATAACGGGTATTGCATATATTTTTCAATTTTCTTTTGTTTGGTAATGTTTCATGAATCACAAACATGAGGCCCGGCCATTGAAAACTGTAAATTATATACTTACTTTGTGTACATTGATTTTATTCAATCCTACTTATCTAACTATTGGATCAAGATTAATTTTGACCCAAAGTGAAATTTGAATTCCAAAATGTTGTTGTACAAATTCTAAAGTTTTTTGCTTGTGTTTAGGTTAGCAAAAGGATGCCATCAAGATTTTAACTTACTACGTACTATAATACTTGTTATACATCACCTTTTTGGAACAAAAGTGGCTCGCCCACAGTGTGCTTTCACCCAACAATGGTTAGTGAAGAAAGAAGGGTTTTCTTTTTCCAAATTGGCAAGTGTAATGAATATGGTGACTCCAATTCCTCAAGAAGATGCTTATGTAATGATAACATACATTCATTGACATTAGTGTCTTACAAAAACACCAACTACTTGGGTTTCATGCTACTCAACATCATTAGTGATAATCAACATAAGGTGCAAATATTTATATATTTCCATTTGTTCTTTGAATTTTATAATCAATGATTTCTTTTTTGGGTGAAATTTTGCAACTTGGCGACAAGAAAAAAAAGGCCTTGCAACAAGTACAAAGGCCTTTTTTCTAAAGAAAACAGTGGTTCATTATCATCACATTATGAGGATTTCATTTTAAATCACCATATTCTAGACAATAGGGTGTAGCATGTTGCCAAACTATAACATGATTCCAAAAAAAAATTTGGTGTGCTTTCTAATGTGTGTCCAAATTCGACTAAGTTGCCTTTTGGATGATTATAACCCCACCTAGTACCTCACAAATTTGAAAAAAAAACATTGCATACAATTTAGAAACAAAATTTCAAGATTGTGTAGATTTTTCATTAAGTCACTTTCAATTTCACTAATTCTATACGTGAAATTCAATCTTGACTTATTGAAAAAATGAAAGATATTTTTTGTGTACATGCCAAGAAACTCATGAAACCATATCAACCTCAAAGACAGGATTGAAAACAAATTAAACTTTTATTCAATGTGATGTGAATATGGTTTTTTTTTTTTTTTTCTTTTTT
>Ga0209611_10011465_pt1 | contig 12749 bp, 10 predicted proteins | sample S1TSphgellanicum_3_FD_187693 | JGI IMG/M metagenome (GOLD analysis project Ga0209611, IMG submission 187693) | Host-associated microbial communities from peat moss isolated from Minnesota, USA - S1T2_Fc - Sphagnum magellanicum MG (SPAdes) (version 2) | ecosystem: Host-associated > Plants > Peat...
TGGGACTTGCCACGGGCACTTGGACACACAAGACTCACCACGGCCCGGACTCGGGGGAAGCCACCACCTTCCCCCATATAGTATTCTCTGCGGCTGGTCGCGGAGGCTACATCTGAATGGCACATTTTGTTGGGACTCCCGAAATGGAGTCCCGAAAGTGTCTCGGCTAGACTCCCGGAACTTTGAACAGCCATAGCTCCTTGCCCCAAACTCGGATCGGGACGAGTTGTGAATCAATGTTGTAGCTCTCGTTGGGAGCTTTCCAACGCCGTGTTGCACTCTTCAAGGCAATGTCAGGAAGAGGTCGATTCCCGACTTTTAGTGGTCGGGAGTCAAACTGCCAGTTTGACTCCCAGCCCTTCTTTTGCCCATAACTTGGGCTGCAGATGTCCGAATTGCCAATGCGAGGCCATTTTCGATATCTACGTTTCAAGACCTTTCCAATGACACCAAGAACACCTCAATGCGAGGTGTTTTGGGCCTTGCTGTCGAGCTCTAAACATTCGGGAGTCCCGGAGGACTCCAAACTCCCAACTTTTCCAAGTGTTGGGCTTCACCCCCACACTTGGCCAAAGTGGGGTTGCGACAGTTTTTAAGGTGCACAATGAAGTTGCTAAAACTCAATCAAGTTATACTTACACCTTGCAATCTAAGAATTGATTTTGGGTCAACAATGTACCTCAATTATTAAAGGGAGGAATTGATCAATGGGGTGTCAATCGCAATAGCTCCTTTCTTTGGCTTGAGCCATGTCGAAGGCAACAAATCATTGAGTTGCACAAGACTGGAAAAGTAAAGTTGTTCGCATTGGGTTAGCAATGACAACAATTGGTTTCAATTCCTTAAAAATTAAAGATTCGTAAGAATCAACTAATTATGAGGGTTTGGAAGGTTGGTTCTTTTGAATGATTTCTTTTCAAAAAGAATAGCCAAAAAAACAAAACAATTCTTAGGCAAAGCCCCTAACCCAACAAAAAAAAATCATTTTTTTAATTCAAAGGATAGTTCTTTAATTCGAGTTTTTGAAGCAAATTGACCGATTACAATCCCAATGTCAGTTGCATTTTTCCAATTATCAAATTGCCAAATTTGATTATTCCAATTGAGAGCCCATACATCTAATATGCACTCTTTTAATGTGCACTTTCAATATAAAAGCCTTTGAAATCAACTAGTTTTCTAGTTTTTATGAAGGTAGAAGGAAGAACTCAATGTTCTTGCTTTCAACAAGGCATTGAAATTACAATTTTTTTAAAAATTAACCATGGACAACAAATAACAAACAATGAAGGCTAGAGAGGAACAATTCAATTGCATTTTCCTTCAACCAATGCATTTACATTACAAATTCAAAATCTAAGTACAAAACAACCATGAAAAAAAGCCTCCATGATCCATATCAAAATTAAGATATGAAAAAATAATAAAAATTCAAATTTATGTTTATATTGTTGAAATGAAGAACATCAAAAAAGAAAATAAAAAATCACAAAGATCCAAGAATTCTTCTAGTTCAACCTTATCGTTGAATTATGCATAAGTTTTTTCATCAACATTGATTGTACTTCACATGTATTTGCAAGGTGAGAAAGATTAGAACACCCAACCTTTGGATTAAAGGGTCAATTTTTGTTAACAAAAATTACCTAGTCAAGGTGATTAGTTTGTAACCAACACTTACAAAGTGCAATGAGGATTCCAACAATTAAAAATTTTCTCTCCATCTCAATTTGACTCATTAGAATCCCAAAAATTTGTCAAACCAACAAAGTTACAATTGAAAACTTCAATTCCTCTACACAACACTAAAACAATGCACACTTGCAATTATCCATATAAACATGATAATGATGAAATGAATCAAACATGGATGGCACAAGTTGGTTCAAAGCTTTTACACTAATTTCTATGCTTTAAAACAAATTCACACATTCAAAATCTTTATTTTGCACCTAAATCTCTTCATCACACATAATGGGCATCAAACCTTGTAACATTGAATCAACAAAGGCAACATTAATTGTTCATCATATTGAACAACTAATGTATGTGCATTTTCATGACCTAAGTAACTAGTTATGAATTGCATGCTTTTGAACTTTGAATCTAACATCAAAGCTAGCATATTGTGATCTTTTTTTTATCAAACCCATGAAAAAATGAAAGGATAAGTTGAAAAACATCCAACATTTGGTGTTTCATATGGATTGTGAATTCTTTTAGCAAAATCACCTTTGAAAAAAATAAAATCTACCATGCAACAAAAGAATTAGGCATGGGAAAAATTAAGAAAATCAAAAAATTTAAGCATAGAACAGCAAAAAAGATTAGCCATGGATAATATAACAACGAAAGAAATCATGGAACCAACCTTGTAAATAAATTAAGATTAGAAAATAAATCAGCCATTGACAAAAAAAATCTACAACAAATTTGCAAAGTTCCATTGAATGTTTAATGCAAGCCTGGGGGGAACACTTAGTGTAAAATTTTGGATATACGTGTGTCAAATGACCATATTTAGGGGGGGTATTAGATAATTGTCCAACTCATTTTTTATCACCTTATTGTTATCCGATTTTCTAATATATACATATTAAATCAACCCTATATTAATTATAATCCATTATTTCAAATTATTGCAAACCCAATATTATAATTAAATTGATTATTTGAATAAAATTTACCCTATTTTTAAACTAATTAACTTGTAATTTTTACCAAAAACCAATATATTGCGCCTTATATGTTTACTCACATATGTTCTACTTTCTTTTACTAATGGCCCCTTTAGGAATGCAAGAAAATAAAAGTTGTTTAACAAAAATTATTAATATGTTCAATATCAAACCACAAAATTCAGAACCTTACACAACTAAAAATTATGTCATCCACATGTGCATAAACACCTTGATTTTATTAAATACAAGATCTAGAGGATAAAGAACCAAAGATGGGGCCAAAATGACAAGATGACTCGACGCTGCCAAGTTGTAATTGGTAGTTGAAACAAATAACAAAACTTGCTTACCAAATGAAAGTTTAAACAATTTATATAAGAGATCACAAATTATTAAAAGTAAAAAAAAAAAAAAAAAACACATATAAAAAGGAACAAAAAGGCCTTACACCTTGTAAAAGGATAGTAAATTGTACATGGCTAATGGTAGTCGAATGGAAAACCTTATTTATCCAATTGTTTCCATCTTCCTTCTTGTTTCATTTTAAGCACTTACTCAAGCTCCTCTTTCCAAAGCCTTTGATGTTCGCTAGAACTTAGCCTAGGGCTTAGTAACAATTGTTATGTATCATTAATTAAACCATTCCATTCATCCAACATGCTTGCTAATGGAATTTTTGAAAGAGGGGAACAATTGACATCAGAAGAAGGGGGCTTTAGTTCCACTAAGGCTCTTAGAGCTCACACACGTCTCATTCTTTTGGCTATTTTAAATTCCAATTGACCTCCATTAAAATTCCATGGTGATTTTTTGGTCTATGTATTCATTGGTTTGCAATAGCAAGGAAATTAGTCATGAAAAAAAAATCAGCCAAAGAAAAAGTCACAAATCACCCCTAGAAACATAAACATGTCCATGAAGATCTAAAAAAATCACTTTTATAAAAACTATAAACATCAAAGTATCAAGGTTCAAAGGCGTAGTGGAGCTTTCTACCTAGTTGCTATTAAAGTTTTTGAGCTTTTCATTGAGGTTTCATAAAGTTCCTCATAAAATGGCGTTTAGAGCTTTTTGAATTCCAAAACCATCTTATCTAAGAAGGCATGAATCTTGAATTATATCATTTCATTTTCTTCCTATCATTATATAAACCATCTTCTCTCTTTGAAACTTTGCTTAGAAACTAAGCCCCCATAGTTATAGTTGTGAGATGTGTATTAATAACAAGTTTTCCAAAAAACCTTCCAAATTTCTTGTGTCAAATTAAGCCTCTAATTGTTGTTGTCCACAAATGAAAATTCAAACATTAGGTTATAACTTTCATTGCAAATTTTGAATTTTTCAATATCCATGTTCAATGTTCAATTTAACCAATTAGCTCCAGTTTTTAAAAATCAGCCATAAAAAAAATTAGGCAAGGAAAAAATCAACCATGAACTATGAAAAAAAATTAATAATGGAGGAAAACCACAAATCACCCCAGGGGAAAAAAATCCATGAATGTCCAAAAAAATCACTACAATAGACATAACTAATATCATAAACACCAAAATAGATGTAGAACTCAAATTAAGGCTTGATAACAATTGTTATTATCATTAATGAAACCTTTCCCTCCATTCAACCTTGTTGACATAAATTTTACAAGAATCAAACATTACAAGTCTTGCAATTTTAAAGTTCAATATTCAACCTAACCAAGGAATAAATCAAAAATTGATTTTCATTAAAAAAACATTAGCCATAGAAAAAAATTGTAATAAATTTTTTATGTTCCATTTTGAAATTTTTGGCTATTGATACACTTTGGAATGTCTAATTAGGCAAACTTTTATATTGATGCATAATGTAATTCACAAACCACATTGCCATCTAAAGTGGGATCATATTGACATACCTTTGATAATGCATGCCCAAAATAGGAGCCATCAAATGGCTTAACCATGCTAAGGCCATCACATGACACAATCAAATTGAAAATTATTGCACAAGTTTGCAAATTGGACCTTTTGCCTATGACACAAATCACAATATTTTATGTGAGTAAAAATTTGTCAAGGACTTGTTTTAGCTTCACAAACATGACAACACCATTAATATCCTTGGCTTGAAACAACCCAATAATGATGTGTTTTGGCTCTGAATTGTTGAAGAGAAAATTAACAACCATCTTAAAAACATCATGGGCCTTTTTGGATGTGCATGTGGTTGACAAACATTCAACCAAAGTGGGTTGCACATATTCTACTAAGGTCTTGTTCACGAATGTAAAATTGTTTTCAATGAAAACTTTATATATAGGAAATTCACCCTTAAGCACAACTGAAAAACCAATTTGTGTAACTAAATAGATTTAACAACCTTTAGTGGTAAAAAACCCTTGATCACAAACATGATGTCCTCCAAGGACCCTTTTTATGTTTCATGGTCTTTGAGAACGGATAAAAAGAAAACAAATATTTTTGAGATGGGACTTGGGGTAATATTTTATTATTTAATAGTTAGTTCTTGATCAAGAAGATTTTGGGGATGAACATGTACTTCCTTTTACATACCTTTTAATTAAAACAACATGATCTTGCTTCACATGCTTCTTCATGGTTGATATGCCATTGACCTTGTGATAAACAATGAAGCCTTTGTGACCATCTTGTGTGTAAGGCTAGAATTTCAAGGCCAACTATTTCACTCCAATAAACAATGCATCTCATGACTTGACTTTGCCCCAATTCAACATGTTGGTTGGTATTCATTTTAAAGAAGGCCCAAGTGTGAAAAGTCTTCTAATGAGAGTTCCAAAGCTTTTTTTGTTTCTTCAAGTTTTTTGCAACATTTCTTACACTACAAGGTCATAAATGTTGATGTTGGATGGCGCTTTTTATTCTAGGCCATTCACAATGTTATTACTATGACACCTTGCCAAACGCCCAACAATAATATACAAGCCATTAGGTTTGGTTTTCATACTAGTGAAAGTGTTTGGAGTTGGAAACTCCATGATAGTTACATCAAAGAAATGACAAGGGTGAGAACACTAAGAAAGAATCACAAGTAGCAATGATTTGAAGGGGTGAACAAATGGTAAACATATGCAAGTGGCGGTAGCAAAAGTGAAATGCAAAGCACTTGAAGTCACATAAGACATCTTGAGTTTACTTATAAAACTTCATAGGAATAAATACACACACCAAACATACAAGAAACAATAAAAGAATAGAAAAAAACACACAACATGTCGGAAGGTTTTCTATAAATCAATAAATCTATAGAGAAAACAAATAATGGTTCTTGTTGTTTCAAGGTTGCATTCAAGGAGCTAGAGAAAAATCACAACGTAGAACTTGTTGTTTCAAGGTTGCATTCAAAGATCTGAAGAAAAATTGTAACATAGAGTTTTTTTTTTCAAGGTTGCATTCAAGGAATTGGAGAAAAATTATAGCATAGAGTGTTGAATGTTGAGTGATCCCAATGAAATAACATTGGAAAAAATGTAAGCAATTTTCAAATTTTGTAAAGGTTCAATTTCTTTGAAAGAACTTTATAATCAATTTGAATGGTCTCCAAACTTGTTGCATGTCAAGTTTTTAAAAATAAAAAAACTTTGAACAATTTTGAATATTGTGCGAAAATGAGGTTAAATTTTAGAAAAATGAAGTTAATGGTTCCAAGGAATTGTGGGTATGGGGTTTTTGAAAATTGTCATATTGGAAGCAAGGGTGAGAGTTTAACACACTGGGAAGTGCCAAATATATGCTTATATATTTAATCTAAAAACTTGCAAATATGAACATTTATAAATTAAACTTTGTGTGATAAGTTTTTCTATCCAATTTCATAAGTGTGTAGCATGGTCATCTTTTAGCCTATCACCTAATTTCAACACCCCATCCTAGTTTATCACCTCATTGGAAGGAATTAGAATTTTGGGAATTCCATTGGGCATTTCATCATTCACATCATCCTTCATAAAAAATGGCATGTTAAAGGATGTTCGTCATGTGGATCTTTTCCTTAGAATCGATGATGTTCAGGTAGCCTTTAGAATTTTAACTCATTGTTTCATGCAACGGTCGTCATATCTCTTATGATGTACACCTCTTCCACCTTCATAAAGTCCTTCATTTCTTTTGGCTTTTACCTCTTTCAAGTGTTTGGGTGCCTTTTGGGTCCAAGATCCTTTGACAACCCATAAAAACTTCTAGCGTAAACAAGCTTTTGTCCGAATAACTTTTGGTGGCATCAGGTTCATATTGATGGCCACCATTGCCCTAACAACCTATTTAGGGAGTTGGGCCTTTGTAGCCTCAATCATAGCTATTAAGTTTATGGTTAATCAATGTCCCATCCCTTAATTGCAGGTATCTTTCGATGTGTGTGCACACATCCCATCGACCCTATGGGTATCCACCTCTTATGTTGTGTTGATGGCAATGGGCGCATAGGAACCCATGATGTAGTTCATGACACCTTTGTTGGCTTTCACGTGAAATGAAAACAACTACATGTGCTTCCTTCAAACACATTCAATTCCTCTTGTTGACGAGTCAACATTGTGCTCACCAAAGATGGCATTTGCACCTTAGTCAACGTTGTCATTGCTAACCTAACACGAGTGGATTTATTTCCCTAATCTTGCACCACCCAAGGATTTATTGCTTCCGATGTGGCTTAAGCCAAAGAATGGAGTTATTGCGATCAACACCCTGTTAATCAATTCCTCCTCTTAGTAATGGAGGTATTTGGATGTTTACATAAATAGGTGGATGTGTTTTTATACAATTGTGCCAATGCCATTTGGAGTTTGAAAGGACTAGAATGCCCTCTTCTTTCTATCTTGGTTACTTTTGTTCGACAAAAAAATACAATCACATTGCAAAGGTTGCAAGCATCTTCCATCTTAAGTCGGTTGGTAGCTATAGGCCTAATTACTTCCCAACTTCCACCCTTTTAGGACATATCTCTCATCTCCATGACCAATTTATTGCAAGCAATTGGTTTTGATATGGAAAAATATGATTGACCTACTACAACGGTCGGTTTTGACATGGATAGGTTTTGACATCTAGTTTGAATTAACTTGACGTCATGTAAATTCTCCATTTTCTTTTTTCTTATCCCTTTGTACATTTTCCTAATCTATGGTGTGTTTATCAATAAAGTTTTACAAGGTTGCAACAATTAAAGAATTGCTCAATGTTGGTCCACAAAGGAGGTTTCATTGAAAATTCCATAAAATGAAAACTAAAAATTTGAGGGAAATTGAAGTATCCTTTTGATGTTATTGGAATAGGATGTGCTCAATGAATAGGATTTTATGGAGATCCTTTGGTAATTTGTAGAGGTATGTTGCAAGAGATGTTGAATTTTGAGTAACTTAAGATTTGTCAAAATGAAAGTCAAAATCTTAAAGTTCATACTTGGGCCAATGGAAGAGGCCACATCAGTAGAATTCAATGCCAGAAACTTTTTTGACTCAAGTGGTACAACTTGCGGGCAAAACAAATGACTAGTTGATATTGTCAACTTGACGATGTTTCAATTTGACTAAAATATGCATGCCATGACTTGTTGTGAATGATAATTTTGATGAATCCTCACACGCATTCTTTTGCCATGGTTGAAGTTGTTAACAAAACAATTACATCAAAATTTCTAAAACAACCAAGTCAAACAAAAATGAATGTCACATAGAAACTTCTACTAACCAATTGATATTAGATTCAAAACTGAAGGCCATTGGTTTATTGCACCAAGTAAATGGGTAATGACTAAATCATTTCCAACTTTGGAACATATAAGTCAATATCAAACTATTCAAAATAAACTTTGGCCATGGTGAATTTCAACAAAGTTTTAAAGTCATTGGATGAAATAGTCAATGAAAATCATGCTAGTAAGTTAATTGGGGCTCAAACTTTGGACAACCCAATTGGCTCCTATTGAAAAATTCGTTAAAAAAAGAAACCATGGATGGATGAAACCGAACGGATGATGTATGCGCCGGTGCTTGGACGGGACCGTCGGGAAAACGCGAAGAGAAACACGACGAAGGAGATCGGCAAAGGGTGGAAGATCCCGCAAGTCGTTGCGCGCGTCTTTGGAGCAGGAGGAGTTGTTTTTGTCGAAGGATTTATAGAGAAGAAACGCAAAGACGTTCCATAACTGGTACAGATTGTAAGATTTGGTGAGATCTGAGAGTAGTAATTTGTTTGCAGGATTTGAAACTGAGAATTATTATATAGTCCACAGCAAGTTGTCGATGGAGGTGGAGGCGGGACTGCTGAAGTATGCGGTGCTGTGCGTGAGGTTGGGGACGATGACGCCGAGCGAGGCGAAGCTCTTCGTGAAAAGCACTAGCCGTAGCAACCCACCACGTCAAGGGAAACGGATAGTGTGGATCGGCAGTTCTGAGTCGGAATGGGATTCGATTTTTGCGGAGGCGGAGAAACTGCGGGACGATGATAGAGTGGACAGGCAGGCGAACATACGCAAGAAAGAAGTCATGCGCAGAGTATTCATGGTCGTGGGTGGGATCCTGTTACTGGTACTCATTCTTACACCGGTTGCCTACAGTTTCTCCCCCTTCGCCCCCTTCTGCATGTATGGATTTGTTCTCATGGGCTTCAGCAGGGACCCGCCGCCCACTGCAATAGAAAAAGACTTCACGATTCTAGAGAAGGAATATGGACGTGTCTAATGCTTGATGAAGGACACAGTCTGCCTCTTTGGTTGAGAAGTGTAGCAGGAGAACCTTTACAATGTATGCGGCTCGTGTGATCCATCCATGGTCATTGGTGGCGTGTTCATGGGTGCTGGTTCACTCTGACCCAACATATGTACAGAGGCCAGAGGGGCATTCGGGCTTCCTTAAGTAGTTAGGAAGCAAAGAGAAAGAATAAGAATCCAGCCAAGAGGGTCTAGTAGGAGGCAGAGTGTCTAGTGAGGAGGTAGTCCCTGGAGAGGGCCTGTGAGAGTCCCACTGTCTTCAAAAGAAAACAATACGGAGTGGGTTAGAGACAGTCCCAGTAGTAGTTTGATGAAACACTGTCAAACATCATAAAAAGAAAGCACCCAAGAAAGGGAGAGAAGTTTGACTATAGACTTTCTTGTATATCATACTTCGAATTATTTTCAAAAATGTACACCTAAATATGAAGTGTTCGTTTGATACCAATGAGTTTGAAAGTTACAATTGTCACACACAAAATTCTTGTTGAAAAAAAGCTTGTCAAAGTGCTGATGTGGTTACTTGTACACAATAAAAGTGGTTAATCTTTCTATGGACAAGGAGGAGAGAGATTTTCCTGTCTGTCTGTGAGTGAGTAGCTAAGGTACTTCTCCTTCAGTTCTATTTTCCAATGATTCAAAAGCAGCTTCTGGTGAGCCCTGAGAACCTCAAGCTGCTTGGCGCAATAGAGGTTAGGCAAGCTACTGAGACCCGAGCACACAATTTGTCTAGAGCTGAGAACCTCACACGGCTTGAGGGAAGAAGAGAGGAAAGATTGCTGGGTTTTAGGGTTTAACTGGTCCTCGTCTCAAAGATCTGACCTGTTATGACTTGACGCGCTAATATCCTCTTGCCAGTACCTGCCTGGTATGGGGATAAGGTAAGAGTCTTCAGCAGTGCTAAGTATGTGACCTTGCCAAAGTATTTCACATCCAAGTTTTGTCCTTTACTTTTTTTTCCAACCCAAACCCATAAAATTAAAACTGAGAATGCAAATAGGTGGGAGACTACTAAGAGCAAACGACGTGGTGGACCACTCCCTACGATTGGAAACAGAGAGCAGCAGTCAGATCGTATGTTTTACAATCTTCTCTGGCACACGTTAGACTTTGCTGTGTGCCTTGTACCAGGCTCTGCAAAATTGTGCCGACTCATTTTGCTGAGCCAAACCGCATGTTTTGACTTTTCTTCATCCAATTTTAGTTTGCAGGGTTACATACCACCAACATTAGTATAAACTTGCCTCATCTAACCAAAAATCAGCCTTAGTGGACTCTAATGGTACAAGGACTGGGCTGGTATGAAAGTATTTAAAAAAGATCCAATACCAGTACAAAGCCAGTCTTTTTCTTTTCAAAATTTTGTACTTCAGCCATCACCACAATGGCAAGCATCCCCAGACAGATTTCGCCTTAGTTAGCAACACTTTTGTATAGGACCAAATGTTAAAGCAAAAAAAAATTGGAGGAAATTCGGCAAATTATTTTTGAAAAAAATAAAAAGAATTTTTTGCTCCATAAAAGAATTAAATTTCACCTTCTGGCAAATGGAGATTTTCGCCCAAAATATTAAAAAAAGGACTGTACAAGGCCTGGTTTGAAGTAATTAAAAAAAAAAAACCTTGTACCAGCTGGTGTGTTCAAAAGTCAATACGTGCACAACATTAGCTGTAACAAAAGGTCATATATTTGGCAGTTCTTTTAAGATTATTGGAAAACAAATCAAAGGGGGAAAAAAAAAAAACACTAAAATGTAGAATGATTTTGTACTTTGGTTATCAAGTTTTTTACATTTTTCAAACTTTTGAAACTAGGTGACAGAGTTTAAAGAATAGGGGCTAGCTGCTACCTCCCCACCTTCTGAGAGAATTTTTAAAACTTAAGATTTGAGAAATCTTGTACTCAAAGTTAAGAATCTGTTAATTTTTCAAAAAAATTGATGATAATTTTCAACTATATTCCAACATCCAGCAATTCCAACATAGACGATTATTGATTTGTCATTTAATTTGGGCTATGGACCCCTTTGGGACAGGTACCCTAGAATGAAAATGCTTTCAACTACCACCAGGGGGAAGCTTCACCCTCAATACAAGCAAGTGGGTCCTTGTGTAGTTGGTCCAAGTGTGATCATCTTCAAGGCTAGAAGGAATACGACTTTTTTTTAAAAACTCTCTTCACGTCTTTTCTCAAAAAATCCAATAGTGAAAAAAATATTTAAATTCATTTTCAATGACATAAATCACTCCAAATTCAATGACTTTTTGCTCCCTCGATCTGAAATTTATGAAACAATAAACATGCACATCACTTCATTGAGGGCTTACCTGGACCCTCCTCCCCCTCCCCCTCAAACTTTCAAAAAGCACAATGAGGGTCTTGATGTTAGGGAGGGTTAAGGTCAGGTTATAAAACAAGCACATATTATCATAAGCATTGTCATTATACAAAATTATCGGTGTAATAAGTGCAAAGCAACAAAGTGAGCTCAATAAACCAGCCATAAAATGTTCCTTATTATTGGGTTTAGGGTTTAGGTTTCCTTATTGTTTACATAACACTATGAAACTGTCATAAAAACCAATCCAATAAGTTTGAATTAGTGGCTCCCACTTCTTTCAAATTTCCAGTTCATAGATCTACTTCATTATTACTTAGGCATCCCAGTACCAATTTACAAAACCAAAATAAATAAATTCCAAAACTAAAAACCAAAATTTCATTTAAAAAAAAAACCCCCCCTTAGAATGGTTACCATCCATTGATCGTGTACCCCATGGCACATCAAAACCAATCAAATAAATAATTCTCAAAACTAAAAAACCAAAACCAAAATTTGTTTTAAATTAAAAAGGAAAACCACGGGTTCAGAACAAATACCCTGGGGTTCAAAAGAGGCTCTGGTGGGTAGACACCGCTAGACACGGTGAAAACCGGATCGAGAACCGGATTGACACGTTGGCTTCAACTCTCAACACGTTTCTTCAAATTGGCCCCTAAAAAAAACCCTAGAATGGTTACCGCCGTCCATCGTGTAGCCGTGGCACATCCTACGGCGCACAGGAGGCGTCAGCACAGTGTGAAGCAGCAGCACGTAAGAAGGAGCGATACGCGAGAGAGAGAGGACAGAGATTGCGGGAACGGGACGTTTGAAGGGAATGTGGGGAATTGCGCGGAGGAAATGGTAGAAGAAATTGCGGATTCGGAACGAGAGAGGGAACCCCATGCGGGGAGGGAGGCAGCAGCCCCTTCAAACATTAAGAGAATTCAAATAGTACAAGGGGGGAAGGAAGTGCCACCGAATGGTGGCACAGTCCTTTCCCAGGATGCTCTTGTGGAGCC